>OGYB01000048.1_pt1 | contig 105911 bp, 74 predicted proteins | sample 1576421 | NCBI WGS metagenome assembly OGYB01 (sample SAMEA3541577, study PRJEB24748) | human gut metagenome | biome: human gut; feature: human-associated habitat; material: faeces | place: China | collected 2012
ATAGAAAAATAAGAAAGAAGATTATGCTTAATCCAATTAACAAGACGATCGAGTTGGCTGATGGAAGAACCATCACCATCGAGACCGGGAAGTTGGCAAAACAGGCGGACGGTGCGGTTACCGTTCGTATGGGCAACACAGTGTTGCTGGCTACTGTTTGTGCCGCAAAAGATGCAAATCCCGGTGTTGACTTTATGCCGCTGCAAGTTGAATACAAAGAAAAGTACTCCTCATTTGGCCGTTTCCCCGGAGGTTTCACAAAAAGAGAAGGAAAGGCTTCTGACTACGAAGTCCTTACATCACGCCTGGTTGACCGCGTGTTGCGTCCGTTATTTCCGGACAACTACCATGCTGAAGTATATGTAAACGTTATATTGTTTTCTTCTGACGGCGAAGACATGCCGGATGCACTGGCCGGTTTAGCCGCTTCTGCAGCTCTGGCTGTTTCAGATATTCCTTTCAACGGTCCGATCTCCGAGGTGCGTGTAGCACGTGTCGATGGTAAATTCATTATCAACCCGACATTCTTAGAATTGGAAAAAGCAGATATCGATATGATGGTTGGTGCAACTATCGACAACATCATGATGGTGGAAGGTGAGATGTCTGAAGTACAGGAATCTGAAATGCTTGAAGCCATTAAGGTTGCTCACGAGGCGATTAAAATACAGTGCCAGGCACAGATCGAACTGTCTGAAGCTTGCGGCAAGCTGGTAAAACGTGAATATTGCCATGAAGTAAATGATGACGAATTACGTAAGGATGTACACGACAAATGTTTCGCTAAAGCGTATGCTGTTGCGACATCAGGTACAGACAAACACCAGCGTCACGATGCTTTCGAGGCAATCGTAGAAGAATATAAAGCCAACTTCTCTGAAGAAGAACTGGCAGAAAAGGCTGAAATGATCGGCCGTTACTACCACGATGTAGAAAAAGAAGCTATGCGCCGTGCAATCCTCGACGAAGGTAAACGTCTGGACGGCCGTAAGACAACTGAGATCCGTCCGATCTGGATCGAAACAGATTATCTTCCGGGACCTCACGGTTCAGCAGTCTTCACTCGTGGTGAAACGCAGTCACTGACAACTGTTACGCTTGGTACCAAAGCCGACGAAAAAATGGTTGACGACGTACTGAACCACAGCAAAGAACGTTTCCTTTTACATTATAACTTCCCTCCGTTCTCTACCGGTGAAGCAAAAGCTCAGCGTGGTGTAGGACGTCGCGAAATAGGTCACGGAAACCTGGCTCACCGTGCATTGAAACGCATGATACCGGAAGATTACCCCTACGTTATCCGCGTAATCTCTGACATCCTCGAATCAAACGGTTCTTCTTCTATGGCAACAGTTTGTGCAGGTACGCTGGCTCTGAGAGATGCCGGTGTTCCGATGAAGAAACCGGTATCAGGTATCGCAATGGGGTTGATCTCTGAAAACAAAGGTCAGAACTATGCTATCCTTTCCGATATCTTAGGAGACGAAGACCACCTGGGAGATATGGACTTCAAGGTAACAGGTACAAAAGACGGTATCACTGCTACTCAGATGGACATCAAGGTAGACGGACTGTCATACGAAATCCTTGAAAACGCATTAGCTCAGGCAAGAGAAGGCCGTATGCACATCTTAGGCAAGATCATGGAAGCTCAACCGACAACCCGTGAAGATCTGAAACCGCATGCACCTCGTATCGAAACGATGATGATTGGTAAAGAATTCATCGGAGCCGTAATCGGCCCGGGCGGAAAGATCATCCAGGGTATCCAGGAAAAAACAGGTGCTGTTATCACGATTGAAGAAGTTGACGGATTCGGTAGAATCGAGATTTCAGGAACAAACAAAGATACTATCGATGCTGCTATCAGAGCAATCAAAGGTATCGTTGCCGTTCCGGAAGTAGGCGAAGTATACGAAGGAAAGATCTCTTCTATCATGCCTTACGGTGCATTCGTTGAATTCATGCCGGGCAAAGACGGTCTGCTTCATATCTCTGAAATCGACTGGGCTCGTCTGGAAACAGTAGAACAGGCTGGTTTGAAAGAAGGCGATACGATCCAGGTTAAGCTGGTAGACATCGACGCAAAGACCGGTAAGTTCAAACTTTCACGCAAGGTATTGTTGCCAAAGCCGGAAGGTTACGAAGAACGTCCGCCGAGACCAGAAAGAGGCCCGAGACCAGAACGTGGCGACCGCAGTGACCGTGGCCCTCGTCAGGATCGCGGCGATCGCAATAACCGTGGCGATCGTTAATAAACGACTTTCTTATACATTATATAAAGAGCTATCCGCAATTCGGGTAGCTCTTTTTTTACCTCGTTCCATTAAACCTGCTTGCTCACAATTATCAGCAAGCCTGTTTACAATTATGGGTAAACCTGTCGATAATTATCAACAAGCTTGCCCATAATCATCGACAGCAAAATACAATAAAGAAAAAACCTGCTCCCTTAACAGAGAACAGGTTTCTTACCTCTTATAATTAATTGTTTTTATTTACTGCAAGAGCAACGCGGTTTCAGTTGTTTGAAGAAATCGTTTCCTTTATCGTCAACCAGGATGAAGGCAGGGAAATCTTCTACTTCGATCTTCCAGATTGCTTCCATTCCCAGTTCAGGATATTCCAGACATTCTACCTTCTTGATACTTTCCTGTGCAAGGATAGCAGCCGGACCACCGATACTTCCCAGGTAGAAACCACCATGTTTCTGGCAAGCGTCTGTTACCTGCTGGCTACGGTTACCTTTAGCGATCATGATCATGCTACCGCCGTTGTCCTGGAACAGGTCGACATATGAGTCCATACGACCGGCAGTTGTCGGGCCAAACGAACCGGAAGCCATTCCTGCCGGAGTCTTGGCCGGGCCTGCATAATAAATAGGATGATCTTTGATATACTGAGGCAGACCTTCGCCCTTATCGATACGTTCTTTCAGTTTTGCGTGAGCGATGTCGCGGCCCACCACGATTGTACCGCTCAAAGAAAGGCGGGTTGAAACCGGATATTTGGTCAGTTCTTTCAGGATATCTGCCATCGGCTGGTTCAGATTGATCTTAACTGCGTTACCTTCACCGGCTTTACGCAATTCTGCAGGGATCAGACGGCCTGGGTTGGAATCCATCTTTTCGATCCAGATACCATCTTTATTGATCTTACATTTAATATTACGATCCGCAGAACAGGAAACACCCATACCCACCGGACAAGAAGCACCGTGACGGGGCAGACGAACGATACGTACGTCGTGTGCATAATATTTACCACCGAACTGAGCACCCAGACCAATGTTGTGAGCAGCTTCCAATACTTGCTTTTCAAGTTCGATATCACGGAAAGCACGTCCGCCTTCGTTGCCGCTTGTAGGCAAATTGTCATAATAATGAGTAGAAGCCAGCTTAACAGTCAGCAGGTTCTTTTCTGCTGAAGTACCGCCGATAACGAATGCAATATGATAAGGAGGGCAAGCAGCCGTTCCTAATGTCTTCATCTTTTCAACCAGGAAAGGAACCAGAGTTGTCGGATTCAGGATCGCTTTTGTTTCCTGGAACAAATAAGTCTTGTTGGCAGAACCACCGCCTTTTGCTACACAAAGGAATTTATATTCCATACCTTCAGTTGCTTCCAGGTCAATCTGTGCAGGCAAATTACATTTTGTATTTACCTCGTCATACATATTCAACGGAGCATTCTGAGAATAACGCAGGTTTTCTTCTGTATATGTTTTGTAAACACCCAACGACAACGCTTCTTCATCGCAATAACCTGTCCAGACATGCTGGCCTTTTTCACCGTGGATGATTGCTGTACCTGTATCCTGACAGAAAGGAAGCTGGCCTTTGGCTGAAACTTCGGCATTACGAAGGAAAGTCAGGGCAACAAATTTGTCGTTGTCGCTGGCTTCCGGATCACTCAGGATCTTAGCAACCTGTTCGTTATGTTCGGGACGAAGCATAAAAGCCACATCACGGAAAGCAGCGTTAGCCATTGCCGTTAGTCCTTCTTTTGCAATTTTCAGCATCGGTTGTCCTTCAAATTCGGATACCGACACATAATCTTTTGTAAGCAGATAATACTCTGTAGTATCCGGTCCCAGTGGGAACGGTTCCTGATACTTGAAAGGAGGTGTTGCCATATCTTTATTATTTAATTATGTAATATTGGTTTTATAATTCAAGAATGATCCGTTTTCGCATGGCAAACTTAGATAAAAATCACGAAATACGGGAGAGGTTTTGAAAAGAAAAACATATATTTGCATGAATATGAAAAAGCTTACCATATTTTTCACATTGTGTCTGCTCATAACCAACCATTTGACAGCACAGATAAGTCACGGAGGCAAACCACTTCCGATGACGGAAATCAACACCCGCTCCGGTAGCATATTCAAAGAAATGCCATCCTTTGATATAAAAGAGCAACTACGTATCGACTCCCTAAATGAAAGTGATTTGCGCAGTGGTTATCACTTTGCCTATAAGTTTATGACGGACTTTACACCGGAAAATTCGGGTACTCGCTTTACACTGGCGGATGGTACCCGGGTATGGCGTCTGGGTATACGCTCAGCCGGGGCTTACTCTATTAATGTATTATTCTCGGAATATGAAGTGCCGGAAGGTGCCCGGCTTTTCCTTTATAATCCTGATCAGACACATATATTGGGTTCATTCAACCAGCTTAATAATTCGGAACTGGGATTATTGCCTGTTGCACCGGTGAAGGGAGACGAATTGATCATCGAATACCAGGAACCTGCAAATGCTCCGTTTCACGGCAAGTTGAAGGTTGGCGAAGTGAACCATGATTATCGGGGATTTAAAAGATATGAGCCCAAAGGAGAAGATCCTTTTTTATGGTGCATGAAACCATTGGTCTACCTGCAAGAGGAAACAGATAAATATGACGAGATCGGGCGAAGCATCATTCTGATCGTTATCAATGGAGAAACAGCTTGTACGGGTACATTAATTAATAATACGGAAAATGACGGTAAACCTTATATTCTGACAGCCTCCCATTGCCTGAACAATCGATTTCAGATTCAACCTGACTATGAACAAGTAGCAGGCAATATCGTTACCTTTTTCAATTATGAAAGTCCGCTTTGTGACCCCGTTATGAGAGGCACAGAAGAAATGTCAATGGCATCAACCCTTTTCAGGGCGACCAATGAAAATACAGATATGGCATTACTAGAACTAATAGAAACTCCACCAGTTTACTATCAGCCTTATTATGCCGGATGGAATGCAAAGAATCAGGGAACTGCGCCTTATATCAGTATACATCATCCAAAGGCATCCGTAAAAAGATTTGCAAAAGCAGAAAGTGTTGTATTAACTTCTTTTTCTTTTTTTGAGAAGAATGGACACTGGCATGTCAAGGAATGGGCAGAAGGAAGTACACAGGACGGCTCTTCTGGTTCTGCCTTATTCGACAACAACAATCAGATAATCGGAGGACTTTCCGGAGGAGGAGCAAGTTGTTCACAGCCATACGACGATTACTATTTCGCATTAGCCAAAAGCTGGGATTTTTCCTCTGATGCCGACAAACAATTAAAAGCATGGCTCGACCCTGCCAACCGAAACAAAGAACTCACCTGTAATGGCCTCGACCCTTATAGTACCACACCCGCTATCCGCCTGAGTAACATTAGTGAAAGCGGTAAAACAAGCACGATAGAAACGACAGCCCTCCCCTCACCCGGAACAGGGCCGGCTTTCGGAAACAACTCATTAGGCATGACCGAGTTTGCAGAGATTTACAAAACGACTGGCGATGCCACTATTTTCGGCACTTATATAGTCAATCCGGCTATCAGCGACTCTAAAAACATCGACATAGAAATAACCGTATACAGTGGCTCCGACAAACCGGAAAGGCTTTTACATTCCGAATCATTCCAACCGAAATTCACAACGTTTGAGAAAGAAGACTTCGAAAGCGTCTCCAAGCCATTGAACCGCGATCAGGAATCATTTATTACATTTTCCGAACCGGTAGCGGTGTCCGGAACTTTCTTTGTCGGATACAGAATCAAGTCTTCTACAGAGAATGTTTCCTTCTCGGCATTCAACCTTCCGAAAGGAGAAACCACCAAGAACACCACATGGATCAATTATAAAGGGCAATGGATAGAGGCAACCGCTCACCCGGCATCACCGATGAGCACATCCTTGTTTGTGGATCCGGTCATTCAGTATAACACGGCATCAGCCAATGCTTCGATCGAAAAAAGTAATCCTATCCGTATCTTTATGGGGGCAAATCCCGGAACAGTTCATGTCCTGCTACCGGAAGATATCCGGCAAGCCCGGTATACTTTATTCACGGCAGATGGAAAAACATTGCAGGGCGGCACGGTCTACGCCGGGCAAAATACAGTGACAACACCCTCTGCCACAGCAGGGATCTATCTGATACAGGTTACTTACAATAATGAAAGTTTCACGCAAAAGATATTATTTTAATCAAAAATACACAATAAGTGAGTCGGAAATACCAGATTGTTGTATGATCAAAGACAAAGCAAATACAAAAAATTAACCTAATTACATCGGAGTAGTCGCCTTAAGAAAGGCCATAAATACTACTATTTGCATCCATTTCAGCCAAAAAGAGGTTGCCGATTCATTAATAAGTATTAATTAGAAAGATTTTATTGTATCTTTGCTATTCATAACAAAAAAATGCTTTAGTTTTGCACTTTGATGGCTAAGGGACAATTGAAAGTGAATATATAAACATAGTAACATTTTAAACTTACATCAAATTATGAACAAAAAGTTTTTATTGTCATTCTTCGTAATGGCAGCAATTTTAACCCTTTCTTCTTGTTCTAACAAGTTGAAACCGCTAGCTGAAGAGTATATCAAAGCTGAGCCGCAGCCGCTAGAGGCTATCGGAGGCAAAGTTCCGGTAACTATCAACGCAACATTCCCTGCAAAATGGTTCAACAAAAAAGCTGTTGTAACAGTAACTCCGGTTCTTCGTTACGCAGGTGGTGAAGCATGGGGAACATCTTACACTTACCAAGGTGAAAAAGTAAAAGGCAACAATCAGGTTATTGCACAGAAAGAAGGTGGCAACGTAACTATGAAGTCTGCATTTACTTACAAACCGGAAATGAAAAAATCTGAATTGTATTTGACTTTCGACGCAAAGATCAAGAACAAAACAGTTAAATTGCCAGACGTAAAAATCGGTGAAGGTGTAATCGCTACTTCTGAACTGGCTGACGCTGCTACTGCAACTGCTGCTATCGCTGCTGACAAATTCCAGCGCATCATCAAAGAAGCTCACGATGCAAACATCATGTTCCTTATCCAACAGGCTGAATTGCGTGCTAAAGAGTTGAACTCTGACGCAATCAAAGAATGGAAAGAACTGGTTAAAAACGCTGACGAAGCTCCTAATCAGAACGTAGCAATCGAAATCTCTGCTTATGCATCTCCTGATGGTGGTGTTAAGTTGAATACAGGTCTGGCAGAAAGACGTGAAGGTAACACTTCTAAATATCTGAACAAAGAGTTGAAGAAAATGAAAGTTGACGCTCCGGTTGACGCTCGTTACACTGCTCAGGACTGGGAAGGTTTCAAAGAATTGGTATCTGCTTCTAACCTGCAGGACAAAGACCTCGTATTAAGAGTTATCTCTATGTATCAGGATCCTGAAACAAGAGAAAAAGAAATCAAAAATATCTCTGTTGTTTATTCTGACCTGGCTGAAACTATCTTACCTCAGTTGCGTCGTTCTCGTTTGACTGCTAACATCGAAATCATCGGTAAGTCTGACGACGAAATCAGCGCATTGGCTAAGAGCAATCCTTCAGAACTGAACATCGAAGAAATTCTGTATGCTGCTACTCTGACTAACAACGATGCTGAAAAGATGGCTATCTATACAAAAGCTTCTGAATTGTATCCTAACTGCTACCGTACTTGGAACAACATCGGTATGATGGCGTTCAAGGCTGGTGACCTGGCTAAGGCTGAACAGATGTTCAACAAATCTAACTCTGTTAAGGCTAACAACGAAGCTAACATGAACTTAGGTCTTATCGCTCTTACTAAGGGTGACCAAGCTAAAGCTCAGCAATTGTTCGGTAACGCTGCTGGTGTAGCTGAATTAGGCGAAGCTCTGGGTGTTCTTTACCTGGAACAAGGCGAATATGCTAAGGCTGTTAACTCTTTCGGTTCAGTTAAGACAAACAACGCTGCTTTGGCTCAGTTGTTAGTTAAGGATTATAGCAAAGCTTCTCAGACTCTGAACGCTGTTGCTAACCCTGACGCTACTACTTCTTACCTGAAGGCTGTTGTTGCAGCTCGTACAAACGATGCAAACGCAGTTATCAGCAACCTGAAAGCTGCTATCGCTGCTGACAAAGCTATGGCTAAAGAAGCTGCTATCGATCTGGAATTTGCAAAATATGCAACTAACGCAGATTTCGCTAGCTTAGTTAAGTAAGTAAGTTTACAACCTACATACAAAGAGGGAGCCCAAAAGGTTCCCTCTTTTTTTATGTCCTAAAATATACCTGTATCCTATCGGAATGACCCATAAATAGTTTATATTTACAGCAGGAAACAAATGGATCAGAAACCACTTAATAGACTAGTTATGAAACGAATTCTACTCTTTTGCCTGATTTGTATCGTGCATACTACCGGCCTTGTTGCTCAGATAGACAGTACACAATTTCTGTTGAAAGGTTTTCAGGATGGATACGTCTTTTACAAAGACGGCCGTCAATTCCAGGTTCCGATGAACTATAGCCTGCTGATCAAGAAATTCCTCTTTCTTGACCCAAACGATAATAACAACATAAAAGAATTCCTCGAACCGGAGATGGTCGCAACGATCAAGATCGGGGACAGGATCTTCCTGCCTACCAAAGACGGAGCCACGGAAGTACTGCAAATGAATCCACCTCTTTTCGTCCAATACAAAGGTTCGATGCGTTGGGAAGGGAAACAGGTTGGATACGGAGGACGTTCGGAAACCTCGGCTGTAGAGTCTTATTCCACCTTCCAGGCCGGAGCCACCGTACATAAACTGGAAACAGAAAAACTTATCCTAACCAGCATATTCAAGATATTCCGCATCGAACGAGGCGGCAAGCAATATCGTTTCTCCAGCGAGAAACAATTCCTGAAAGCTTATCCGGAACATAAAGAGGTATTAAGGAAATACATTAAAGACAATGATATAAACTTCGAAGTAATAGAGGATGTGTTGCAGGTTTACAACCATGCGGCGACCTTGTAGAATGTTTTACCAGTTAAAATTCCCCACTTCTTTTATTCATGTGGGGAATATTCCCCACTACTACGGGGATTATCCCCCACAACAACGGGGAATGTTCCCCACTGCAATGGGGATAAACTCCCACTGCAATAGGAGATCCTGTTCCCGTGCTTAACATGACAGATCACAAAGGCACAGTGCCTGAAATCTTTACAAATACCGAATTTCGGAAGATGTGTGAAAAATAACCGGGTTTTACTTGTTTTATCCGATGATACTCCATACTTTTGCTACGTACTCCGGTAAAGCGTTACCGGTCAGTACATTTTATTGATTACGGAAGCGTTTTAAAGATATTATCCTTTTAATGAAATCTCGACAATTTCAAATGCACTGGATAATAGACAACAAGAACGCTCACGTGCCTTTCCTTGTTATACCTATTCATAGGTGTATATATTTGTACATTTGTATGGATTAACAAGATAAAGGGCGTGGGTTGTTGTTTATATCAGTGCATTGGGCAGTCGAGAGCCTCATTAAAAGATATATCAACAGTTCCTACGCCTTCTTTATTTTTACAACATCCATTCTGGGAATTGATGGATACCCTAATAAGTTTTCAATATGAAAAGGGTAACTTTACACAAAATGATTGACAGGCCATCGTCGAACCACAACATGGCAGCTACCGGACAACCGACCCCCTCCGGCGGCAAACGAACCTTACATCTTCTACTGGCACTAGGCATCGGACTACTAGCCAGCAGTAGCTGGCTGCAAGCACAAACTACAATTTATGTAGATGCAAACACTGGTGTTAATATTAACAATGATGGCTCACAAGACAAACCCTACAAAACAGTAGCAGCTGCTATAACAGCCGCCAGTAGCGGTGATTCTATTATTCTTAAAAGCGGAACATACGCTGAAGCACTGACTATCGACAAGAAACTGACTATCCAAGGAAAGGATAGCACAGAGGCCGGTTCGGTCATTACCAAGCCAATAACAGTTGCTACCACCGAGCCGGTAGTATTATCCCAATTACGTATATCTGTTTCGGGAGATGTGTCTGGAGTGGAATATTCGAATAAGGCCGATGGAGGAACTATTTCGTTGAAAGAGGTTGCATTGTACAGCCCTGACTCGGGTTTAAAAATAAACAAGGAAACAGCAACTAATAAGTATAGTGTAAATATTGAAGATTCACATATTAATGCTCCTAAACATTATGCAATGTGGGTAAGAGGACAAGCTACTAATGAAATCAAAGTCAAAAGTTCTAAACTGGAAGGTTGGTGCGCCATTTATGCTTCTTTGGGACAACCGGATATCACTATAACAGATTCGTATTTGTATGGAACCAATAGTTATGGTGATAAATTCACTATGAATTGGGAGACCAATGCCCCCAGTAATGGCTTCGCAACCTTAATATTGGAAAGTACACAAAATGGCAAGATACAATTAGAAGACACTTATGTTGCAGCCCTGCATACGGCTGAGTCGACACAAGGACAGGCAGTCATTTCTTTTCAAATCAGATATTCTACTACCAGTAGTTATGTACGGAATGTAACCGGCAACACAGTGACATTGAAAGGTACATCTTCTTTATACATGGATCGGGGGGATGTTTCCAATCCGGTATTGGCATACTCAGAAACAAAAGCGACAGACAAGGATGGAGAGGAGCATATAGGCGAAAACAACAAAATAGTTTTGGCTGACGGCTGGAAAGGTTCGATCACTTATGGCGTAGACAATAAAAAGCCATCTTCCGTATTATACGCAGATAAAAACAATGAGTACCGAAACTTCTTTGTCCCTGCCGCCATTAAAGATTTGAGTAAATTTACAGTAGCGACCGACTCTGTAAACATGGAAATTGAAACAAGTGGCGATTTCAATGCGGCTGTTACCGCCTTAAATGCCGGTCCGCGCAAATGTTCCATCCAATTGGCAGAAGCAGAGTATGATTTTAGCAATACGCTTTTTACTGTAAACAAGAATTTAACCCTATCGGGAACAGACACGACAAAGACTATACTTAAAGGTGCAATCACTCTTTCGCCCGATGACTCCGCAACCGATACCACCCGTATTGCTATCAAAGGGATCAAGTTCGATTATGCACCACAAAAGGTAAGTGGCACGGATTCTTGTAAGCCTTTGATTGGAATAAAAGGAAATGTAAATCTACTGGTTGAGAATTGCCTGTTTAATAATCAGACTGCAGGATATGGAGCGTACAATACGATGTTACCAGCCAAACAACATCAGCATGTGTTTTATACAGCACCAAATGCAACAGGTCGTTTAGCATTAAAAAATTCTGTTGTTAATCTAAACGCTAATTGCCAAAGTTGCATTCTAGTGGATGGCATCATGAAAGATATCTCTCTTACTAATGTAAAAGTAAATGGAAACACTGAAGAAGGAAGTTGCCAGTATGGAGTATATATCTTCCATGAGAAAACACCTGTCACTTTAGATAATACAACCATATTACTGAATAACCATTATTGCATTTATGCAAAATATGCAGGTAATCAAACTATAACGGTAAAGAATAAATCTCTTCTTTCAGGATATGGAGCTATCTATTCGTTTGGATCTGAAAATATGATCATTAATGTTTTAGGAGGAAGTACATTAACTGGTATCACGAAAAACAACGGCCCGTCCGATAGTTTTGGCGCACTCATATTGCAGGCTTCAAACAATAAAGTTACGATCGAAGATTCGTACATAGGAAACGAGTTTAGGGCAAAGCAAACCGCATCAATGACTCCTATTCTGTTTAATAGCAATCCATATAAGTCAGATGGGAAAGACAAATATGCCCAGAATAACACGATAACGATAAAAGGCCGAAGTATTATCAGAACTTTAAAAAGTCAAACTAATCCAACCCTGGTAAGCTATGGTCAGGATTTAGCAGAAGATAACAACACTATTATCATTGAAGGTAACCAGATACAATTAAAAGATCAGGATGATAAAGATTGTATCATAATAAATAAGCCAGAAGGTGCTTTCAGAAATGCATCAGCAACTATTCTTGCGACTATTGACTTTGGAGAATTGTATGATACAGTGTATTATCATGAACCAATAGCGCACGCTGGAGATATGATTATGGCAACAGATACAACAGTAGACAAAACGCTGCGTTCATTAAATGCTGCTAAAGACAACTTTTTTCAAAAACCAAATACTGCAAAGACATGGGAAGCATATACTATCCCCGACAATATAGTTTTCCATTGTAAAGACGGCTATTTAGTAACAGGGGAAACGGCAGCAAAGGAATTTGCTAATTCAATTTCCGACAAGCCCGTTTTCTATCTAAAGCAAACAGCTACTAAGTTTAGCACAGTTGCTGTCGGCGATAACCGGGTAAAAGTTCCGACCAGCACCACCTGGAACAATGCCAACAACGCCAACCGTTCGGTTGAAATTGCCGACAATGCAACGCTGACGATCAACGTCGATATGGCTTTGGATACCGTCTTCATGGCAGAAACGGCACAGCTGAAAACCAGTGCCAACGTAACAGCCAGAGCAGTACAGTTGACTTATAACGTAGCAAAGAGCTGGAAAGCTTTCGGTTTCCCATACACAATCGGTACGGTTAAAGACGTTGAAGGTACAAAGGATATCCAAACCGTTGCCAAAGAGAATGATGGTATCTGGACAGCCAATATCAAAGCCACTGCCCCAATATTCGAGGTAAGCTCCCAAAATACAAGACCCGCTGCCACCTGTATCATAGCCGCCAATGCAAACAGTAAGATCGTTGTTACTTCAAGCGGTTCTATCTCGTTGACATCTAAAGCAGAACCGGAGGCTCCGGTAATACCGGAAGCAGCCAATCTTGTAATGAAAAGCGGAACGGAGCACTTTAAAATGGTAGCAAATCCCAACACCTACGATATCCAGCTGACGCAAACAGCTTATATATTGAGTTCGGACGGCACTACCTTCGAGCGCAAAGACAACCCGACAATCAAAGCCTTCCAGAGCTTTGTACTGGCTGACAAACAGACAACCTCAACACTGCGTTCGCTGCGTGTCGATGAAACACCGACCGGTAACGAAATCACACCGGTTGCCGGCTATTATGTTCAGACAGGCAAAGGAACAATTACAGTTCATACGGCTGCTCCGGTACTGGTAACGGTGGTCGATATAGTAGGACATGTTTATTTCAACGACCGTGTATCCGGCGATTATCAGATTGCCGTACCAGCCGGTATCTATGTTGTAAACAGACAGAAAGTAATAGTTAAGTAACAATTTAAACAATAGAGAATATGAAAAAGATAAAATACCTTATATCTCTGGCCCTCCTTGCAGTGGCTCCGACGATATATGCCCAGACAAAAGCAGCTCCGGAAGTTCCCACATTCAAGGTTACCCTGAATGTTACGAATAACGGAGGAGGTTCAGATACCCTGAGAGCGAAAAAGACAACAAGTGACGATAAGTATGAAACGCTTTTGTTTCATAGCACCCCCCAGAAGCCATCCACGTTGGATCAGAAAGTCACATACAACACGGACGCAAAGATCATCATGGTGGCTGAAGCACAGAAAATGCTGGAAAGTTTTACGGTGAATAACACGGATAAGTTATCAGCGGCTAACGGTGCATTTCAGACGACCGGTACCGATAAAGGACGCAACACCTACTCTTTTGCATTAGGAGAACTCAAAGAAAAGACTGACATCGTGCTGAAATGGGTGGATAAACCGGAAGTGAAAGTGACAATCAGTGGCACGGAACAAACGGTGAATACCACCAGCGGCGCAACCGCTGTCACGGTTACCACCGATATTGCAGATTTAACTTTGACACCGACCTATTATTCGGACAAGGCATGTACGACTAGCACCACCCTTGATAAGATTAATAACGCCGGTACATATTATATAAAGCTAAAAACAGACGAAACTTTCAATCATAAAGGAGTGGATATGGTAGTTCCTCTGGTCATCAATGAGAAAATAACATTGAGTGTAGCAACCAATCCAACGGTTAGCACCGGAGCTTTGCAAGGCCAGCCGCTTTCTACTGTTACCTTTACAGGTGGTAAAGTTACGGTTGATGGTAAGGCAGACCATGTGATAGCAGGCACCTGGTCATGGGATAATCCGAATCTGGCTCTGAAAGGCGGTACCAATAATTATGCAGCAACCTTCACACCTGACTCTTCAGCTATCTACAATGCCGTAAAAGTTTCAGCGATCAGTGTCGCGGCCAAGAAAGTAGCCACCGTGACGGTTAAGCAGACGGTTGGCGGTACGGTTACAATTGATAAAGCAACTGCCGATAATAAATATGTAGGAACAACGGACGCTTTTGCAGATATAAAAGCAACAGCCACTCCGGATGCTGGATATAAGTTTGTAAAATGGGTAATACCTTCTAATGCAGAAAGTGCCGATTCAGAAACAGCCGTAACAAAAGAATTCAGTACTGTGGAGGATGGAACAGTTATCACCGCAGAGTTTGCCAAAGCGACCCGCAAAGTCAAATTAGCAACTATGACTGATGGTACGGTAGAAGTCAGAAACGGGACAACAGCTTTATCTCTAAACACAACAGGTATTGACATCGAAGTCGGAACCACCCTGACGCTTACAGCAAAACCGAATGAGAGTAAGGAAGTTGTGAAATGCGGATATACCTATAAAAAAGAGAATGCTAACGGCACCGATCCGGAAACAGATGCAACCAGCTTCGTTGTAGGTGGAGAGAAAGAAGGATCTTATACAATCGCAGCCACGTTTAAAGAGATCGTTCCTGATCAATATATGATCAGCGTTTCTTCAATGGAAAATGGTACGGTTGTAATGAAACAAGGGAATGATATTGTCACCCCGAACTCTTCGGTTGTAAAAGGGAGTACGGTTAATATCATCGCCGTTCCGAATAAAGGTTATCGTTTGAAAGAATTACGGGCAGGCGGTACGGATATTACAAAAACCGGCCTGGCTACCGTAAACGATGATATGGCAGTAGTCGCCACCTTCGAACCGGAAGAATATCTGGTATCTACCGATGGGTTGGGGCTAGCAGATATTACTGTCAGTGGTGTAGCCTCTTCCGGCAGTAAATATGCCTACAAAAGTAAATTGCAGGTATCGGCCAAAGAAAAGAATGCCGACAACTACAAGATCATTTCACTGTTAGTCAATAACAAACCGGTAGCCAACGGTAGTGAAATAATAGTAGAAGGGCCGACAACCATTACCGTCGATATACGTCAGTTGGTCGATCTGAAAATACTGAATCCGGAAGTAACCACCGTTACCTACAACTCGAATATACAGGAATACGCTGTCGAAACAGCTAATAATCTGGGTAACTTCAACATCAAGTACAGAGCTTCCGGCAATTCGAATTACACAGATCCAATTGCAGCCAATACATATACCGTTGTTATTACTCGTCCTGCAGATGATATATATAAAGCTGTAAACGAAACACGTACCCTGATCATTGAAAAGGCTCTGCCGGGTATTCTGGATATTCCGGCAGCAGAAGAAATAAATAATCAGGCAACGGGGAAAGAAGTAGCCAACACTACAACAGTAAAAGGTGTATGGAGAAAAGGAGGTGTAACGGAAAGAAAGTCTTTATTGTTAACAAAGACAAGTGGAGAAGTAACTTTTGAAACGATCACTTTCTATCCGGAAGATCCGAACATATCACCGGTTACTGTTAAGGCTCCACAGACAACCGAGATGAAGAATAAAGCAGAAACTAAAACTATAACAATCAATGGCTCTGAAAACGGAGTTGTCGGCCTCAAAAATCAGGATGCAGATGTAACCAGCGGCCAGAAGTTAATGGTAGGTTTGAAGCTTACGGTTACCTTAAAAGCAAATCCGGGTTATAGGATCGATTGGAGCAAAGTTACAGTTGATAGTAAGTCTTTGGGTGCGGATCACACATTTACAATCGAAGACAAGGACATGACAATTAATGCTTCACAAGCTTTTGTGAAAAAAGAAGAGGTCAAGATCAATTCTTCCTCCCAAAGCATTGAGACAGCTTATACCAGTATGCCAGTCAACGTTACTGCTACCCAACTAACTCTCCCTGCATCAGTAGCTGCCGATGAGTGGATATTCACTTATAAACAAGATGAAAATCAGGCTGCCCCGGTTAATGTTGCTTCATATGATATTTATGCATCTTGTAAAGAAAGTGAGACGCATACAGCTGCGACTGCGACAAAAGTAGGTACATTAAAGATTGAGCAAGCGAAGCTCACTACGGGTGATAAAACGACGATCGTCTTACCTACCGCAAATGGCGTTTTGACAGGAGCCGCCCTTTCCACTTCGACACTTACAGGAGGTTCGGTTAGTTTAAACGGACAACCAATAGCCGGTTCCTTTAAGTGGGCAAGTGAGAATGCTACGGTAAATGCAGCCGGAGAACAATCAGTTTCATTCACTACTACAAATACGAATTATGACGCTTCAACTCTTAACGGTTTAAAAGTTTATGTCAGCCTGTTGGATGTACAAACCCATACAGTAACCATCCAAAAAGCTGGAAATGCCAATGGGGAAGCACTGATAACGAATGCAAGCGGCGTTGAAGTAAAAAGCGGTGACTTGATACAACAAGGAATGCAGTTGACCATCACCCCGGTAAAAGGTGAAATAGAAAGCGTCATGGGAGTAGATCATTCTGTAAATAAAGATGCCAACGACAAAGTACTTTTCTGGACATGTACAGCCCCAGCTAACGACTTCACACTGACTATCACTTTCAAATCGGGCACAGTCGATCCGGGAAAACCGGAAGAGCCGGAAAAACCGGGTGATAAAGAAACAGCAGTCACCGGTATCACGCTCGATAAAACAACACTGGAGTTGCAAACCGGAAAAACGTATCAACTGATACCCACGATCACTCCGACAGATGCAACCAATAAGTCTGTTAAATGGATCAGTACCGATCCCAAAGTGGCAACGGTTACTTCAGACGGGACAGTGAAAGCAATAAAAGGCGGCAATGCTACAATCATCGCCACAACTGAAGACGGCGGTTACACCGCCCTGTGCGAAGTAACGGTAAATAGCACTGCAACAGGTATCGAAGAAATCCTTTCCGAAAGCCGTATATACGGACTAAGGGGAGCGATCCGCATCGAACCGGCAACAACGATGAATGCAATGATTATCAGAATGAACGGACAAATTGTTTATAACGATACCATCAGCGCATCCGAACAGATCCCGGCCGGTAGCGGCATCTACATCGTACGCCTGTCGGCATCCGGTAAAACAACGACAACCAAAGTGATCGTAAAGTAAGCAGTTTACGATTCTTAGAAACAAAAACGGATGGTTCTTTACAGAGCCATCCGTTTTCTATTATAGTATATTACTTCTTATTATCTACCCTGACGCTTACGCTCCGTTTCATCCAGGATGATCTTACGCATACGCATATAGTTCGGTGTGATCTCTACATATTCATCTCCTTTGATATACTCCAAAGCATCTTCCAGACTGAATACGATAGGAGGAGCCAATGATACTTTATCATCAGAACCTGAAGCACGCATATTGGTCAGTTTCTTCGACTTCGTTACGTTTACTACCAGATCACCTTCCTTAGTGTGTTCACCAACCACCTGACCGGCATAAACATCTTCCTGCGGAGAGATGAAGAAACGGCCGCGCGACTGAAGGTTGTTCAACGCATAAGCAAATGCCGTACCACCTTCCATAGCAATGATCGAGCCGTTGCTACGACGTTCGATCTCCCCTTTCCACGGTTGATATTCGAGGAAACGGTGCGCCATGATCGCTTCACCGGCAGAAGCAGTCAGAACGGCATTGTTCAAACCGATAATACCACGTGAAGGTATATTGAATTCAAGATGCATACGGTCGTTCTTGCTTTCCATCATTGTCATCTCGCCTTTACGCTTCGTTACCATATCGATGATACGGCTGGAAGACTCTTCCGGGAGATTGATAGTCAGCTGTTCAACCGGTTCGCATTTTACTCCGTCAATTTCTTTAATGATTACCTGCGGCTGACCAACCTGCAATTCGTATCCTTCACGACGCATTGTTTCGATCAACACAGACAAGTGAAGTACGCCACGGCCATATACCAACCAGGAGTCGGCCGAATCGGTAGGAACCACACGCAATGCCAGGTTCTTATCCAACTCTTTCTGCAGACGCTCAAAGATATGGCGTGATGTCACGAACTTACCGTCTTTTCCAAAGAACGGAGAGTTGTTGATGGTAAAGAGCATAGACATGGTCGGCTCATCGATCGCGATCGTCGGCAATGCTTCCGGTTCATTTACATCAGCAATTGTTTCACCGATCTCAAACCCTTCGATTCCGATAACAGCACAAATATCACCCGACTGGACTGAAGATACTTTGGTACGTCCCAAACCTTCAAACACATCGACTTCTTTTATTTTTGATTTCACCATCGTTCCGTCACGCTTACACAGCATAACATCCTGACCTTCCTTCAACTCTCCACGGTGAACACGTCCCACAGCGATACGTCCCACATATTTAGAGAAGTCGAGCGAAGTAATCAACATCTGGGGAGTACCTTCCAACACTTTCGGCTCCGGAATATATTCGATAATGGCATCCAGCAACGCCAGAATGTCTTCCTTCGGTTCCTTCCAGTCGGTCGACATCCAACCCTGTTTAGCTGAACCATAGATTGTCGGAAAGTCCAACTGTTCTTCCGTTGCATCCAGACTGAACATGAGTTCGAAAACCATTTCCTGCACTTCCGACGGACGGCAGTTCGGTTTGTCTACCTTATTAATAACAACAATCGGCTTCAGCCCCAGTTGAATTGCTTTCTGCAACACGAAACGGGTCTGAGGCATCGGGCCTTCAAACGCATCGACCAACAGCAGACAGCCATCAGCCATGTTTAATACACGTTCAACTTCACCTCCGAAATCGGCATGCCCCGGAGTATCAATAATATTGATTTTATAATCCTTATAATTAATAGAGACATTCTTGGCCAGGATCGTAATTCCTCGTTCACGTTCCAAGTCATTGTTGTCCATAAACTGATCCGGCTCTGCCTGTCCTTCACGGAAAAGCTTACCGGCTAATAACATCTTATCCACAAGCGTCGTTTTGCCGTGGTCTACGTGCGCGATAATCGCGATGTTTCTGAGTTTTTGCATCGAAGACTAATTTATTGGCTGCAAAAGTACGACAATTTTACGATATGTATGTGATTTTCATGTTGCAAAATATAAAAAAGATACTGAAAACAGTTGTCAAACAAAAAAGTTATGCATATCTTTGTCGCCGCTTAGATAATATAGTATCAATTTATTAAAGTAAAAAGAATCATGCAATTAGATTCAGCAAAGAAAAAAGAATTATTCGAAAAGTACGGCAAATCAGCAACAGACACAGGTTCTGCAGAAAGCCAGATCGCTCTGTTCACAGTTCGTATTTCTCACTTAACAGAACACTTGAAAGCTAATCACAAGGATTACAGCACTGAAAGAGCTCTGAAAATGTTAGTAGGTAAACGTCGTCGTTTACTGGATTATCTGATCAAAGTTGATATCACAAGATACCGTGCTATCATCAAAGAGCTTGGTATCAGAAAATAAGAAACAGCTTCTCCGGAAGTTCGTAAAAGGACAACTCTTTATTGGGTTGTCCTTTTTTTCTTTCAGTAAATTACATGGTAAAATAAAATATTAATGTAAATTTGCGGCGTTTAGTTACAAATTAAAAGATATACTAATAAAATCATACTTATGGGAAACAACAAAATTATCGGAGCCAAGATTAAAAGTATCCGTGATTCTAAACAACTTTCCATCGAAGAAGTGGCCGAACGTTCCGGCCTGAGTGTAGAACAGATCGAACGCATCGAAAGTAATGTAGATTTTCCTTCGCTCGCACCACTCATCAAAATAGCACGGGTACTGGGAGTCCGTCTGGGTACATTCCTCGACGACCAGTCTGAACTCGGCCCGGTAATCTGCCGTAAGAAAGACAGCAACGACTCTAACAGCATCGGTTTCACCAACAATTCGATGGAGAACCGCAAACATATGGAGTATCACTCTCTGTCGCAGGATAAGTCAGGCCGCCATATGGAGCCGTTCCTGATCGATGTGGCTCCGTCGGAAGAGGGTGTCGACTTTGTTCTTTCTACCCATGAAGGAGAAGAGTTTATATATGTGCTTGAAGGTATTCTCGAAATAAACTACGGGAAGAACACATATATATTGGAAGAAGGCGATAGCATTTATTACGACTCGATCGTTGCCCACCATGTACATGCGGCTGCTGAAAGTACAGCTAAGATACTCGGAGTCGTTTATACCCCATATTAATTGAAAGAAGGATATGGAAATACAATTGCAAGACAAAACACTGGGTCAATGGTTGGAGCACTGGGCCGAAACCATCCCGGATAAAGAATATCTGGTTTACTCGGATCGCGACCTGCGTTTCACCTGGAAAGAATTCAACAACCGTGTAGACCGGATGGCTAAAGGAATGCTGTCTATCGGAATCGAGCATGGCACACATGTCGGTATCTGGGCAACCAATGTCCCCGACTGGCTGACTTTCCTTTATGCAACTGCCAAGATTGGGGCTGTTGCCGTCACAGTGAATACGAACTACAAACAGAATGAACTGGAATTCCTGGTAGAGAACGCCGATATTCATACGATGTGTATCACCGACGGTGTCTTCGATGGCAGCTATATCGACATGATGTATGCTATGCTTCCCGAGCTGAAAGAATCACAGCGCGGCTACCTGAAGAGCAAACGTTTCCCGAAACTGAAGAATGTGGTTTATATCGGCCAGGAGAAATATCGCGGTATGTATAACACGCCGGAACTGTTATTGCTGGGAGAAAACATCAGCGACGACAAACTGGAAGATGCCAAGAAGCTCGTTACCTGCCACGATGTTGTCAACATGCAATATACTTCCGGTACGACAGGTTTCCCGAAAGGTGTCATGCTGACGCACTATAATATAGCCAACAACGGTCTGCTGACTGGTGAGCATATGAAGTTCACTACCGAAGACAAGCTTTGTTGCTGCGTTCCCCTCTTCCACTGCTTCGGCGTGGTATTGGCTTCCATGAACGTACTGACACATGGTTGCACACAGGTGATGGTCGAAAAGTTCGATCCGCTGGTGGTGCTGGCGTCCATCCACAAAGAAAGATGTACGGCACTTTACGGCGTTCCGACCATGTTTATTGCCGAACTCAACCACCCGATGTTCCCGATGTTCGACCTGACTTCGCTCCGTACCGGTATCATGGCCGGTTCACTGTGCCCGGTAGAACTGATGCGTCAGGTAGAAGAGAAAATGTATATGAAGGTAACCAGTGTATATGGCCTGACGGAAACATCGCCCGGTATGACTCATTCCCGTATCGATGATCCGGCAGAAGCACGTCACAATACGGTTGGCCGCGACTTTGAATTTACGGAAGTACGTGTCATCGATCCTGAAACAGGCGAGGAATGTCCGGTTGGCGTACAGGGGGAAATGTGTAACCGTGGTTACAACAACATGAAAGGTTACTATAACAATCCTGCCGCGACTGCCGAGGTGATCGATAAAGAAGGCTTCCTGCATAGCGGCGACCTCGGTATAAAAGACGAAAACGGTTACTACCGCATCACCGGCCGTATCAAGGATATGATCATCCGTGGAGGCGAAAATGTCTACCCGCGTGAGATAGAAGAATTCCTTTATCACCTGGAAGGCGTAAAAGACGTCCAAGTGGCCGCCGTCCCGTCCAAGAAATATGGAGAAGAAGTCGGTGCGTTTATCATTCTGCATGAAGGCGTTACGATGACTGACGATGTGGTAAAGGATTTCTGCCGTGGAAAGATTGCCCGTCATAAGATACCGAAATATATCTTCTTTGTCGATACCTTCCCGATGACGGGTAGCGGAAAGATACAGAAGTTCAAATTGAAAGACCTCAGCCTCAAATTGCTGGCCGAACAAGGTATCACTCCGGTATAAAACAGATGGCTTTTACTTATAAAATAGCCGTTGGCATTGCCCAACGGCTATTTTTATTCAATATACCGACGCGGAATAATTTGCTATAAATCAGTTATAGGAATCGCTTTAATACTTTGAGTTCCACGATCTACCACAAGCAAAGTTCGGCGGGAAACCATTATTTTTTCAGGATTGGTAAAAGAAGCAGTATAGTTTTGCAGCAACTTACCATTAGACGGATCTATTTCCCATAGTTCAGACTGTTTACTATTGATACGTAAAGTTACAAATAATCGATTATCAATAAAAGCCAATGATTGCGGCGCATTTTCGAAACCGAGAGATACGCTGTTATACATGAAGCCACTATTACCTTCCCGTATGTTTTTCGGATCGAAAATATGAATTTCTTTCGTGTTTTGGGCAGTTACATATATGAGGCCCTCTTCGTTAACAGCAATTCCATATGTTCCGGCAGCTTCTTTTAGATTGACACTTCGACTGTAAATAGGAATCCGTCGTGCCGTCCCGGATTGTACGTCGTTTTCCAAAACGACGACCAGTTTACGTTTATCCCGAATCAGGATGCTACCTTGACTGGCTGCCACATCAAAAGCATGCACAGTCTGATAAGCACCTTCTCCCCAAGCCCCGGTTCCGATACATGTTATAAATTCATATGTGGAAGCATCGAACACATCCGTTCGACTTCCTGCATTTGTCACGTATATCTTATTGAAAGAACGGGTTACACCAGTAGGTTCTCCGGCAAAAGTCTCTTCTGTATTGTTATCTGTCCATTTCCGAATACTCCGTATATGGCGGATACCGGAAGAAACGTCAAAGATTTCGAGACTGTAATTGCCGGGAGCACTGTTGGCCACATAGAGTGTATTTTGATACAAGTGAGCGGCTTTAGGTTGAAACGTTTCAACGGTGGCTCCGGGAACATCCAGTACAGAAATGGTAAAGGAAAGCGGAGAACCCTCATTGCCGGCTTTGTCTGTTTCTGTAAAAGGAATACTAAGTCCGCCATCTATGGCATCCAGCTCCGGATCTTCAATGATATAGGCCGAAGCGGTATAGATATTTTTATTCTCTATCAAGTTCTTGTTTCGCCTCGTATGCAAGAAACGACGTGAATAAACCGGCAATTTCTTTTCCCTGGATAGTTGCGAATACACTTTCATACAAACGGTCGGGAATCCCCCTTCCGCCGGATAATAAGTCATATTACCACTGTGTCCGTAGCCGAGACAATGTGCCATTTCGTGATAGGGAGTGTCACTCCCGTTTGCATCGTCGGCATAATGGGTTAGATAAACATATTCACCTAATCCGTAGGTATTTCCTCCTCCCAGTCCTACCACATTTACGACACGTCCGAAACAAAACCCTGAATGATTAGTAATTTGTTTCTTCAAAGTGTTGATGTCAACAATGTTTCCATTATTAATCAGTTTTCCCTTCCATTTATCTAACTCCTGTTCAAACAAAGAAGTGGAGAACATTGCCGCCATATTCAGGGACAAGGCTACCGCTTCACGAGCAAGATGCGGACCAAAGCTCCCCCAGTTGGAACCGGAATATTTACCGAACCAGATGTTCCATTTAGGTTTGACATTGATCATGCCCTGATAGACCGGATCGGCAGACTCGATCCTGAACTTAAAATCTTTAGCATTGATCTCGGGAGTTGCCGATACAATCACTTCTTCACCCTCCCGGGTAGAATAGATTTTATCGTTATTGATAAAAGGTATCTTTATCCGGAATTCTTGAAAAGGATGTATATGTGTAAATTCCGCAAATCGCAATTCCTTTTCATATCCTTCTATGGTCGCCCACACAATTACATTTTTGATTCCTCTCGGGCTATAAAAGCGGAAAAGAAATTCCTGGTTTTCAGTTACAGAAATTTGTAAAGGCGCGTTTACACGAAAGCTACGTTGGTTGCGGTTGAAAAGTAAACTATCCGGTTCGCCATCCTGCAAAATATAAGCCGTATTGTCGGAATTATAATCATTTTCTGACATTCGGATAAGACCATATTTACTTTCCGCCGGCCCATCGCTGTCATTATTGTCCGTACATCCAAAAATGAGAATAAAACCAATAATCACCCCCAATACCCTGGTGATATTATCCCTTAATTTGATACTCATAACTATAAAACCCTATTTGTATTTTCGACCTGCAAAATTATAAATTTATTACAGGTAATTAGCGTGTTCTTCTTATCTTTGCCACACATTCAAAATAATTATTATTTATGTCACAATTATTTCCAACTAATCTGCCTTACAAAGTGGCAGATATGGGTTTGGCAGAATTCGGTCGCAAAGAGATTGAAATCGCCGAACACGAAATGCCGGGATTGATGGCGCTTCGCCAGAAATATGCCGATCAGAAACCTCTGAAAGGTGCCCGTATCACCGGCTCACTGCACATGACAATTCAGACTGCAGTGTTAATCGAAACATTAGTTGCGTTGGGAGCGGATGTACGCTGGGCAAGCTGTAACATCTTCTCTACACAGGATCATGCCGCCGCAGCTATTGCTGCAACAGGTGTTCCCGTTTTTGCCTGGAAAGGTGAAACACTGGAAGAATACTGGTGGTGTACCGATATGGCACTCCGTTTCCCCGGCGGAAAAGGCCCGCAGATGATTGTTGACGACGGAGGCGATGCTTCTCTGCTTGTTCACATGGGATATCGTGCTGAAAACGATGCTGAGACGATCAACCGTAAAGGTGGAAACCATGAGGAACAGGTTATTCTGGACACACTGAACAGTATCCTGAAAGAAGATAACCAGCGCTGGCATCGTACGATAGCTGAAATGAAGGGTGTTTCGGAAGAAACGACTACCGGAGTTCACCGCCTGTACCAGATGATGGAGAAAGGCGAACTGTTGGTTCCGGCTATCAATGTAAACGACTCTGTAACAAAATCCAAATTCGATAACCTGTATGGCTGCCGCGAGTCGCTGGCCGACGGTATCAAACGTGCAACCGACGTAATGATTGCAGGTAAAGTGGTAGTCGTTGCCGGATATGGTGACGTAGGTAAAGGTTGTGCCCACTCCATGCGCTCTTACGGAGCCCGCGTGCTGGTGACTGAAATCGACCCGATCTGTGCACTTCAGGCTGCAATGGAAGGATTTGAGGTGACTACGATGGAAGATGCCGTTAAGGAAGGAAATATATTCGTTACGACTACCGGTAACTGTGATATTATCACGATCGGACATATGTCGCAGATGAAGGATCAGGCAATTGTTTGTAACATCGGTCACTTCGACAACGAAATTCAGGTAGAGAATTTGGTTAACTATCCGAATATCAAGCACACCAACATCAAACCGCAGGTGGATAAATACACATTCCCTACCGGAAATTCTATCTTCCTGCTGGCTGAAGGCCGTTTGGTAAACCTGGGTTGTGCAACAGGCCACCCGTCGTTCGTGATGAGTAACTCATTCACCAACCAGGTATTAGCCCAGATCGATTTGTGGACAATGCCTTACGAAATAGGTGTTTACCGCCTGCCGAAACGCCTGGACGAAGAAGTTGCCCGCCTGCACCTCGAACGCATCGGTGTGAAACTGTCTACGTTGAGCCCGAAACAGGCCGATTATATCGGAGTGCCGGTAGAAGGCCCGTACAAAGCTGATCACTACAGATATTAACAGGCATTCAATCCCGATCGCGATCGACACATCCTCTCGGTCGGGATTGATACCTCATCTCGGTCGCAATCGACACCTTATTCCGGGCGCAATCGATATCCTATTACGATCACGAATAAATAAAACTCCTGACAACAGTTATGTTATACCGAAGTAAAGCACCTTTCAGATTGGGTATTGCCGGAGGAGGGACAGATGTATCTCCTTATTCAGACCTCTATGGTGGTGCTATCCTCAACGTTACCGTCAACTTATATGCCCACGCCACTATCCGCCCGCTTAACAATGGGAAGATACGGCTCATCCACATCAACGAAAACATCACGGAGGAGTTCGATGCCGTCAGCCAGCTTCCACTGGAAGGCAGATTGTTGCTACAACGGGGCATCTACAACTCGATCGTTTCGCGGTATAACAACGGAAAACCTCTTTCTTTCGAACTGATCACCCAGATGGATGTGCCTTCCGGTTCCGGTCTTGGCACCTCTTCCACCCTCGTTGTCGCTATTCTCGGAGCATTCACCGAATGGCTGCGACTGCCGCTGGGTAAATACGACATTGCACATTACGCTTACGAAATAGAACGTATCGACCTCAACATGGCCGGTGGTAAACAAGACCAGTATGCGGCCACCTTCGGAGGAGTCAACTTCATGGAGTTCCTGGAAGACGACAAAGTAATCGTCAATCCGCTTCGTATCAGCGACGACATCCTGCAGGAATGGGCGATGAACACTGTCCTTTTCTATACCGAACAGCAACGTTGCTCCGGAAAGATCATCGAAGAACAGGCCGAGAACGTCAAAAACAACAAAAACGATTCGCTGGAAGCCATGCACAACGTGAAGCATGAGGCTTTCCGTATGAAGAATTGCCTGCTAAGGGACGAACTCATCGAACTGGGAAAAGCCCTGAACACGAGTTGGACGAACAAGAAGAAAATGGCACGCAATATCTCCAACGAATTTATCGATCATATCTACGAAACAGCCATCGCCAACGGTGCCCTGGGAGGAAAGATCTCCGGAGCCGGAGGAGGAGGATTCATGTTTTTCTATTGCCCCGGCAATAGTTGCTATAAAGTGTCCGAAGTATTGGAAAAGATGGATATCGGACATATACAACAATTTGAATTTTGCAAGAAAGGATTGAACACATGGACAGTAAAGGAATAATCAGAAAACGGTTGGAGCAACACCGCGACGTAATTGAGCAGATCCTGTCGGATGAGAAGTTGCAGGACATGATCGCACAGATCACTGAAACGATTGTCACCTGTTTCAAATACGGGGGACGGGTCTATTTCTGCGGAAACGGGGGAAGTGCCGCCGATGCACAACATCTGGCAGCCGAGTTCTCCGGTAAGTTCTATCTGGAACGGGATATCCTGCCGTCCGAAGCATTACACTGTAACTCTTCTTACATCACAGCCGTATCCAACGACCTTAGCTTCGAGATCATCTATTCCCGCCTTATTTCGGGCATAGGGAAAGCCGGTGATGTCCTGATAGGCTTATCCACTTCGGGTAATTCGGCCAATATCGTAAAAGCATTCGAGACGTGCCATGAAAAGGCGATCACGACGGTGGCCTTTACTGGTTCCGACGGGGGACGGATGCGTGAATTATCCAAACTCATCATCAATGTGCCGTCTACCGATACACCGCGCATCCAAGAAGCGCATATCACCATCGGACATATCATTTGCGAGCTGGTAGAAGAAGAAATATTCGGTAAAAAGAAATAAGATGGAATGTATCATACTGGCAGGAGGAATGGGGACACGGCTACAAAGCGTAGTATCGGACGTTCCTAAATGTATGGCGCCGGTGGCCGGACATCCTTTCCTGTATTACCTGATTACTTCCCTGATTGAAGCGGGATTCAACCATATCATCCTTGCCCTGGGATACAAGCATGAAATTATTGAAGAATGGATCGAGGCCAATGCATTCCCCATCCATATATCTACCGTTACGGAAGAGACTCCGCTGGGTACGGGGGGGGCCGTCAGACTGGCTTTATCTAAGGCTGAAACCAACGAAGTATTTGTCTTAAATGGTGATACATTCTTTGGTGTCCGTTATCCGGAAATGTTGAGCTTGCATAAGTCAACACAATCGGCGGTTACCGTTGCCCTGAAAAGAATGAAGAAGTTCGACAGATACGGAGTGGTCGATATAGAACAGCCAACCAGCCGTATCCTGCGCTTCAACGAAAAGCAGTATTGCGAATCAGGCCTGATCAACGGAGGTGTATACCTGATCAACCGTCACGAACTGGACAACTTCCCGATGAAGTTCTCACTGGAGAAAGACTTCTTTGAAACGGCTGTTCGTACCTCTACCCTTTCCGGCTATATATCGGAAGGTTACTTTATAGACATCGGTATCCCCGAAGATTACGAACGTGCCCAAACAGACTTTAAAGATGAAAAGTACAAAGCCATATAGCACGTTATTCCTGGACCGCGACGGCGTTATCAACAAACAACGCCCGCATGATTATGTCAAATCACCGGACGAGTTCATCTTCCTTGACGGAGTATTGGAAGCCCTCGAACTTCTTTCCCCCTTGTTTGATCATATCGTGATCGTTACTAATCAACGGGGGGTTGGTAAAGGGGTTATGAGTAGGGAGACATTAGAAGAGATACATGCCTCTATGTTGGCTACGATAGCACTTCACGGAGGAAGAATAGACAAAGTATATGTTTGTACGGCAACCAGCGATTCCCATAAAAGCCGGAAACCGAATATCGGCATGGCTCTTCAGGCTAAACAGGACTTTCCGGACATCGACTTCTCTACCAGTTTTATGGCTGGCGATAGTATAAGCGATATGCTCTTTGCAAAGAATGCAGGGATTACAGGTATTTTTATTGGAAATAAATATGGCCCGGGAGAGATTTCAAAAACACTCTACCAGGCCCATTATTCTGATTTATTAAGTTTCGCTCAGGCTTTTTTCTTGTAATGTTTCTTCAGTTCTGCTTCAACATCGACCTTTTGTTTCAAAATCACCTTACGAACAAACGCATAGATAAAGCCATTACCATATCCGCCTAACTGTATAAAGCTGGTTATAATAGACAGCAACGCGATAGACAAACTCTTATTTACCCACAAAGATTCCAGGAATAATGCCAGGATATATATACCTAAAGGAAACAATGCCCAAGGACAAATAAATGAGGAGATCAGCAGGAACAAAACTCCCAAGACAAAAACAGCAGGGAGCAGATGTACAGGTTTCAATGAGTCCGGATGCATCAGATATAAATCCACACGAGCCATACCAAACACATAGACCTGTTTGTAGAAAGATTTCAGACTCACCCGACGCTTATGATAGACATAGGCTTCGGGGAACAACTCTACGGTGAATCCGGCTTTGCGAATACGGGTGCTTAAATCAATATCCTCTCCGAACATATCCTTAAAACCACCGACCTTCTGATAAACCTCCCGGGAGAATCCCATATTGAACGTACGTGGGACAAACTTCTCCAATCCTTTTTTACTACCCCGGATACCACCGGTTGTCAGAAAAGAGGTCATCGAATAGCTGATAGCCTTCTGCATCAGGGAGAAAGACGAATGTGCCCTGTCTGGCCCTCCGAAACAATCGGCATTTGTTTCCTTCAGATAGTCTGTAACCTTTTGAAAATAATCGGCAGGAATAATACAATCCGAATCGAAAAAGATCTGGTATTTACCTTCTGCACGCTCCATCCCATAGTTACGGGTCAGGCTTCGTCCGGAGTTCGGCTTAAAGAAATAACGCACATTCAACCTGTCCGTATATTCTTTAACCACCTCATCACACCGAATGGCAGAACCATCTTCTATAATTAAAACCTCAAAGTCTTTAAACGTCTGCACCAACAGACTGTCCAACAACTCGCGAACTTCAACCGGACGGTTATATACGGGTATTATAATTGAATAAGAGATCATTTGTCTTTTATATCTGTAGTATTACGAGATTCTTGCCAGTATTTCCAACCAGACCAACCAACTGCAGCTATCAGCAACAACAGAATCAAGAATGAGCTGTAAGACGAGACATAGGCCGCTGTCACATAAGCTTCCGGACGGAACTCAAAAACTATCGTATGCTCTCCTGCCGGAACTAACATTCCCCGTAATATCCAATCTGTACGGAAATGAGGAACCTCTTTTCCATCGATCGTAGCTTTCCAACCTGGTTGATAATAGATTTCAGAAAAAACAGCCAGCTGTTCCGAATCGGCTTTAGTCTTATAAGTTAAACGATTGGGACGATATTTTTCAAGAACGATCGTAGCCGTAGAGTCTTTATGCGGTGTAAAACCTTCCAGATCTTTTGCGAAGCGTTTATCAACAACAGCTGTCTCCAACGGATTGATCACATTTAAAGCCTCTATTTCTGCATCCGCATTATCCACGATCTCCACCTTGTCTATAAACCAGGCATTGCCAAAAGCATACGGATTACGAATCGGAGCCTGATCCGGATTATAGATAATATAACGCATGTTCAGCATATTCAAAGAAGGCGATGCAGCCAGAACCGACATTATATCATCAACAGATTGTGCCTTTTGTAAAGCTCCGATTATATTCCGGTACTCTCCATCTAACCGATGGTCGATCAACTCCTGATATCTGCGCAATTTAACAGCATGATATCCGCCGATAGAATGGTGGAAATAAGAAACATTTGTTTCCTGCCAGGGATTATTCAGACCGAATACACGGAATGACTCATCTGTATCTTTAAATATTTCTTTATCGGCAACACTTTCTTTGTATGTTTCCTGTGCAGTTTCTTTCACGTAATTACTATCATTCAGGTAACGACGATCCACACTCCACAAATCAACCAGGATCAGCACAGCCATACCAGCACTCACAAACATAGAAGTCCTGGTTTTATTCTTCGACTTCCAGAACCACACAAGCAATCCGGCTCCCAAAAGAATAAAGATCAAAGAACGTAATGCATCAGCAGAAGCCAACGAAGCACGATCCATTAACAAGGCAGTGTAATACCATTCCGGAACCTGATTCTGGAACTGGGCATCATAAAGCGAATGGAAGTCCAATAATAAGGAAGGCATTAACCAAAGTATCAAACAAATACCACCGGTTATTCCCAGCGACCAAAGAAAACTCTTTTTTAAACGTGCCTCTTCAATCTTTTCTGTCAAAATTTCTCTCAATCCCCAGATACCGACAAGAGGGAACACCAATCCCGGTATTACCAATGCCATCTCCACAGTACGGAACTTATTATATAAAGGCAAATAGTGGAACATGATATCATTAAAGGCATCAAAATTCCTACCTAAAGCCAGGAATGTCAAAAAGACAGAGCCTCCTAACAACCACCATTTCATCTGATTACGGATCACAAACATACCCAGGACAAACAAGAAACAAACCAACGCCCCGAAATAAACCGGCCCGGAAGTAAACGGCTTATCCCCCCAGTAAGTATAAGTTTGTACTTCCTTCCCCACTTGTGCCCCATTCTTCTTAAGTTCTTTGTATAATTCAGAAGAACTATCCAAAGTTCCTCCGGAGCCACCTCCATATACGTCGGGAACCATAACCGTCAGCAACTCTTTCCAGCCATAACTCCATTGGAAAGCATAATCTTTATCCAGCCCTGTAGAAGCTTTCTCTACTTTTCCTGTTTCATCAGCTTTGGGGGTCAGCTCAGAAGCTCCACGAATAGAGTGTTGACCCAAATCCCAGTTTGAATACATATGTTTGGCGTTGGGTAGCACGGCCAGAATAACACAAGCAGCCATAATCAAAGATGTTTTCATCCACTCTCCGTAGGCCTTTTCTTTAAACATCTTTATCGCATATCCCAAATAGATGAATAAACAAAGTAGTACTAAATAGTAGGTAATCTGGATGTGTCCATTATATAAAGAAAACGCAACGCCAAGAAGGAACAACACAGCTCCCCACAACCATTTACGTTTGAATAACAGGAACATTCCAGCTAAAGTAACAGGCATATACCCAATCACATAAGCCTTTACTATATGCCCTGCTTCAATGATAATAATATTATAAGATGCAAAGGCGAAAGCAATAGCCCCGGCAATTGCTAACCACCAGTTTACCCCCATGATGCACATCAAAAGATAAAAACAAACCAGGCCTACAAAAACCATCGCAGCATCTCCATATCCTACTGTTTTCAGCCAACTATCCACTATACTGTAAGAAGGTAACTCCGGAGCCGGATTTCCATATCCGGGACCATAAGGCATACCCGAAAACATTGCATCCGACCAAACGCTAAATTCTCCAGGCTCGGCCGTTTTTGCATATTTATCAGCTTGGCTTCCTCCCATACCCGTAGCTTTTATATTATCCCCCTGCATGATGACCTTACCATCAAATACAGCCGGAGAGAAATAAGCCATTACTAACCCTAAAAATAAGATAAGGGCAGCGATATGCTTACCCACATTTTTCATAATACTATGCATATTATATATTATTTGTTTATACTCTTCCTTTAAACCATTTGGCCGCGTAAAAACGTATAGCGAACCATATATGAAACAGCGATGTCGACACTATTCCATAATACTGACACATAATATCGTACCTCTCCTTTAATGACGCTTTTCTTTGTGTTGTACTCACGCCACCATCCAAAAAATTAGAGAGAACCATTCGTGTATTATATATTCTCCGTGCATTTTTCATACACCGAATACACCATTCGAAATCAGCCGAATAACGGTATTTTAAATCATATAACGGAGCAATAGTACGTTTTGTTATAAACGACTGATGACAAACTAACATCCCCATCCTGAAACTTTTCCATGTAAGTTTCTCGGGAGCCTTCAATCTCCGTTTCCCCAATGATTTACCATCTTCATCAACAATAAAGGTTTCCCCATATATAATATCAGGCAGAATTTTCTTTTTCTGTACCAATGAGGCAACTCGCTGTACGGTATCTGAAGTATACAAAGAATCCCCTGCATTTATAAACCAGACATAATCTCCAGTCGCTTTTTGAAGCCCCTTGTTCATCGCATCATAAATACCTTTATCCGGTTCACTGACCCAATAAGATATACCAGAAGCATATTGTTTTATTATATCCACTGTTCCATCTGTCGAACCTCCGTCAATAACAATATACTCTATATTTGAGTACGACTGGCTCAGCACATTAAGAATAGTCTGCTCCACCCAGCGGGAAGCATTATATGTGATTGTTATAATTGAAAAAAGAGGTTGTTGCATATTCATTAATGAAAAAGAAACTATAAATTAATCATTGCCAACAAACGTTCGGCAACTTTCCGGGGTGTATAATTTTCTAAAACAAACTCCCGACCATTCGTAGCAATCTCCCCTAAGACCGACGATTCATCAAGACTTTTTGCATCCTGGCTTAAGAGCTTATCTAATCGATCCACGTTTTTAATATCTATACCAATATAATGCTTACCATTCTCCGGCATTACAGGTAATACACATCCGTATTTTTCCAAATCCACATGAATTACACAAGCTGCAGCAGCCCAAGCTTCCCACAAACGCCAGGAATCCCATTGACGAACTCTATCCCATTCATAAATATTCAAGACTCCATTTATTTCACGTGCAATTTTAGCAGTATATTTATTATAATTACCCACAGGAATAGCAAAAACCCCTCCGTAACAAGCACAAGCCATACTCGATGACAGTTTCTTGTAGTATTCAGGATAATGCCTTGCACCGGTCTGCTTCCAGTATAAAAGATCATCTCCCTCCAGTCCCTCATTAGAGAAAGCATCACACGATGTGTTCCAAATCATATACTTTGAAAAAACAGGAGCAACCAAATTCCCAACAAAATCTCTTAATTGATGCTTTGCTCTAAAATTTACCAGAACCTGAGGGACACGTTTCTTATAAGGTAAAGGAGATACAGCTTTTAATATTCTATTACAAAGACCAAACTGCCAAGGATGGAAGTTTTGAGGATATTTGTATAGTTTATTATAATGCGACTTCAAAACAATATCACACGAACGGCCACCTTTTCTAAATCCTGGAGTACGTAGGCCATCACTGTCATCCAGAAAAACCGTAATATATTTTCTCGGTTTCTTATTCAACCGGATTAACGTTTCGTCAGCTTGAGGATCCCGCTCATATATAGTATAATGGATAATTACAATATCAGCATCAGAGAGGGAGTGCTTGTCATCATATTTTATTAAAAAATCTTTTCCAATGCCAGTAAGGCAATTGGAAAAGTCTGAATAGCATGCTATTCCCATTTCTGTAAATCCTTCTGCAAGGCAAACACAGGAATGATAAATAACATCTCCCAAGTTCTTACCCCAATAAAAATAAGCCTCCATCAGAATTTATTTATCGTCTCTACTACTTTATAAATATCATCTTCCGTATGACCGAATGAAATAGGGAGGCTCAATGTCGTTCTATGGATTTCTTCCGATATGGGATATTCTCCAATAATAATTCCTTCCATTGCTTTCTGCTTATTCGGAGGGATCGGATAATGAATATCTGTTTTAATGTCATTTTTCAGAAGATATTCTTTTAACTCATCCCGTTTTGGATGACGTATATTAAAGATATGGTATACATCAAAATAGTCTGAAGAAACCGACGGTTTTATAAAATCATCTTTTAATTCTTTCAGATATATTGCTGCCAAATCTCTCTTATGCCGATTAATCTTATCAAGATATTTAAGCTTTACACTTAATAAGCCTGCCTGAATTTCATCCAAACGAGAGTTATAACCTATATAATCATTCTGATATTTAATTTTAGACCCGTAATTTCTTAAAGCCATAAACAGATCTTTCTTTTCCTGATCATTCGTTGTAATAGCCCCCGCATCTCCTAAAGCACCTAAGTTCTTAGTCGGATAAAAAGAAAAAGCCCCGATACCAAAAGTTCCGACTTTCTGCCCTTTATACATTGCTCCATGAGCCTGTGCACAATCTTCAATAACGGGTAACTTATATTTGCCGGCGATCTGCATAATAGGTTCCATATCACATGCCTTCCCATACAAATGAACAACCATGATCGCCTTGGTATTCTTTGTTATCTTTTCCTCTATTTTGAGAGGATCGATATTGTATGTATGGATATCCGGCTCTACCAACACTGGCTTAAGACCACATTGAAGAATAGATAGGATAGTTGCGATATAGGTGTTCGAAGGGACAAGTACTTCACTTCCTGCAGGAAAATCATAACAACGTAAAGCCAGCATTAAAGCATCCAGTCCAGAGGCAACCCCTATACAATGTTTTGTTCCGCAGTATTGCGCGAATGCCTCTTCAAATGTTGCAACCTGTTTACCAAGAATATACCAACCACTATTCAGTAACTCTCTAAAACATTGCACATATTCATCTTCGAAAGATTTATTCAATCTCCCTAAACTTTCATATTCAATCATAAGGTTCGTAGATATAATCATTTGAATCAAAAAACTCAGATGCTATAACCATAAGGATAGCATCCTTACTGAAATGATGCATGATATGCCAGTCTGCCGGTTCCAATATCAGGCATTTATGGGGAGAATCCAAGACAAAGACTTGTTTCTCTTTCCCTGTATTATTGGATATTGTACAATGACCTTGCAGGCAAATTGCCGCCTGTACTGTCTTATGATGACGATGACCACCTCTCTCTGAATCATCAACACCATATATATAGAATATTCGTTTCATATCAAACGGTAATACTTTTTCTATTACAGTCAGATTTCCACGATCATCTGTAAACGTCTTCAAATCTATGATATGAGCCATATTTTAGTTCTCATGTAATAATTTAATATATTTTTTTTCCTTCAGTCCGCGACGAACAAGAAGCTCTAGCAGATACTTATAATATTTCCATCCATGCAAATATAACTCAGAAGTTTGTATCGCAGGGTAATTACTTCTTATTTGTTTAATTTCTTTCACATATGGCTTGAAAAGCAAAACGATTGAAGTTTCGTTTCTTTCATAATAAGGCCGGGGAGAGAAATAGTCCGGAGTAACAAAGACAAAAGAGTGAAAATGAAAAAAGATTACAGGAAATCTTTTATTTGTTTTCAGTTCGCGCCCTCTTATGCAATCATTCAACTGTTCAAACTCATATTGTTGCATATTCCAAGGGGCTACTCCGCCCCCCAAATTTCGGGAGACATAAACACCTTCAAAACGCTCAGGCCAATCATCCAGATATTTCTGATCTCCAAAACGTCCTTCTTCAAATCGATTATAGCACCAATCCAAACAAGCATTACGCCACCATTCGAGTACAATTCGTCCTTCCCGATTATTTTTAAAGGTGACAAATTGCACACAATAGATTCCGGTTTTCTCACTCTGATCATATTCCGGAGTATAGCGATGAGGCGTTATCAATACAGAATTATCTCCCATCTCATCTAATAAGACCTGAGGGGAAGAAAAAAAGTACAAATCCGAATCCAGATAAGTACAATGATCCACTTTATAATTATTAAGTACGTATAGAATCGTTGAGGAAGAACATGTCCAACAATATTCTGCTCGAGTACGGGTAGGTTTCACCTTCAATAACTCTTCGTCTTCAAACTCAGATAGAGAAATCACTGTCGCATTTGCTAACTGCAACGATTTCAGGATCGAATAGCACTTATCATTAAAAGCAAATATATATAAATGGAAATCTTTACAATGTTGACTCAGCGAATTATACATTGCCAGTCCCCTTGAAAGATAAACAGAATCAAATAAAGTGCAGAAATTAAGCATATCAACTAATTTTAAAAAGACGTTTCAGCCTGGCTTTAACTTTATAGTAAAACATCACATATCTGAAATAATAAATAAAAGCATTTCTTCCTTGCTTCGATTCTTGAATCACTGTTTCAGAAAGTTCTATAGGAGAATCTGCCAACGATACATTAAACATTTCATTAACTCCGCAATGCGTACCACTCCCATCCACTCCTATCTGATTCACTAAAGACCGTCCAGGATATAACGTAAATTTATTTTGTAAAAATGCAGATGCATACCAACGGATCGCCCAAGAATTATTCTTTCCTTCAATTTGCCGTTTTAACATCCGAAAGTAAGGATAGGAATTGTCAAAATCAAATTCTTTTTGCAGATTTCGTTTCTCTATTTCATTTAATAATCTCTTTCCGTCTGAACAGAACAGATCCCATCCATGTTTCCAAGTAGCCCATCCCCAACAATCAGCTCCTTTTATAAAAAAGGTTTCAGGTAGTTTTTGTTTTACCGGATATACATATCCATGAATACAAACAACCAGCTCTTCTTTCTCATAAAAATCAAGCGCTTCATTCATGTATTTAAGAAAATAGGGAGAAACAACCAGGTCATCTTCCAAGACAATCACTTTTCCATATTGATTAACGATTGAGGTTACACCATCAATAATATTGTTAGCAAGTCCCCAATTATCAGCACGTTCTATTAACTTTACACTTTTAAAACCTGACACAGATTTTATATATGCTCGCGTTTGCTCTACAAGATCAAGGTCTTTAGAATCTTTTGGTCCATCTGAATAAACAATTAAATCACTATCTTCTACATATTCATTGTATAAAAGAGAATTTATCGTCTGTAGTATATGCTTTGGTCTATTATAGACAAATAAAACAATAGGAGCATATTTATTATAACCTGTATTTTCCATCTCAAAAAGATCTACTCAATCATATTTTTAAGAATTAAAGCTCTCTGGACTAGCCACCTATGACTCTCACATCTAAACATGTTTAATAGAAACAATGGCATTCCTTTTTTACGAAAAAAAGAACCATACAAACGCTTCAAGAAAAATTTTAGTCCATATTTCAATGTTAGTCCATTAGTTCCAATGAATAAATATCTTTCATAAACATTATTCCATAAATCTAGTATCATATTATCAATAGAACTTATATACAAAGCATTATCAGACAGCAAAACTGATAAATTTCTAACATGTTCATTTATATCAGAGTTATTATCTACCTTAATAGTTCCATTTTCATTCAAAAGATTTATCACATTGAAATTAACAAGTTTATCATCCACACAGTCAAGAACAACAGCAAGTCCATTATTCCATAACGGAGTATCCGAATACATATCAAAACAAAAGTTTCCTAAGCTATAAAACACTGGTTTACCATCTATTAATTCCCATCCTTGCGGGACATGAGGATGCATACCAATTATGGCATCTACACCTAAATTAATAAGAGACCTATAGCGTTCTCTCCACTCAGGTAAAGGTAATTCTATATCTTCTACACCAGCATGAGCAATCAATATTAATAAATCAACTTCTTTTTTTGACTCTTGTATAAGATTATCAACACAAGGATGATTTATCCAGGCATATCCCAAAGTTTCATCATCCAAATAACTATCAAGAACGCCAAATTCATAATGAGAGAAAGCTAGAAAGCCAATTTTTTGATTCCCTATCTTTTTTATTTTCAAAGAATATGCTTGTTCAAAATTTCCTACACCAAGAAGCAATGATTGTTGAAAAGAATTTATAGTCTGACTAATTCCTTCTTGTCCAAAATCTGCAATATGATTATTGGCCAATCCTATAATATTAAATCCTTTTTTTTCAAGAAATTCAGGAGCATTTCTTGACTGTGATAGAGAAGGACCGACCTTTTCTATAGGCATTGCTTCTGTTTCAATAGGTGCTTCAAAATTACAGAAAGCGATATCACATGCTCTTATAACACTTTCTAGTTCTGGAGAAAAACGTACATGATCTATACTCTTAGAATAAAAATCTCCAACAAAAAACAAACGTAATTTATTGTTTTTATTATTCATATTAAAGATTAAGTCTCTGTTCCACTAAACGATATTTTCCCCGAGGTGTCAATGCTATACTTTTTACATATACAAATTGAGCCTCAATCCCCATCAAAAATAGCTTTTCTTTTATTTCCAATTCATCCTTCTCAGTATAAGAGTTACTTCTTATTACTTTTATTTCAACTTTTCCTAACTCAAATTGTATAATTTGCCATTTCAATATATTTGCGAATGCCCGAAAATGTTGTCCAAATATTAATGCTGTTATATTAATACGATTTTTCATTCTATCATACAAAAAATCTTGTTTTCTACCTATTATTGTTGATAAAATAATATTTCCTTTCTTATCAACACCACCATACTCGGCCAAATCACCAGTGTCATATCTCAGAAAATACATTGCATCATTATAATAACTAGAAACTACAATTCGGCCAACTTCACCAATTTGAACATGATTATCATTATCATCCAGTACTTCTACAAAGCCATAATAAGAGGAACATATATATGATAGTGAGTTGGCTTCAGTATTAGCGAATATGCATTTTTCAGAATGCCCATATTGTCCATATACCGGAGCATGAAATGCTTCATTCAATAAATGTATATGCTGTTCCATGACATTCTCTGCTGTTAATACGATTCCCTTCAATTTAAATCCGATCTGGTACTTAGTCTCCAATATAAATTCAGCAATTTCACAAATAGCACTTGGATATCCTCTCAAAATAGAAGGTTTTTCACTTTCAAAAGAAGCCAAAATATAGGGAATACTTTCCGATGATAACGAAAGTGCAGAATAAGCATATGATCCAAATACGTCATTAGATGAATCAGTTTTAATCCAAAAAATATTCTTTTCCAACAGTTCTTCTGGAATAATCGTTCCATCAACAGAAAAAATCTTATCTCCCTTCTTATATCCTATTTTTCTATGAAGAAAATATTGATGGGCGGCATCAATATAACCAGACAATCTATTTGTATAAAAAACAAAGGGCTCGCCAGTACTTCCTCCTGTATTAAATTTGAAACGATTATAAAAGGGACATTTCCCATTGATATAGGATTCCATATTCTTACGAAGAATACTTTTATCAACAACAGGAAAAGCTCCGATACTGTTTCCTTCAATATTTCTATAATAAGCTGAATTCCTTTTTGCCGACTTTATTATCAAAGCTAAATGAGAATTCACAAACGCATTTATACTTTCAGATGTTTCATTTTCTGACTCCAATAACTTTAAAACTTTTTTTGAAAACAATGACTGTCTAATACATAGCAATCTCATAATCGACTTCCGACATGTAACAAGACTTGCATTTATTCTATTTTTCATACAAAATCAAAATGGTTTCAATCTTTGATAAAAAGTACCACGAATAAAATCGGAGACGCCATTTAACGTCGCTCTTATCAAACTATATTGATGATTAAAAATATATCTCAGGCATTTTTGAGGTACTGATACCCCAATTGTAAAAACTATCGAACAATATTTATGCCAACCTTTCAAATTACGCTTAAAGATTAACAAACGATTTCGAATTGTATAATACTGAACCAAAGGACTATTCTTCCCTGTAGTCATAGAACCTTTATGATATATAAAGGCCTTTGATTCATACCAAATCTCATATCCATATTTACCTATATTCAAACACCAATCCAGTTCCTCCTCATAAAGAAAATATAATTCAGGCCAAGTCCCTACCCTATCCACAACTTCTTTTTTTACTAACATTGCTGTCCCTGGAGCATAAGGTATTGAAAACGATCTACTGCCTGATATTTCATCATCATAATAATGAATTCTGATTAAATAAGAGCCTAGTGGCTTTGACCCTGCATAAATAATTCTTCGAGTTTCAAAATCAAGAATTTTAGGAGTAACAACGCCAGTTTTATCATTCTCATGAAACCGATTTAATAATGGAGTTATTATATCATAATCAATAATTACATCATTATTTATAAATAAATAATAATTTCCGGAAGAATTAGCAATACCTAAATTATTTCCTCCGGAAAACCCTCTATTTGTTTCACTGGATATTACCTTAACCCAAGGATATTTTTCTTTCAATAAGATAACATCATTACCTATTGATGCATTATCTACGACTATAACTTCATAATTATAATCACTACAAGGAAGAAGAGATTTTTTTATAGAATCCAAAAAATTGCAGGTTTCAAGATAACAATTATAATTGATTGTAATTATCGATATTAAATCCATATTAAAAAATAAATTATATTTATTTTGTAAAATATAAACGCCCTAATTATACTGAAGTTTCACATCCCCTATTATACAAATAGTTCTTAATGATATCTTCATCATTATGTAAAAAATATATACATTTTTTGAAACAAGACAAAAGTATTTTGTAGCCTTGCAGTACCTTCTCACATAACCTTCTATACATATTTGCATGAAAATAGACATAGGCTATATAATATATTAGTGTTTATAATCAACGATCTTAGATAAAATCATTTTCTTAATGACAGAATTTCAAGTTCAACACCACCAAGTTCAGCTGCTAAGATTGAAAAAGAACTATGAGAAGAACCATATATCTTTTTGCACCTTGACAATATGTACAATTCAACCAGTGCATCTATAATCCCATTCACATTTTCTCTTTGTGCCTCCTTCAATGACATTATAACTCTATCTCCAAATTGTTTTTTTAAGTCTAGTTTATCACTTAAAGAATCCGATGCTACATAAAAATAAAGATTGGGATCACATGTTAACTCTTGGTCCATTCGAGTAATAAAAAGAGATAATGGACTATTCTTTATTGAATAAATATTATCTGTTCGTCGTAAGTGGATACCTATAACTTTTTTTAGAGAAAATGACGATGCAATCTGATCAACCCTCTCACTTATTACTTTTTTTAGGAGTAAAAAATCAAATCTTCCAACATTATAAAAATTATAATATGCGACCAAATAAATCGATTTATTATTTCGTATATATTCGACCATTTTACCTATATTAAGTTTCCTAACAACAGTCTTCTCATAATATCTTTGACTAAAACAAAGTGCTTGTACTCCTAAAGGTAACCATAAGTTCCTCTTTCTTGGTCTATCATAGATATAGTGATACCACTTTGCATCAATAATTTTTACCATTGACTTATCTACATCTTCCGACAACTTAAACAAAGAGTGAAAATCAGCTCCCATTCCTTTATCCTTAAACCAAATTACTTTAAGCTTTACATTATAATCCTTACAAAATGCTATTGCCGATGTTATTGCATAAAAACGATTGGCTAAACCTCCAATTGGAATTAATATTAATTTCATCATATATGTGTTTTAGATCATTTTAACCTTCAAGGATGTTAAAAATCGTTGTATCACATAGTCTTTAGTTATATTCTGATTTTCTATTGCTTCAAAAGACACTAATTTTCTTCGTTTTTCATTCTCACTAGACTCCGCGTCTCCTCTAACATTATTCTTATATAAGAAATCCATATATGACCTATAAATATAATGATTTAATTGTATCTTAGATTCAGCAAACAATGGATATCTTGGAGTCCAGTAATAAAGAAATCTAGAAAATTCATTTACAGGTAATAACTTAACCCTAAAATTCCCTATTTTATAATATGAATAAAATAGATGAACATCCTGATTATCAAATCTATCAAAATCAAAAGATGTATTTATTATTGATTTACCAATTATACTTAACAATGGATATGAAGAAGTATATTGTTCTATCACCAAACGAGTCTTATCATGTTCAATAATTCCTGAAGTACCAAACACTTTCCAATTAATCAAAACACTCGGATATTTTACAAATTTATGCAACCACTTTTTAATATCTAATTCATATTTTAAACAAATAAACTCATCTAAATCTATGTAGGCCAACCAATTTACTTCATCCTTAAATTTCAGATAACAATCTTTATAGGCAAGTTTTTGCCCATGTTGAATTGGCCAATCAATAAGAGTAATACAACCTTTATCTTGGTATTGAGATAAAACTTCTAAATAATTATCATCTGAAAAATTATTATACAAATAAAAATGATCTACCCCAATCAATAAATGATACTCAATCCATTCTTTCAAGAAATCAGCTTCATTTTTAAAAATTGCACAGATAGCCAGTGTATATTTTTTATTTACATATTTTCTTCTCCGCATATTGATTATAATATATGACAACAAAATATAGCAATACCTAACTATTAGATATAAAACTCCTTTTTTATATCTATCCCCACAATACTTCATCATTACTGTATAAAATTATTTTTTTTTAACAAGAAGGAAATACTTTCTTTAAATATAACAGATCCAGATAGCCAGATAATAGTAACATACAGAATAGATGAGACAAATATTTTAAGCAAAAATCGTAAATATACATTTTCCATAAAGTTTGCCACTAAATATCCTCCTGACAATGAAAATCCTGTAATAATTAAATAAGGTAATATATCTTTCAACACACTAAACAATTGTATTTCTATTAATTGACTAGCAAAATAGTGCCACATAAAAAGGTAAAAGAAATAAGCAATGACATAAGATATAACCATCCATGAAATCCCAAATGGCAACATAACAACCAACAATAGTAACTGCATTGATCCAAAAACAACATTAATATTGAGGTATATATTTGATTTACCACAGCTAACAATTACATTTTTATAAAGCTCACAAATTGGATAAAAAGCTCCCCAAACACATAATGTTTGCAGGATAGCAACACTAGCAAGCCATTTTTCTGTAATAGTGATTAAAATTAATTCTCGACTTATAAGCATCAAGCCAAACATTACAGGAAAAGAAATTAAAGCGGTAAAACGTATCATCTTATGAAATACTGCAACTTGGCGTTTATCAATTTCAGCCTGAACAAAAATTGGTTGAGCAACACCCGTTAATGTACCAGATATTAAGCCTGCTCCCATATTCATCCATTTATTGCCTTGAGCAAAATATCCAACCTGTTGCACCGAGTAGTATTTACCCAACAGTAATGAAAAAATATTCGCAGTAACTTGCCCTAGAAGTCCTGTAAATAAAAGCTTTATGCTAAATGGGAACATTTCTTTAAGCGGTTGAATATTGAAAGAAAATGTAGGTCGCCAAGGCGAGAAATACCAACGAAAAAAAGTTCCTAATCCGATATAAAGAACAGACTGTATAGCTATTCCCCAATAAGCCATACCATTCAATGCCATAATCAAAGCGGCACTATTCGACAATATCAATGAATATATATCAATTTTAGCCCGTTCTCGAGCCATTATATTTTTAAATAAGTATGCAAATTGTACTGTTCCGAGACTGCCAAATAGAAAATTCAGGAAAACAATACGTGAAACCCACAACAAGCGTGGCTCATTAAAGAAAGAAACAATCAATGGTGCCCCTAAAAACAGAATAACATATAAAACAACACCAACAAATACATTAAACCAAAACACAGCATTATAGTCATCATGAGTGATATTTTTTCGATTTGTTAATGCCGCAATAAATCCACTTTCCTGAAGTGTCATGCCAACGCCAGTAAAAATAGCAAGCATACCCACTATCCCATAATCTGAAGGAGAAAGAATACGTGATAAAAATATTCCAAAACCTAAAGACAGTAATTGTTGAATACCACTACTGATACCTCCCCAAAAAAGACCTCTAGCAGTTTTATTTTTTAATGTTTCTTCTGCCATATTTAGACAGCAAATCTATTTATTAAAGCTTTAGATATTCAAAACAGTTTCTTAATCGACCAATAAATCTCAGTTCCTTCTAAACCGTAATATCGCAGATCTAAATTCTTTTTCAAAAATAATGTATCCTGGTTGAATTTTTGTGATATAATTTAACTTTTGCAACAAGGATGACAGAAAATCTTTGTCATCATGTAAATGATAAATACAAACCGATCCTGAAATATTCTTTGCCTTTTCTAGAAGATTCTTTGCTCCTTTCAATGCATTCCGCTCATAACCTTCTATATCCATCTTCAGGAATAAATTATCAGTTTGCTTATCTGAGAAATAGGAGTCCAACGTTACATTATTTTCATCATTTATATCGCTTACATACTTTCGAACAATTGTTACCTTCTCTTTCCAAGGGGCAAATGTCGCCTTCAAAGCCTCCAACCATCTTTCATCACATTCAAAAAGATATGCATGGTTAACATATTCAATTGTGTCAAGAGTAAAAATAGCCTCTGCTGCACCAATATCCAATAAAACTTTATCTGCTAATTCACTATATGATACAACATAACGATGAGCTGAACGTTCATCTTGTTCAATCAAAAGCCCTTTATATATCCCTGGAATATCATTAATCATATCACGTCCAAAATATAGTCTTTTTCCATGATGTATAACAAATGGAAGAGAATTCTCCACATCAATATGGACATCGATAAGCAATTGATCATATTCCTCTTTCCACGAATACGGATATGGAGTAGAACAGGATCCTGTTCTACTCCAGGCTTTATAAGCCTGCTCCTTTTCTGTTTTCGGAGTAACTATACTATAATAAAACCTATACCATCTATACTTTATCCAAAGTTTAGGGTTACGAATCACTGCTAATAAATCACCCAGAAATACTCTGTAAATAAAAGCTCGTATATTACTAGGTACAACTTTTCTATATAATGTCGCTAACATCTTTTCTTTTTTGATTCTCAATGCATTTTACAAAACTACTATCACACTATCACTCATCCCCTTCCACCTGATGTAAATCAAACTATTCAAGACGTGATAGTATCTGTGACAGAGCTTATTTATACTATCATACTATCACAAAAACAGTAATCTATTTACCGATAGTATGTTACTTATTTTCAACGATATAACTATAAAAACTCATTGAGACCCGGGTCTCGAACACCTTCACACCCGGGTCTCCGCATCGTTCAGATCGGGGTGTAAAAAGCATGAAAAGAGGGATCTCAAACAACTTTTCTCCTTGTTTTGTCTTAAAAAGGTAACTTGTTCGATATGAAAAAGTATATACTTAACACAAAAATAGAGACAGTGATAGTTTGTGATAGATCAGTGATAGATGATTTTATCAACTATCACCATTAAATCACTTATAAATCAAATGATACATAAAAAAGGTGATAGTGTGATAGTTCTTTTTCAAAAACTCTTGAGAACAAACACACCATCCTTTTTACTATCGAATATCCTGCATTTACCTCCCTATGCAATGATAAACAAACCCATTCTCCTCCATCTCCTTGATGTCATAAATATTACGACCATCAAGTACCAGCGGGGTAGCCATCAGTTTCTTAATGGCAGACCAGGAAGGCATACGGAACTCTTTCCATTCCGTAACGAGCATCAGGGCATCGGCATCTACAACAGCATCATAGATGTCTTTTGCATAATGTACAGACTCTCCGATACGGCGTTTAGACTCTTCAACCGCTACCGGATCGTAGGCATATACCTCACAACCTGCTGCCAATAACTTTTCTATCAGTACTAATGATGGAGCTTCACGCATATCATCTGTTTCCGGCTTAAATGCCAATCCCCAGATAGTGATGCGCTTACCTTTCAGATCTCCATTGAAATGTTTTTCCAGTTTACGGAATAACAGAGATTTTTGCTCATCATTGACATCTTCTACCGCCTGCAAAATACGCATCGGATAGTTATTCAGTTTCGCTGTATTGATCAGCGCTTTTACATCTTTCGGAAAGCAAGAACCTCCATAACCGATACCGGCATATAAGAAACGATTACCGATACGGTTATCCGAACCGATGCCTTTACGCACCATATTTATATCGGCACCGACAATCTCGCACAGGTTAGCCACATCGTTCATAAAACTGATACGGGTAGCCAACATAGCATTTGCAGCATATTTGGTCATCTCTGCGGATGGCACATCCATAAAAATCACACGGAAATTATTCAAAAGGAAAGGACGATACAGACGAGTCATCAACTCTTCCGCACGATCCGATTCGACACCGACAACAACGCGATCCGGGCTCATAAAGTCACTGATCGCTGCCCCTTCTTTCAGGAATTCAGGATTGGAAGCAACATCAAATTCGATCTGTGCCCCCCGTTTATCCAATTCTTCCTGAATAGCCTGACGAACTTTCTTCGCAGTACCGACAGGAACCGTACTCTTTGTCACCACCAAAATATGTTTCTTGATATGGCGACCAACCGTACGAGCCACTTCAAGCACATACTTCAAGTCGGCACTACCATCTTCATCCGGAGGTGTACCTACGGCACTGAACAAAACTTCCACTTCGTCCAGACACTCTGTCAAATCGGTTGTAAAATGTAATCTTCCGGCCTGTTGGTTACGATGAACCAGATCTTCCAGCCCAGGTTCGTAGATAGGAATTATGCCTTTTTTAAGGTTCTCAATTTTTTCGGTATTAACATCTACACAAAAAACTTCGGTACCCATTTCGGCAAAACAGGTTCCGGTTACCAAGCCTACATAGCCTGTACCTACTATCGCTATTTTCATAATTTATAATCAAATACAAAATTAAAGGCTCTTGAAATATTTAATCGTCTCAACTAATCCTTCTTCCAAACGAATATTCGGTTCCCAACCGTTCAACTTTTCTTTAGCCAAAGAGATATTCGGTTTACGCTGTTTGGGATCATCAGCAGGAAGAGGAGTAAATATAAGTTTTGATTTCGAGTTTGTCATTTTAAGCACTATCTCCGCCAGTTCTATCATAGTAAACTCTCTCGGGTTCCCCAAATTGACCGGACCGGTAAAATTTTCGGAAGCCATCATACGGATCATACCTTCAACCAGGTCATCTATATACTGAAAGCTGCGAGTTTGTTTTCCGTCCCCGTAAATAGTGATATCTTCTCCTTTCAATGCCTGTACGATAAAGTTTGAAACAACTCTACCATCATCCGGACGCATACGCGGACCATAGGTATTAAAGATACGGATAATCTTGATATCGACATTGTTCTGTCTGTGATAATCCATGAACAATGTCTCCGCACAACGCTTTCCCTCATCATAACAACTGCGGGGACCTATCGGATTCACATTTCCCCAATAACTTTCTTCCTGAGGATGAACCACCGGATCCCCATATACTTCACTGGTCGATGCCTGAAGGATACGGGCTTTTGTACGTTTAGCCAACCCAAGCATATTGATAGCACCTATAACAGATGTTTTAGTCGTACTCACCGGATCGAACTGATAATGTATAGGCGACGCCGGACAAGCCAGATTATAGATTTCGTCAACTTCTACATAATAAGGAAACGTCACATCGTGGCGGACCAGTTCAAAATATGGATTGTCCAATAAGTGGATAATGTTTTGTTTACGACCTGTAAAATAATTATCCATACAAATCACATTGTTTCCGTCTTTCAGCAGGCGTTCACAAAGATGAGAGCCGATAAATCCGGCTCCTCCGGTAACTAAAATCTGTTTCATGCTATTTGTTAAATTTGAGTTTCCCTATATATCTCAACATGCTTCAAAAAATGAAAGCACACAAAGGTTCGTCAGTCCCACGCCGAGAATGACTAAACTGTCACAAAGATAGGAAATTGAAGGGATTCTACCCCTATAAAAAAACTTATTTGTACAAAAGCAGCCGGAGTGACTTACTAAAACTACTTATGTTATTAATACTAGTTATGCAATTATTCTTTCTGTGCGTAAATACGCTGTATCATATCGACCACCTTCATACCTTCCAGGACATTGGTAGTAATACTTTCAGATCCTGTGCCCGAAAGTACACGAACAACATTGCGGATCACGAAGTTATGATTCTGCGCCGAGCCCTTATAAGGGCCATAATCATTACCCGGATTAGTCGGAGCCAGTTCCGGCATTTCATAATCCTTCACATGACAATATTCCACTTCGTTCATATATTGACCGCCGATCTTTACACTGCCATTCTCGGCTACGATCATCATACTGCTTTCCATATTCCTGTTCCATACAGAGGTTGAATAATTCAGACTACCCATTCCTCCGTTCACGAAGTTGAAGTTTACGAAGCCTGAATCTTCAAAAGCAGTCAGTTTCTCGTGATTGAAATCCGCGAAACGAGCCTGGATATTGCAAATATCGCCAAACAGCCAGTACATGATATCGATAAAATGAGAGAACTGGGTGAAAAGCGTACCCCCATCCAATGCTGCATCCCCATGCCAGCCGCCCGGTTTATAGTAACGGTCATCACGGTTCCAATAACAATTCAACTGAACCATATAGATCTTACCGAGTTTACCGGACTCAATCATTTCCTTGATCCATACAGAAGGAGGAGAATATCGGTTCTGCATCACACAGAACACCTGTTTATGATATTTCAAAGAAGCATAAACCACCTTCTCTGCATCCGCCAGCGTCAGTGCCATCGGCTTTTCTATGACTACATTACATCCGGCCTCAATAGCCTTTACCGCCATAGAAGCATGCAAGCCGTTCGGCGTACAGATATTAACTACATCTATCTGCAGACCGCTTTGCAACAAATCCTGCAGATCCGTAAAGAAAGGGACATCATAAGCTTCTATTTCCAACTCCCCACGAGGACGGATATCACACAAGGCAACCAGTTCGGCATCCGGATCGCGGGTCACCATTTCGGCATGGCGCTTTCCGATATGCCCACAACCAACTACGGCAAATTTTATCTTATTCATCATATTTAAAATTGACTATAGCATCAATTATATATTCTTGTTCTTCTTTCGACATCTCGGTATGGATAGGCAGTGACAAGACGCATTTGCTCAAACGAGCCGATTCATCGATACATCCCGGCGTACGGGCCATCCATTTATAGGCATCCTGTGCCTGCAGAGGTAAGGGGTAATAAACCATCGAAGGAATACCTTTTTCTTTCAGGTAACTCTGCAACAATTCCCGTTGCTTCGCCATATCTGAAAAACCAGCCGCAGGCTTCAACTGAATCGTATACTGATGATATACATGGGTAGAAAAAGCAGATCTCTTTGGAATGATTAACAGATCACACGATGCCAGCGCTTCATCATACCTTCCGGCAACCACTCTGCGGGCTTCCGTAAATTCATCGATATGTTTCAACTTCACATCCAACACAGCAGCCTGCAAAGTATCCAACCGCGAATTACATCCGATCAGTTTATGATGATATTTACGCTCCTGCCCGTGATTGGCGATCATACGGATACGTTTAGCCAGTATCTCGTCGGAAGTCATCAGGGCTCCCCCGTCCCCATAACAGGCCAATGGCTTGGAAGGAAAGAAAGAAGTCGTTCCGATCACTCCCATCGTTCCGGTTTTCTTCACATGCCCGTCTGCAAAAGTATATTCAGCTCCTATCGACTGGGCATTATCTTCTATCACATACAAGTGATATCTTTTGGCAAGTTGCAGGATCGGCTCCATATCACAGGACTGTCCAAACAAATGCACGGCTATTATTGCCTTCGTATTACGGGAGATCGCCCCTTCTATTTTCTGCGGATCGAGATTGAAAGTCTGCGGGTCGACATCCACCAGGACAGGCGTTAACCCCAATAAAGCAATCACCTCCGCAGCAGCCACATAAGTGAATGCAGGAACGATCACCTCATCCCCCGGCTGTAGTTCGAGCGCCATCAGTGCGATCTGCAAGGCATCCGTTCCATTCCCACACGGGATCACGTAAGGGATCTCCAGATACCCGGCCAAATGATCTCCGAAGGTTTTCACCTGAGGGCCATTGATAAAGGCACTGCTTTCGATTACTGTTTGCATCGCAGTATCTATCTCCTCTTTCAGGCGATGATATTGTCCATGCAAATCGACCATTTGTATCTGTTTTTCAAACATCTTTATTCTCTTGTACCCGTTTTGTTTTTCCTTGCATTTAATAACGTAGCAACTGCTACATTATTATAAAAAAAGTGTGCCATTCATGCGGAAACAAGATGACACACCTTTGATACCTCTTACGCAAGGTTTATTTCTCTTATTTTACTTCACTACCAGGTTTCACTTCTTTTTCCGGAGTGATGACAGCCAGCTTACCATCAAAGTTTTCCGCAGACAAGATCATTCCTTCCGATACGATCCCTTTCAGCTTACGGGGAGCCAGGTTTGCGATAAAGCAAACTTGTTTTCCTACCAACTCTTCAGGTGCATAATGCTGGGCAATACCGGAAACGATCGTACGTTTCTCCAATCCATCATCGATACGGAACTGCAACAACTTATCTGCCTTAGGCACTTTTGTACATTCCAATATCGTACCTACGCGGATATCCAGTTTAGTGAAATCGTCGAATTCAATGTTTTCCCGAATTGGTTTAGCCTTATAACTAGCCTCTTCGTTTGCTTTCTTCGTATCCAACAACTTCTGAACTTGTGCTTCGATCACGCTGTCTTCGATCTTCTCGAACAGAAGCTCTGATTTACCTAACTGATGACCGGCTTCGAGCAGGTCTGTCGAACCCAGACGGTTCCAACCCAACGGTTCTACGTTCAACATCTTATTCAGTTTCTCCATGCTGAACGGCAGGAACGGTTCGAAAGCGATCGCCAGGTTGGCCGTGATCTGCAAAGCGATATTCATGATCGTTGCCACACGTTCCATATCTGTCTTAGCCAGCTTCCAGGGTTCTGTATCCGCCAGGTATTTATTACCAATACGGGCCAGGTTCATAGCCTCTTTCTGCGCATCACGGAAATGATACGTATCCAGCAGACGTTCCACATTGGCTTTCACATCTTCAAAATCCTTCAATGTCTGACGATCGTAATCGGTCAGTTCACCGGCGGCAGGCACCTTGCCTTCAAAGTATTTCTCCGTCAGTACCAGGGCACGGTTTACGAAGTTACCCAGAATAGCAACCAGTTCATTATTATTGCGAGCCTGGAAATCTTTCCAGGTAAAGTCATTATCTTTCGTTTCCGGAGCGTTGGCCGTCAATACATAACGCAACACATCCTGTTTACCCGGCATATCCACCAGATATTCATTCAACCAAACCGCCCAGTTACGAGAGGTGGAAATCTTGTCGCCTTCCAGGTTCAGGAACTCGTTGGCAGGCACATTCTCCGGCAGGTTGAAAGAGCCTTCGGCTTTCAGCATAGACGGGAATACGATACAATGGAACACGATGTTATCCTTACCGATGAAATGCAGCATCTTGGTTTCAGGATCTTTCCACCAGGTCTCCCAGCTATCCGGCAGCAATTCTTTTGTATTGGAGATATAACCGATCGGTGCATCGAACCATACATAAAGCACTTTACCTTCAGCACCTTCCACCGGCACAGGAATACCCCAGTCGAGGTCGCGGCTTACCGCACGTGGTTGCAATCCCATATCCAGCCAGCTCTTACACTGTCCGTATACGTTTGATTTCCATTCCTTATGATCTTCCAGTATCCATTGACGCAGGAAAGGCTCGTGCTTATCCAACGGAAGATACCAGTGTTTGGTTTCCTTCATCACCGGCTCGCTACCACTAATGGCAGACTTCGGATTGATCAGGTCTGTAGCATTCAACGAAGTACCGCAGGCCTCGCACTGGTCGCCATACGCTTTTTCGTTGCCGCAATGCGGACATGTACCGGTTATATAGCGGTCGGCGAGGAATTGTTTAGCTTCCTCGTCGTAGTATTGCTCGCTTGTCTTTTCGATGAATTCGCCTTTCTCATACAGAGTACGGAAGAAGTCCGATGCCACCTGTCGATGTGTCGGCGAAGTTGTACGGGAATAGATATCGAACGTGATACCGAAGTCCTCAAAAGATTTCTTGATGATGCCATGAAAACGATCCACCACATCCTGCGGTGTAACCCCTTCTTTTTTAGCGCGAAGGGTAATAGGCACACCATGCTCGTCCGATCCCCCGATCATCAAAACATCCTCTCCCTTCAGGCGAAGGTAACGGGCATATATATCGGCAGGCACATACACACCAGCCAGGTGCCCGATATGTACCGGCCCGTTCGCATACGGCAACGCCGTAGTAATCAGCGTTCTCTTAAACTGTTTTTCCATACCTTGTGTTCTCTTTTTGAGGGGCAAAGGTACGGAAATATTTGTGAAAAGTGAATATAGGGTGATCGTATTTACACTGATAAGTCAGTCTTCATCTGACGGATAGTATTGAGGAGAGGATCTAAGTCCCGTTTTATTACATTAAATATTTCTTCTTCATCTATTCGATGGTACTCATGAGCAATAATATCCCGTAAACCCATAATTCCAGTCCATGGTACAATCGGATAATTTATTAAATAAGAATGTCCTGTTTTATTATCAATTGTCTTAACACTTTCTCCAATAAATATCAATTGCATACAAATACCGCTTAGAACAAACATTCCATCCGGACTTAATAAAAAATCCTCAGCACTGGATATCTGTCCGGATTTAGTTTGTATCAGCAAAATAGAATTTTCTATTCTGTTAAGCAAGGAAAGAATTCTTTCTTTTTCAAACATAGACTAAATCTTTTGAGATATTTTTCCCAAAATCAGAACCAGCCAACTGCTTTCTCAAACGAACAAGATCTACTTTACATCCAAACAAAGATTCCAATTCCTGTTTCATACGGCTGCGCAGTAAAAGATTAGCTTCTCCTTCATAAGCGACATCAACATCGCTATTTTCTGTTTGTTCATTCCTGACAACTGAACCGAACAAAGCCATCCGAACAACGCCATATCCTTTGGCATTATTCAAAAAATAGCTACGCAGTAACTCTATATATTCCTTCTTTGTCTTCATAAACAAACACTTACTTTATCACAAAGTAAAGTAATTTCGTTTGTATTTGCAAGGATATGCCTTATTATCCTTTTATTTATCGAATTATAATCTTCCTTGTTCCCATATCTCCCACTTTCACGAGATATCCCCCGGCAGGTAAGTTCAATGTGTATGCTCCGGCCGGTATCTTCTGATTACGGAACAGGGAGCCTTTGTAATCCCATATATATAACATCGACTCTTCTGCAACAGTAACCGATAACGTTTGTCCGGATACCGTGATCTGGGCATTTTCTTCTTTTTGGATCGATTCGTTATTGACAGTGGATTCTGCACCTAAGAAATATGCTTTTACTTCCGTATCGGATGTTACCGTATATGGATAAGGGTTCAGGGTGTTTCCGTCCCACCATTTGACAAATAACATCCCTGATGCCGGCTGTGCCTTAAGCTGAATTTTATCACCATGTGTTACTTTTCCGATAGGAAGGACAGATACAGTTCCGCCATCTGTTTGAGCCATCGTTACATCATAGGTATTTAATTTTAATCCAGACACTTTTACCGCAACCCCGTCTTTCTGTACCGGCAATTTATACACATACGTTTTCGTATCTGTTGCAGCACGTAAAGAGACCTCTGGTGACAGTTTTTGATCGTCAGCTGTCAACACCACTTCACTCTGACTGTATGCCGGCAGCAAAACAACTTTTAATTGTACCACATCTCCACTCTTTACAGCATCCAAGTTTGCATTCACACCGGTAATACCCGCTCCGGCCGTTTGATTCAGAATCACTTTCGCATAAGACTCGTCTCCTTTATCATCAAAAAGAGGGATCAGTTGTGCCGCATCTAATGCCGTTGATAAACGGGGATTATCTGTTTTTCCATCTGTCCATTTGGTAAAGACTTTACCGGCCGGTGCTTCCGCATGCAACAGAACCACCGTTTCTCCATATACCCCCTGCTTGGTAACATCTGCCATAGTCTCTACAACTTTCGCAGTTACATGTTCAGGTACTTTCAACGTCATGGCATCCCTACCAATACCTTCAACAGAAATACTGATATTTTTATTGATATGGTAAATCGCATATCCCCCTTTATTCTTCGTCAACTCTTCTCCATTAGCGCGAACCACCAGATTATCTTCGTGATAACCATTGGCAAATTGCAGATAGAATTTGAAAGTTCCGTCTTTCTTCACTTCAGTAGTAAAGCCGGAAAAAGGTTTCACCGTTACCCCTTCCAATTGCGGCAATGTAATCGCGTAGGCTTTATAATCGGAAATAAAACGAGCTGAGATAGTCGTATCCTTCGTTACTGTCAGTTGCAAAGGGTTCCTTTGACTGCCGGTACTCCATTGCAGGAACTTATACTCTTCATCCGCCGTTGCTGTTATAGAGACTGTCGCCCCATAGTCTACTGTCGCGGTCGTTTCTTCTGCTCCGTCTGTAAAACTGATCTTCCCGTTCTCTGTCTGCTGCAATGTAACCGTGCAGGTTCTGGCTTTCAGGCCGGAGACAGTCACCATAATATCGGAAGAACAATTCGTCAACGTATAAAGTCCGGAAGCATTCGCCCGAATCGTCGAGTCATTTGCCGAGACAACCATTGAGTCGAGATTCGTATAATAGTTTTTATCTACCGTCAGCTTAAATTCAAAAGAGCCTCCGGTCGTGGTAGCCGTCACCACATCGCCACCTGTCGGGTTGCTCGCTTTCACGCCAAGGGGGAGATCGAAAGTCAGGGTAATCTTCCCGTTATCGAAGATGATATAACGTGTTGTTACCCCATCCCGATAACCATCTTTCTTGGCAATAGCCTCCAAAAGAACCGTATCTTTAGCACTCTCAACCAGGAACTCACCCGAATAAGCCTTCTCCGGCGAACCGTCCAAACGGTAATATAAAGTTGTAGCCTCATCTGTTTTCTCCAACTGCACTTTCACCTCTTCTCCCTTCGGGAATTTATCTACACCGGATGGGGTAAGGTTTATTTTAGGGGCAGGGGCAGCAGGGACAGATGACATTGTAAACTCTGCCGTAATCTTCAAATCCTTTTCCGGCATCGTTATCAATTGCGGACTGGAGGTATACGTCTTACCGTCAATGACCAGTTGTTTCAATTCATAATTCGCATCCGTCGCTTCGGCTGTCACCGCCAACGATTCGCCTTTACCGATCATCGTTCCGGCAGGCAAGGCAACGCCATTGCGGGTAACGGTAATCTTACCATAAGAGGGTTGGGTAAAGATTAATTGGTAACCACGATCCCAGGTGGCGTAGAAGGTTTTGTTGCCGGAATCTGTCGCTTTAACCACCGGAGAAGATACCGGCTTTGTCAATAAATCATCTGCATACCAACCGGCAAAAGAGAAACCTTCACGTATAGGTATTGGAAGTTTGTCTACTGTACTTCCATACGTATACGAAGTCGGCTCATTCGTTCCTGCCAGAAACTCTCCGTAATAGCAATTTAATTCGATTTCATATTTTGCAGGCGCCCATTTAGCATATAATGTATGATCGCCACTTTTATCGGCTGCAATCTTACCTCCAAAAGGTTGTGTATAAGCTTTATCATAATACCAACCAGCAAAACCATAGTAATCCCTGTATGGTTTACGGGCAAATTCCGTTACTTCGCCATATACATATTGCTGCGTTGTTTGGCTAATACGTCCTCCGCATGGATCAAATGTCAAAATATATGTCTTAGGAGACCATTTCGCATAAAACACTTTATTGCCCGTGGAAGTCGTTGCTATAACTTCAACCGCATTCTCTAATTCCTCTTCAGTAAACCATCCTCCAAAAGTGTAATGTTCCTTTGTTGGATCAGGCAATTTAATCGCCTCCGTTTCATAGGTATACGTTGTAGGGGCATCATCCGGATTCGTACCGCCAAACAAATTATATGTTATATTATATACAATCAACTCCCATTTGGCCGTTAATGTTAATTTTTCGCTACCCGGAGCAATCGATGTCACTACTTTATCCTGATCATTATACCAACCTAAGAATTTATAACCGGCACGCTCCGTTTTAGGCATATCCTTTTCTGAAACTCCTTCTTTCACATTATATTTACGATCGTCAACAGGTGTGCCACCATTTTCAATAAATACAATATCATAATTGATCAACTCCCAGTCGGCAGTGATTGTAAAAGACATTTTTCGTCCTCCATCACTCACCGTACCGTCAGATACCGGAACTTCTGTAACCTGCTTATCCCCCAATTTCCATCCTTTAAGTTTATAACCAGTACGAGATACCACATCACCGGTTAATAGTATAGCTCTCTCATTATATGTATAAGTAATCGTTTTATCACCGGCATAAGAACCACCCTTCAGATCATACGTCAATGTATATTCGATAGGAGTCCATTTAGCATAAAAGACCTTATCTCCAGAAACGTTCGTAGGAATAGATATAACCTTTTTCCCATTTTCCGGGACATCCATCCAATATTCAAAGATGTATCCATCTTTGAAGTCCGGATTCTCAAATGAAGCTAATCCAGTTGTAACGGTAAAAGGTTCTTTATTCACTTCTGTATTTCCGTCATAGAAAGAGGCATAATAGGTTTTGTCTTTCCAATGGGCTTCAAGCTGCAAATCTTTCAGTTCAACCAAAGGGAACTCTACTTTTGTATTTGTTCCTTTTATGTACCAACCATCAAAGACCTTCCCTTCAGGAATCTGATCGGCATCAGGTTCAGAGAAATGATTATCATCAATTGTGAATGTTCCTTGTTTTACACCATTTACATTTACATCAAATGTTACATTATATATATGTTTTTCCCATTGTGCTGTTAAGGTATATACCTTATCTACCGATTGTGCCTCAACATCGTCATAGTTAATTGTCCTTACAATCGCATCATTATGTCGCCAGCTAGTAAAATCATATCCCCGTCTGGTTGGAGCCTGCAAAGTAATTGGTTTTCCTTCATTTTCCTTTATTGTATAGTATTCAATCGTATTGGGATTCGTATCTCCGCCATTTAAATCATAGCTAATCTTATATTCTATTAATAATGTTGTAGCATCAAATGTGATTGTACCACTAGCTACCCGATTTGTTAAGACCGGAATATCATTCACATATGTGACATTATTAGTCGATGTCCTCCAATTAGAAAATTCATAACCTTTTCCTACTTCATAGTTGGGATAGGAAAAGCCTCCATCCAAAGTGTAATTAGAGATCGCTGAATATTGCTGTCCATTTATATTAAACACAGCTTTGTAGTTGGATGATTTTATATTTGTTGCATAAGTGCCCTTAGTCCACGCCATATACTCGCTCAAATTACTATCCGTGTACGATATGTTTTGATTCGACACATACGCTCCATAAGGTATAAGAGATGCCAAAGAAGTTGAAGATTTTATTGTATAAGCAGTTGCTACAGATGGCGTTGATGCTTCTAGATCACAATCCAAAATCTGCAAAAAACCCGATTTAAATTCTAAAGCGACAGCATCATATCCTGAGCCACCTCCAAATTTATATTTTGTTGTAACGGATATTTTTCCACCCCCTTTAATGAGTAAACGAGCATTATTTCCATCGACCAGAATGCAAGTTGCTTTTGAGTTTGTCTTCTCCATAGAGATGATATACTTTGCTAAATTCAAAATAATATCTCCTCCTTTTATCTTAATCGTCTCCGATATGTTTACATTACCCGTCAATGTCACCGTATTTCCATTAACTGTAGCTTTTCCTTGCAATGCATCTTTTAACGCATTTGCAGAATTCACATCCACCGCCTTCACCCCGACCGAGCAAAGTACCCCGACCAGCAAAACCAGCCATTTCATATATCTCTTCCTTTCCATCTTCATATCCTTTCCTCCCAGCAAAACACCGTTTCTTTCGGGAGAAAACCCAGTTTCTTTCGGAAGAAAACATACGTTCTTCCGATACTACTCTATTTATTCTTAAACTGTTTTTATTTTATGCCGGTCCAAAACCGAGGTTTAAAGCCTCCGGTTCTATCCGGTTTCTTATTTCATTCTTAACAACCGCTCTATGAAGTATTGAAGCAAGCCAAAAACTACTTACTAAGTAGAGCATCGTCTACTTAATAAGCAGACCCCCCCACTACTTACTAAGTAGACGAGCATCTACTTATCGAGTAGATTTGACCTTACTCGATAAGCAGGTTTTCTTCCACATTCGAATCCTATTCAAACACCAACTCCAACTCATCCAGCAACAACACGCTGCTCGTACTGCCTGTAAAGTAATCGCCATACTTGCTGGCGGAAGCTACAATCAATATATAGGTTGGCTTTGTTGTCTGGTCGCGATATTGCAGGTCGATACGGAACTGCGTATAATCCTTGACTGTTTCGCCCTGAACCAGTTGGCCGAAGGCAAGCAGGCTTTCATTGTTCCAGGTCAGGTCGACAAAGGTTCCTGTATTCGTATTGACAGGAAAAGGAGCTGTCCAATCGGAGAACAACGCCATATAAATATGACAGGAGTCTTTACGACCTTCCAAATCCTTATAGGGATCTTTCGCTTTATCGATCGTGCCGGAATTGTATTTATAGTAGCCACGCAAGGCTGACGGACGACCGGTATACGGACGGCCGAAGTTCAGCGAAGCACCGCTCAGCCCTTCCACTTTGCCGAATGTACCGCAATAAAGGCTACCGGCTGCAAACACACCGGCCACCGTTTTACTTTCCAGACGGGCTGCTTTTCCTTTTACGACATCACTTGTTTCGGGAGAAGTAGGATTGGCTTCACCTACCGCATTCGAGCCCTTGTTGCCTGAATCCCAGAAATAGTTTTCCGCTGTCAGGTCGAGATTAGCATACCAGCTTTTGCCATCTTTGAACCAATCGTCCAACGAGAGATTCGGCACCAACTCCACAGCCTCCGTCGTAAATGTTTTGATATCCTCGGCTACACCATCCACCGTTAACTGATATTCATACACCATGCTTGGTTTAAGATGCGTAAAGACCAACGTGAAGTTTCCTTCTTCATCTATCTCTATTTCGCTGGAAAGCACCTCTTCCCAACCTTCTTCCGAATCGGCCTTTGTCTCCGCCTGCGGTTTACCGCGATAGCGAGCCGAAACCTGTCCGGTCAATGTCTTGCCCGTTACTACCGCCCGTTTCGCCCAAGCGGACAATGAGGTAAACGACATGCCGGCAGGCGGATACGCCACACTCACGGTCCATTCTTCCGTTTCACCGAAAGCCGATACCTGAAATACACGAGGACGGGTGAAATCGGTGACCGCCGATGGTTCGGGTGTCGTTTTTGCAATGCTGCTACCCAGCTGGAAAGTCTCTATTTTCACCTTACGCAAAGAAGGCTGGGCCATTGAATCCACATATATAATTACATTATGCGTATCAGCATCGATCAGGGAAGCCCCCAGCTGGTTGGCAACAGTTACTTTACGCTGTATGTCATGTTCCACCGTCACTTTCCAGGGATAATCCTGATACAAACGAAGCAGAAAAGAAACCGGATTCCTGAAGTTCATCCGCGTATTGACCGTTGCGGGCAAACTGTCTACCGACACAAATCCGGTATCCGGGAAATGCAGGAAGTCTTTGCAGGCAACAGAATCCGGCAGCACGGTCATGCCCGGAGTAACGACCAGCTTTTCCACCCTCAGGTCTCTTAAGTCTAACGTATCCGCCACCTTCACAGAGACGGAAGCCGAAGCCTTATCGATCTTTGCCGAAGTCTGCCCTTCGATGGCGAACTCCTCGATAACCCCTTTGATGGTAGGATAAGGCAGATCGTTTTTCACACAGCCTGCCAGCAACAGACTTAATAAAAAACACAATATATGATTTCTTCCTTTCATGCCCTGTTTTTACAAATAAAAGACAATACCTAAATCGATCGACAACAGATTGATCTTGAAATTAGCGGAACTTGCCGTACGTTTCCCTTTATACACCTGGTCTTTCGTCTGGTCATACCAGTTAAAGTTCAATCCCGCCACATTGACCGAAGCCTCGGCTGCCACGTAATCGTTGATAAAGACAGTCAACCCGGGAGCCAGACCGATATTCAGGTTGTGTTTCAACTGATACATACCGGAAAGATCGATACCCGTACCCGAGCTGCTATTGCTTTCCGAATAACCATACGACACACGTGCCTCATTAAACAATCCGAAACGCTTGCTGTCTCCCAGATTCAGATAGGTACGGATAAAGGCAGCAACCGTATATGTGTTGGATACAGACTTGAAGTTTTCGACCGCAAAGCTCAGATCGTCACCCAGCTCCAACGATATATTACCTATATCCATATTCGAACGCGAATAGGCAAACCGTCCACCGAGACTAATATTATCGCGGATAAAATAGCTTACCAACGGAGTAACCTTAAAGGTATACCCTTCGCTGTTAATATCCTTCAACACAGACAAAAACTCAAAATTCTCATCCACATGTTCGCTATAGGAAAATGTAGTACCGACCATCCATTGCCCTTTCGGAATAAAGGTTTTCATCAGAATGCCCCGGTCGTATTTGTTCTTCTTGGCCAACGCAGGAAAAGAAAAACAGAGAAGCAACAAAACGGTTAAAGATAAGAGTTGTTTCATATTCGTTATTTGTCGTTTATATTTACCGAAACCATATTTCCAACTACCGAAGCTGGAACAGCAGAATCATTGTAGTCGTAAAGCAATTCGAACTCATCCAAAAGCAACCAACTATCCGTCGATCCTTTGAAAAACTCTCCCTTACTGCTTGATGCAGCCATAATAATAAGGTAGACTTTCTCCTCTGCTTTCGGCAATCGAGCATAGACTAACGGAATATTGAACTGTTCATAAGTTGTAACTTCCTGCTGAGTCCTCATCTCGCCATAAGCAATCACGCCACCATCGGTAGGATCAAAAGTTATAACTCCACCAATATTTGTACGCAACGATTCCAAGATATATTGTTTGGTAGTCAATGCCGCATAAATAATTGCTTCATCTGTTTCGTTTGTCGATGTCTCTTTATTATCCACCCAATTGATCTTGCCCGGATGATATTTATACCATCCCTGTAAGGCTGTCGGATAACCATTATGCAGTTGCCCGTACTTCAGCTTAGCCCCTGCCGTAGATACATCTTGCACAGAACCAGAAAATAGACTACCTGCAGAGAACGCACCGATACCAATAGCCCCTGCCCAACGAGAAGTCAGTTTGGCAGCTTTCCCCTGTTTGACATCCGTGCTTTCTCCCTGCAGCAGGACTTCCCCCCCGGATGCAGCACCCCGGTTTCCGGATTCCCAGTACACACCTCCGGAACTATTCACTCCATTTAAGCAAGGATAAGAGACATTTCCTCCGATAGCTCCCTGTCCGCTCCGTGTTCCCCAATCGTCCATATTCAATCCCGGCACCTCCAATGGTTTAGCTAAGCTAAAGCCTGTCGGTTCGCATTTCATCGCACTATTATCCGCCGATTCAATCCAATACGAATAGTCTGTACCCGGTGTCAATCCAACCACCAAAGCCGACAGATTTCCTTCCGCATCTCGCTGGACAACATCTACCTTCTTCGGTTCTCCCTCTGCCGCTTTCAACATGAAATAGCTGGATTCGTCCAGACAGACACCTTTCAATACAGCGAAGTGCGTCCATTTTACAGGCTCTTCCACATAAGCATCCACATCCGGCATTATCTTGAAAGAGAAATCAATGGATGTTTCCTGATTGATATTGTCAAGCAACGTAACCGTGAAAGCATGCACTGTCGGTTTGCGGTCTACCGTCTTCAAATAAGGCAATATCCCCGAAAGATCCAACTCATAGTTGAGATAAAGTTCTTCTTCTTTACCCGCTACCCCCGGCAAACGCGGAAATCCCAACCGAGCAGCCTGCATTGCAACCGTTTCATCGGTCATCTCAAACTCCGCTAATCCGGCTGCCGAAAATACCGGGGAGTTGGTTGTCACCTTAAACGACTGTACACTATTCTTTTTACCGATACGATAAACCAAGCCAACAGTTCCGGCTGCCGGAGGTTCTACCCCGTCCACTATCTCCGGTTGCTGGAATATACCTTCATCCTTAAAACCGCGAAGAAGCAAAGAAGGCTCTCCCTTTTGTGTCAAATCCTCTTTACGGATAAAGATCGGACAGGTTATTTCTTTATGTTCCTCATCAATAGTGATATCGAAATCGATACCGGCATTCGTATCACCCGGTCCCTGGTTATCTATTTCAAACTTAAAAGTATAATGATATTTCGGCTCGATATTCGGATAGACCCGTTTAATGACAAATTCGTTACCATCCCGGTTCACCAGCTTGAGCTTGACCGCCAACTTTTCCGGAGCAAAATATCCGGCACGATATTCGTCACGGGTATAGATCAAAGAGCCGGAAGAATTACTCACTTCCGTTTGATAATCGGTAAAATAATCTTTCAACTGTGAAGCATCTACCGATACTTTTGTATTGTGAATGGTACAAGTCACCTTTGCATTCGTTATCTCGCCTTGTTTCACTTCCACCGTTTCCTGTCCTTGATAGAAAGGAGATTCCCATGCCGCTGTCCCATCATGGTTGGAAGTAACGGCAACCGTATATGTCCCGATCGGCAATATCAACCGTTCGCCTTTTACCTCCTCCAGGTAATCGTTGTAGACTTTCAGCGTATCTTCCTCCCCTTTGATAATAGCTACCCGAAGCGACTCATACGTCACCTCCGACGTAGCCCGGGTTTGCAAAGAAGCATCCTCCTCCACATTCAAATAAAGCATGCCTGTCGGTATTCCCTCTGTCTCGTCTTTACAGGAAAGACAAAAAGCCATCAAGAGGCAAAGAGTGTATCCTATTATCTTTTTATAGTCCATGTTCATCGCTTATTTCTTATTCAACTTTATAGTTGCACTCGTCGTCTCCCCATTCTTGTCTCCCAAAGAAATCTTAAACGAGTTATTCGTATCCATCAGTCCCAAGAAGCCCGATATATCAAACTTCAGGTTTCCTTTATCCCCTTTGGATGGGACTACTAATTTCTTACCTAAGTTAGCCAGAATAGCATTCACTTCATCTACTGAAGACTTATTTAGCAAGTCAAGTGACAAATTGATATCTGCTCCGATCGCCACATCCACACCCAACTGAGACAAGCCTGTCGGTAAATACAAGTTAATCACCACACTTTTAGTAGCAGAAGTAATTGTCTGTGCTTGATTGACATTAAACGACTTGCCATCGATCGTTCCGGTTATACCAATCTTCTGTTGCGTATCCCCTCCCGGTCCGTCTCCACCTCCGGGCGTATCCGTGCCTCCTCCCGGTGTATCCGGTTTTCCCGACTCTTCAAAGACAGAGGGTACTTCAATCACATAGTCCTTTTCCACCAAAGATATATCCACTTTCAACAAGGGGCGAGCTACCGTTTGTGACGAATCGCCCGGTTCTTCCGGATCCTCCGGCAGTTCGGGTTCTTCTCCCTCACCATCACCACCTCCACCCGGTGTATCAGGGGTTTCGGGTTTCATCGGCTCGGTGCCCAATTCTATATATACATTATTATGTTCCAACACAGTCTCTTCTTTGGATAGGTCTACCGAATAGGTACAAGCCTTATTTTCTTTTGTCGTGGCATATACTGTAAAGCGTAAAGTTCCGCTGTTTTTCAGATAAGCAATCCGCTTCTCTTCCGCCGGAATAGTCAACACTCCTAAGCCATTGTCTGCCACGATCGTATAATCCCCTAAAAACTCCTGCTGGAATTTATCAGAAAAGCCAAACTGTATTTTTTTATTTTGTAACCGACAGTTCGTTACCACTTTTGCCACCTCTTTAGCCGAGACCACACAAGTGGTATCACCTGCATAATAGGGTCGGTTGAATCCGGCATTCACATCATCCCCCAGACTAGCCACCACATGATAAAGCCCGGGAGGCAACAACAATTCGCCTGCTTCTTTCAGCTCGGCATACGAGGCGTATGCCTTTACTACTTGCCCTAAACTATCTAAAATGGAAACGCCAAACTCATCCGAGTTCAATGTTTCATCAGCATCCCCTTTAGTTCCCGGTACCGGAATCTCTTTTTCTGCACTTACTTCCAAATCAAGCAAACCGACATTCTCTATCGACACGCCATCTCCCGTTTGCCCGTCTTTTTCACCAAACAGATCTTTCTTCATCTCGCAAGAAAACAAGAAAGAAAGAAATAATAAAAGACTACAATATATTCGTACGTACTTCATCTGTTTATTCTTTTATCTCCTGTGTTACCGATTTCAATGACAAAGCTTCTTCCTGTTCAGCCCCTGCATCCAGGTGTATAACATAATACTCTCCCAATTGCGGGGAGGTGGCAGGCGTATTCAAACTGTTTTTTACGTAATAGGTTCGTTCCGGATACCAGCTATTGGAAGCACCTAGCCTAACTTTCACCTTTACAACCAAAGCTTTACAAGCGTCCAGAAAATAGACAGCCGTCATTTTATCCGGAGTAAACTCTCTGGAAACGATTCCATTGGAGACTGTTACCTGGTAAGAATAGTTATTCGGTTGTTCTTCCATCAACTGCTTGAACTGGTCGGAAACGGCTAGTTCCACACCTATACTCTCAAATGTACAACGAAGAGAGACATTGGATATTTGTTTTTCTTCTACCCTTACTTTATCATTCTCAGCCATAAAATAGGGTATTTCCGTCACACCCTCGGCTGTATCTGTTGTCGTACAGGCTTTAACTGTATATTCTCCCAATGGAAGAACAATAGGTAATCCCCCCTCTTCTTCATTCAACAAATCACCGTACACCTTATCCAGCTTCACGGAATTGTCCTTGTTATCAGTAATCACTATATGTAGGTCTTTAACTGCCAAACCACTGAAATCCGCACTCCGGGTAATGACCGGAACCTTTATTTCAGTAGAATAACCCGCCATCAGTCGCAGACCACCCGTTCCTTCCTCAAAGCCAGTCACCTTGTTTTCCGGCTCGTCACCGCAAGCCGACAAACCCAGCAATACGGCACACAGACAACAGTATAGTATATTTCTTTTCATCTTTTCTTATTCGTATATTAATTCGACGTTGTCAATATAAAGGTTACTACCTTCATGGTGGGTATATCCATCCACCTCCGTACCTAAATTCAGATACGGTTTCAAATTATCAGTTTCTACATCCTCTCTTTCTGAACATTTGGAAGAAGAAGAAAAGACGACATAAATATGAGTCGCTTTCTTTTCATAATTTGTATAATTGATTTTGAAACACATCTCTTCCCAGTCGGTAACAGACTCACCTTTCACCAATTCACCCATACCAAGAACAGACTCCCTTTCACCTTCCCTATTCAACACCACAGCCCAAGCCTTAAAAGAATCACCTTTGACCGGTGTGTATTTATAATAGGCTTTCACATAAGATGGTCGAGAATTAAATGATATACCATAATCATAAGTATCTGTATTTGCATTATGATCATAAGCATAAGAACCTAAGAATAATTTACCTGCCGCTGCATGACGACAAATAGAGACTGTGTTGCCAGCTCCATTATCCCATCCCACCGTCCGTAATCGAACAGCAGTACCACTATATCCTTCGGCATATTTCATAGTCGAAGGGACTCTGTTGTAAGTAGAATTAACATTGCTCTCCTCTGCAAAAGTTTTGACATTGACTGTTGCCCACGACTCCGGATCATTCGCAGTTAATGAGACCCTAGATGCTATTATATTTGCACCATTAAGCATTTTCGAAATAGTTCGTGAGTACCAACTTCCTTCGAACCCTCCATTCGGAATCGTGCCGGTCGTCTCAGTCTCAACCGTTACCTCTTTGCTGATACGTTCATAAACTTTCCCCCTGTTGTATATCGCACGAACAGAATATTTCGTTTTCGGCGTCAAATTACGCAAAGTATCTACCCACTGGGTGCCGGAAGCATCCTTCTTCAACGATTGGTTCGGAAGATCCGTCCAATCACTTCCATTCAAATATTGATAAGTCAACTTATTCTTATTTTCGTTACCCAAGAAATTCGTACGCAAGACGATTCGTTTAGCAAAAGCATCCCCATTACCTGTTACCAATTCAAAATTCGGAGCTTTCACCACAATCTCTTTCGTCACCTCGTCCGTCTTTCCGTTTTTATCTTGCAGATGCAGTTTCAACGAATAAGTAGTACTTCCTCCCTCTTTCGGTGCAGTCAAGAATGTCGTAAACGACTTGAAAACATACAGTTCCAATCGGGAATCGGCAATTTTCTCCACGCCTATGCCATACCCTTCATACAACTTCTTCCGTTCATCATCGTTTGTCAAGCGGAATACCTCATTCAATCCGGCTGAACTTGTCAACGTCAAGGTCGTATGCTCTTCATCGATCAATCCTTCTGCTATTAAAGAGGCTTGCAGCACATCAACCAATTCATCCCCTTCCACCGCTTCGGATGGCAAAGCCAATGCCTGCTCGTCAATAAAGGGAGCGCCGGCCGGTTGAACGACCACAGTCAGACGAATCGTATTGCTTTCGTATGCCTTACCGGTCGCATCGACAGCCTGAAAAACGAAATGATAAGTCACAGGATTATCCGGATCCGCTTGTAAACTCCGGATCGCTTTCAACAAACTGATATATCCCGCCCGGGCATTAGACAAACTGCCGTTTTCAGTCTCTCCGACCATCCAACAATATCCTTGTTTCAATGCCTCGTCCGCTTGTGTGACCAGATCAAGGCTCTCAGCATCTTCCTCCTCTTCGTCACCTATCCAACGTTTTACAGAGAAAGACTTCACTCCACCCGGAATATTAAATCCTACTTGCAGCTCATCATCGAAAACAGATGTTTTTATCTCTATCGAAGCTCCGTTTTCAAATCCTGCCGCACTCAACGTCGGTTTTGACACCTGTTGCCACATAAAATCAGGAATCTTCGTTGTCAGCGCCACCTCTTCCATCGTATCATCCAATACGATATCCAGCCCGATCCCATCCAACGCCTCGCCATCCGTCTTGAACACCAAGCGGACATTCTGGCGGCGTTCCAGTTTTAAAGCAGTCGGCACGTAATATGTTTTTTCTTCTTCTGCGTTTATCTTCTTTAAACGGATACCGATCGCCACGTCTGTTCCCTCTTTGGCCACCTGCATATAAGCCGGCCGCGTTTCTCCTTTGGCAATTTCAAATTCGGTAGTGGCAAAGGTGGAACTTAACAGAGCCGTATAATCGGAATATGCTTCTTTGAAATCATCCGTATATTCGGCAGTAATCCGCACATTCCCCAGCGTACAAGTCATATCCAGCGGAGTGCTCATTCCTTCCTTAATGGTAAATGCCGTACTCCCCTCAAAATAAGGATTTTCAAATGCAGCAGGAAGGTCGTTGCCTTTGGATGCAACTATTGTGTAGGCACCTTCGGGGAGTTCGATCTCGGAAGGCATTTTGTCGAAGCGGTCGTAAGATTTTACTGTATCTTTATCTGTGACGATACGGATCTGGTAATCCTCTACGGTCAGGAATTTCTCGAACTCATCCGAAACAGCTTTCGTCAGATTCGAGTTCACTCCTTTCTTCAGAGAGGTTGTATCAGCAGCCAAACTTAAACGGAGTTTTCCCGAATGGGCGGAAGAACCGTCTTTCCGGTCATCACAAGCAAACAAACCTATTATTAATACAGAAATACATGCAAATAATACCACAGTTCTTGCAGAACTATGTCTTTTCGTCATTTCCATTTCCCTCATCTACCTATTTTTGCGGTTATTGTCTAACCTTAATATTATATACTAATGTGATATGCACTTTTTATCGGGTGCAAAGTAACCTTGAATTATAAAATCCCGCAAGGTCTATTTATGCGATTTACTGTCCTTTTTATTAGATATGCCTTAAAACATATTAACTAACTCACTTTATTATATGCGATATGGCACCGGAAAGGATAAATCCGGTGTTCTATTTATAAGAAAAAGACGACATCCTTTGAAAAATAATAAATACATTTGCATCCAGTAAACAAGCAAGCAAATGAACGCAAATATACCCAAGGAGCTACCCAAACTGGACATACCCGAAGACTGGATCGTAGGGATGGATATCAGCCGGGAAATACTGAATATGTACACCAATTTTCCCTGCCGGCTGAAGGCCGGTATCTTCGTGCTTTGCATGGGGGGAGAGATCGAGGCTTCGATCGATATGACCCAATATAAGGTAAAAGAGAACGATTTCGTGACAATCATCCCCGGCAGTATCCTTCAGATACACAAGGTGGAAGGTGATCTGAAGATCTTTTTCCTGGGATATTCCTCGCAGTTTATCACGGAAGCAAACGTGATCAAGCCGACGCTCGATATCTTCTATACAATAAAGGCCACGCCTGTCGTCCCGCTGAAAGCGGAAGTCGCCGCCATCATACAGGATCATCTGGCCTTGCTTGCTAAAACGTACCTTACCTTTTACGGGAAAATAAGTAAAGAGGTAATCAAACACATACTTTTCACACTGGTTTACGGACTGGGGGAATTGTACAAAGACATCCGGACGATAAAAACCGTACAGGGCAAAAGCGAAAAGATTGCGCACGACTTCACACAACTGGTCATGCAGTATTACAGCCAGGAACGGAATGTGGCCTTCTATGCCGATAAACTGGGTATAACACAGGCACATCTGAGCACCACGATACGGCAGGTCACAGGGAAAACATGTATGGATATCATTGCGTCGATGGTCATTATGGATGCAAAGGCGCAATTGAAATCGACGGATGTTTCGGTACAAAACATCGCCTATTCGCTCAACTTCACCAATATGTCTTTCTTCGGTAAATACTTTAAACGACATGTCGGCATGGGGCCGCAGGAATACCGGAATAGCTAAGTTCTGCAAGAACTCAGGTACATAATCGCTTTTCCAAGAAAAGTGCGTTCATGCCTTCATATGCCTCATATTCAACTAATACAAAGCAATTTGCAATATGAACGCACTCCATGACTGCATTCATACCGGCCTTCATTCCGCCTTCATCCGAAAAGACTAATCCGTGGTGATATTCGAGTCGATGATCAGGCTACCCGGCTCCGGTTCGTTGTTCCCGGCGGGACGGGTATAGATCGCTATATGGCGGGTGCCGGTCTCTTCGAGCGTACCGTTTTCCACAAACCCGGCCAGGTCTTTCCGTGCCGCATAATCCGAGCAGCCGTTCAATCCGCGATATTTCATAACGGTGATATACGGGTGGCGATCCATATACCATTGCAGCCGGCGGTATTTCTCGTCATCGTTGAAAGTACGTAGCTTTTCTTCTTTCAAACGGGTAAGCGGCATTGTCTTCAGCCTGTCTTTCAATGTCTGGCTGCACCTAAAGTTTACGTTCTTGAAATGCACCGACTCACTGCGCAACTCCTTCTTGTCCATCACCGGGCGCGACTGAAGCGAGACGCTGAAAAAGCCCAGCCCTTCGATCTCGACATTATTTCCCGAACGCAGATTTTCCGCCACCAGATCCGTTATCAGTCGAAGTGCACCCGCAATATCGGCCTCCGAGTAAGTAGACCGCTCTTTGCCGTATCGCATCAACTCTCTAATATTGTATGTATTATGAGGAATCAGACGGGGATGCAACGGCATCTCATCGTTACCGCCTTTGGGATTGGGGTTTCGCTCCATTCTGTAATTAGCTTCCATATAGTATTCAATTATAGGTTAATATACTAGTGCTTATTGTTTTTGTCCCTACTTAGTAATCTTTTGACAATTGTCGAAAGATTGTTTGCCTATTGCCGAAAGATTATTCGACAGCTGGCAAAAGATCTTATCACAATTGACGGAAGAATAAGAAGTCGGCATCTAAGATATAAAATATAACGAACAAAACCATAAGATACAACGACTTATTTATTAGTAGCGGACAGAGCAAAAACCGGATAACTATCGGTCGGAGTGTTCTTTAAACCGGATATCACGGTTGTATATTTGCTGACAGAAACATCAAAAATCAATCAATATGGAAGCAACTATTTACAAAAGCACGAACAAAAAGATGAAAAAGATTGCGTTGGCAACCTTACTGGAAGAGATGCGGACAGCGCAAAAACAAATTCCGGTAACGGCATTTCGCGAAATGTTGGATTATTGCATGCCGGAGAGCCGGCCGGCCGAAGTGGAGAAGTTACCGGTGACTGTTTTCAGCGGAGTTTACAACCGGTCGTCGGGCAGCCCCGTCCTAAAGCAGTATACCGGTATCATCCTGGTAGAAATCAATCGGCTTGCCAACCGCTCCGAAGCGGAGAAAATTCGGGGAAAAGCGGCGGAAATTCTCCAAACTTTGGCGGCCTTTGTCGGTTCGAGCGGTAGAAGCGTAAAAATACTGACGCGCTTTACGCTACCAGACGGTTCATTGCCGGACGAAAATCGGCAGATCGGATTGTTTCACGCGCATGCCTATCGCCGGGCGGCCATCTTCTACGGGGAACAATTACAGCAGCCGGTCACGCCGACCAGTGCTTCGCCGTCGAAAGGGGTTCGTTACACGTTCGATCGCGGACTTTATTATAATCCCGACGCGATCGCGATCCGTATGCCCCAACCGCAACAGGAACCGGATGAAATGCAGGCAGAAAACAGGACGAAAGAAAAGAAAGAGCCGCTTCACCACCTGATGCCGGGTTACGAACGTTACCAGGTCATCGCCCGATTGTATAACGTGGCACTGAAAAAGACACTGGCAACGACGCCGGTTCCCCAAGCGGAAGCCGATAAGCAGGCGTTTCTGGTGAACCTGGCCGAACATTGTTTCCGCAACGGGGTACCGGAAGAGGATGCCGTACGCTGGACATTGCTACATACGGGTTTCCGCAAGTTCGAGCCGGAACTGCGGGAAACGATACATACCTGTTACCTGGTGGAGAAGAATTTCGGCGGCAAGCCGGAGCTTTCGTCCGGACAGGTATTGATGGCACAGCTGGATGATTTCATGTCGCGCCGCTATGAATTCCGGCGTAACAAACTGAGAGGTGATATGGAATACCGGGAGCAGTGCTCCTTCTGTTTCCGTTTCCGCCCGGTGACGGACGAGGTGATCAACACGATCAGCATAGAGGCACAGAAAGAGGGGATCGAGCTATGGGACAGGGATGTGAAACGTTTTATCTTTTCCACGGTAACGCCTTCTTATGATCCGCTAGAGGTCTATCTCGGAAATCTACCGGCCTGGGACGGAAAAGACCGGATACGCAGCCTGGCCGACTCGTTAGCGGTGGAAAACGGGATGTGGCGCGACCGTTTTTATATCTGGTTCCTGGGAGTAGTTGCCCAATGGCGGCAGATGGACAGGATGCATGCCAACAGTGTAGTTCCGCTTATCGTGGGGCCGCAGGGATGTGGCAAGTCCACCTGGTGCCGGTCGCTCCTACCGCCGGAGTTGCGGGAGTATTATGCCGAAAGTCTCGATTTCAGCAGTCGGCGGGAAGCGGAAATGGCGTTGGGACGTTTTGCGTTGATCAACCTGGATGAGTTCGATTCGATCAGTTCCAGGCAGCAGGCTTTCCTGAAACATTTATTGCAGAAGCCGGAAGTGAAGATCAGGCAGCCGTACGGACAGAGTATTCACAGTCGACAACGGTATGGCTCGTTCATGGCGACCTGCAACAACCTCGACCTGCTGGCCGACCCGACAGGTAGCCGCCGTTTCCTTTGTATCGAGCTGAACGGGCAGATCGATAACAGCCGGACAATCTGTTACGAGCAATTGTATGCACAGGCACTGGATGCGCTGAAGCGTGGCGAACGGCATTGGTTCACGCATGAGGAAGAGGTCGCTATCATGCAGGACAACAGAGGATTTCAGCAATGCCCGGCGGAAGAGCAGTTGCTCCTTCAATATTACCGGAAGGCGGAATCGGGAGAGGAAGGCCTTTGGCTGTCGGCCACCGAGATGCTGCTGGATATGCAAAAACGTAGCGGCGTACATCTAAGCAGAACCAATATGAACACCTTCGCCCGCGTCCTCATAAAGAACGAAATAGCGAAAAGACATACGATGCGAGGCAACCTCTGGCATGTAGTAAAAGTTTGATGAAGCCCCCATGAAGGCCCAATGAACCCGGAATGAAAACCGGGTTCATGGGCTATCCCTTATTAATTAAAAGCTAGAAGAGAGATGAAGGCATTGAAGGCTGAAAGGTTATGTGCTATCAGGGAATAGGCTTCAAATCAACCGTTAGCCCTAAAGCATTCGCAATATGCAAAAAGCTGGATAGTTGCATATCCGTTTCACCTTTCTCGATTTTTGCAATATAAGCACGTTCTTTTCCTATGCGTTCCGCCAGCTGTTTCTGAGTCAAATTCAATTCTTTCCGACGATCGCGAAGTATCTCGCCATAATACCAGGCTAAGGCCTTTGCCTGAAAAGCTTCACGCTCCGGAGTGCCGTATTCACCATACTCTTCTACCAGCCTTTTAGTAAAGCTCAACAGCTTGGTTTTATTTTCTACTATTATATCTCCCATAAGTTATATTTATCAATAAGTTTCAATGCTTTCTTTATTTGCTTTTCATAGTCCTTGGTTGACTTTTTCAGGAAACCATTCAAAAGAACAACTTTGGTTGAGAGGATAACATTCCTATCGTCTACTGTAAACAGTATTGTCCGATATTCATTATTGCCTATCGAAATCCGCATTTCATACAAAGGTAACTAATTAATTACATTTCACCCAATAAAAACAACTCTATTTTTCCTACAATCCCCAGCTCTCCCTATCCAGATTACGGTAATTGATAGCCTCGGCCAGGTGGCGGGCTTCTATCTTTTCAGAGCCGTCGAGGTCGGCGATGGTACGGGAAACTTTGAGGATACGGTCGTAGGCACGGGCGGAAAGGCTCAGGCGTTGCATGGCTGTTTTGAGAAGAGCCAGCCCGGCAGCATCGGGGACAGCATATGTATGAAGAAGTTGAGTGCTCATCTGGGCATTACAATAGATACCTTCGTGACCGGCAAAACGTTTTTCCTGGACGGAGCGAGCTTTGATCACCCGCTCACGGACATCGGCGCTCGACTCGGAAGGACGTTGTTCGGAGATCTTTTCGAAAGGAACAGGCACGATCTCCACCTGTATATCTATCCGGTCCAGCAACGGCCCCGACACACGGTTCATATACTTCTGCACCGCACCCGGTGGACAAAGACAGGGACGGTCGGGATGGTTGTAATATCCGCAGGGACAGGGATTCATGGAAGCAACCAGCATAAAGCTGGCCGGATAATCGACCGAGAAACGGGCACGGGAAACCGTTATCTTACGGTCTTCCAACGGCTGACGCATCACTTCAAGGACACTCCGGTTGAACTCCGGCAATTCATCCAGGAAAAGCACACCGTTATGCGCCAGGCTTACCTCTCCGGGTTGCGGATAAGCACCGCCTCCCACCATCGCCACATTCGAAATGGTATGATGCGGGGAACGGAACGGCCGTTGCACCATCAGGGATGTCTCGACCCCTATTTTCCCGGCTACGGAATGGATCTTTGTCGTTTCGAGCGATTCATGCAAAGTGAACGGGGGAAGGATTGTAGGCAGGCGTTTCGCCAACATCGACTTACCGCTCCCCGGCGGGCCGATCATGATCAGGTTATGACCGCCTGCCGCAGCTACTTCCAAGGCACGTTTCACATTCTCCTGTCCACGTACATCGGAAAAGTCGAATTCGAACTGTTGCTGACGGGCGTAAAACTCTTCCCGCGTATTGACAACGGTAGGTTGCAGGTCACGTCTGCCGGCAATAAACTCGATCACTTCTTTGATATTCTCCGCCCCATACACATCCAGGTCATTCACGACAGCCGCTTCACGGGCATTCTGCTTCGGAAGGATAAATCCCTTAAAACCCTCCTCCCGTGCTTTGATCGCTATCGGAAGGACTCCTTTTACCGGTTGCAGACTACCATCCAGCGACAGTTCACCCATCAGCAGAAAACGATCCAGACGCGACGCATCCAGTTCTTCGGCAGCGGCCAGTATACCGATAGCCAGCGGCAGGTCGTACGACGAACCTTCCTTCCGGATATCGGCAGGTGCCATATTAATAACGAGCCGGTTGCGGGGGAATTTATACCCGCTCACCTGAAGTGCGGAAATGATACGTTCGTGACTTTCGCGTACAGCGACATCGGGAAGGCCTACCAGAAAGAACTGGATGCCTTTTGTACAATTCACCTCAATGGTTACGATGGTTGCAGAAATGCCCTGCACGGCAGCAGCGTAAGATTTTACTAACATAATTAAAAGGTTTTTGGTTGAAAGTTTATAATTCGTTATCTCATCATTCTACCAGTTTTTCCAGTGTTTGTTCGATTTCTAGGCCGTTGTCCGTTTTCATGATGATCTTACCATCCTCATCGATCAGGAAACAGCGCGGAAGCGCATTTACATTATACAGGTCGACCAGCATAGTAGCCTGACCGGCCGAGTCGGTCACCAGGTTCCAGTCGATACTGTCTTTAGCCAACAACTTACGGACTTCCTTCGGATCATCATCCAGACTGACCAGTAGCATTTCGACCTTGTCTTTCGGATATTTCATAGCGACCTTATCCAAAAGCAGATCTTCCGTCTGGCACATATCGCACCACGGAGCTGTAAAAGCCAGCAATAAATAACGTTTAGGGAAAGAATCCAGACTTACGGTATGCCCGTAGATATTCTTCACATTAAATCCCGGAGCTTCAGCCCCCAGCGAAGTACGCTGCGCCTTGGCACTATACTCCTGCAATTTACGGATCAGGTAGAAATCCTTCAGTTTCGGACTCAGCACCGCCAAGAGTTCGTCCATCTTGCGGGTATCGTCCGGATTCATAAAGAAATACTGCAAAAGGACAGCCGAAGCTTCTTCATCCGGATGCTCCTGGATATAGGCCTGAGCACGCTCACTCAGCGAATGGGTTACATTCGTCAGGCGGGAAGGAATATCCGTCTCCTCTATTGTATTGGTATGATTACTCTTATTATTCAGGATATTGATCAAATCAGCCTGTTCCTTCAGCAAGGGGTTGACGCTTTTACGGAAAACCGTCAACTGGTCGTTAATACGTCCGCCTTTTACCTGCAGCAGAGCCGGATAAAGGGCATCGCCCGTTATCGTCACTTTCTCGCCCGGTATCAGGTAAGCCGTTGCCCAGCGCTTTTTATGATCAAAGAAGATAGTTACCGTATTGAAGTCGCCTTCACTCCGTTTGATAGAGAACTGTCCGGGTTTTTCGCAGGTGATGGTATCGACTACTTTATAACTGTCATTCTCAAAAACGGCATACAGCGTCTCATCTTCCAGATTAGACAATTTGCCTTCAATCCGGTAAGGGACGTCCCCGCCGCATGACGACAAGAACAATACGACTCCGAAAAACAGTAATAAACGTTTAATCATTATACCTTAAAACCCCACATTAACAGATAATATGCGGTAAAGATAGCAATAGAAATTAAAATACGCTAACAATTATAATAAAATTCATTCAAATATATAAAAAAAAGCGTAGAACATGATGTTCTACGCTTTTCAATAGCTTTATTTTTAACCTTTGATAAAAACTTATCTCCGGTAGGGAAATTACAATTTCGGACCAGCAGCAACCAAAGCCTTACCAGCTTCGTTACCAGTGAACTTAGCGAAGTTCTTCTGGAAGCGAGCAGCCAAATCTTTTGCTTTTTCATCCCACTGAGCAGCGTCAGCATAAGTGTCGCGAGGATCAAGGATCTTCGGATCAACACCCGGAAGTTCTGTAGGAACAACGAAGTCGAAATAAGGAATAACCTTAGTCGGAGCTTTGTCGATAGAACCGTCCAGGATAGCGTCGATGATACCACGAGTATCTTTGATAGAGATACGTTTGCCGCTACCGTTCCAACCTGTGTTAACCAGATAAGCCTTAGCACCAGCCATTTCCATTTTCTTAACCAGTTCCTGACCGTATTTAGTCGGGTGCAATGACAAGAAAGCAGCACCGAAACAAGCTGAGAATGTAGGAGTCGGTTCAGTGATACCACGTTCTGTACCAGCCAATTTAGCTGTGAAACCAGAAAGGAAGTAGTACTGAGTCTGTTCCGGAGTCAGAATAGATACCGGGGGTAATACACCGAATGCATCAGCAGACAGGAAGATAACCTGTTTTGCGTGCGGACCTTTAGAAACCGGCTTAACGATGTTTTCGATATGATAGATAGGATAAGAAACGCGAGTGTTTTCTGTAACTGACTTGTCAGAGAAGTCGATAGCGCCGTTAGCGTCTACTGTACAGTTTTCCAACAGAGCGTCACGTTTGATAGCGTTCCAGATATCCGGTTCGTTTTCTTTGCTCAAGTTGATAGTCTTAGCGTAGCAACCACCTTCGAAGTTGAATACACCGTCGTTATCCCATCCGTGTTCGTCATCACCGATCAACAGACGTTTCGGGTCTGTAGACAATGTAGTCTTACCTGTACCTGACAAACCGAAGAAGATAGCTGAGCTCTTGCCTTCTTTGTCTGTGTTAGCAGAACAGTGCATAGAAGCCATACCCTGCAGCGGCAACAGATAGTTCATGTAAGAGAACATACCTTTCTTCATTTCACCACCGTACCATGTGTTCAGGATAACCTGGATCTTTTCAGTCAGGTTGAATACTACAGCAGTTTCTGAGTTCAAGCCCAGTTCTTTGTAGTTTTCAACTTTAGCCTTAGAAGCATTCATGATAACGAAATCAGGTTCACCGAAGTTAGCCAGTTCTTCAGCTGAAGGACGGATGAACATGTTTGTTACGAAATGAGCCTGCCATGCTACTTCCATGATGAAACGCAGTTTCAGACGGCTGTTTTCGTTAGCACCGCAGAATGCGTCAACAACGAACAATCTTTTGTTAGAAAGTTCTTTTGTTGCTAATTCTTTACAAGCCTTCCAGCATTTTTCGTCTACTGGTTTGTTATCATTTTTATATTCTTCAGATGTCCACCATACAGTGTTTTCGCTGGTAGCATCCTTTACAAAGAATTTATCTTTAGGAGAACGTCCTGTATAAACGCCAGTCATAACGTTTACAGCACCCATATCAGTTACCTGACCTTTTTCGAAACCTTCCAGACCTGGTTTTGTTTCTTCTGCGAACAGAACTTCATAAGACGGATTGTGTACAATTTCTGTTACACCGGTAATTCCGTACTTGCTTAAATCTAAATTAGCCATTCTTGATAATAATTTAAATGATTGACTTTATATAACTTTTCTCTCTCTCGAAATTAAAAACAGCAGGGCTCTGATACCTACTTGTAACTTGCTGTTACCCCGCCTTGTTAAGACCGGTACAAAAGTAATATTTTTTTTAATTGCTGATACTCTATTAAGGAAATTTTTCAGTAATAATTGCTCTTTTCCATGCAATTAACAAATACACTAGTCTATTTGCAAACCAGACCTTACAATATAGAACAAAAATGTCAGTTCAAGTGTTCAGGCACAGTACTATCTGAAATAAAAAAGGCGATCATCCGACCGCCTTTTCCATCTTATTTTACTTCCCAGATCTCACCCTGCATAAGCAAATCTTTCAGCTTACGGGTCGGATTTTTCGTCTGTACTTCCTCGATCTGCTGATGAACAGCCTGGTCGTATACCGGAGCTTCCACATCGCGGATAACTCCCAGTGCGATAGGCATATCGTCTTTCATCATAGCCAGCATCATATGGAGAGTCGTATCTTTCTCATGGGCATCATGAACCAGAATATCATCCATCGTATAGCCGTCTTCGCCGATCGTAACAGCTTTCAGCTTCAAGCCGTCCAATACGAGGCCTTTATTACCTTCTTTTCCGAAGACCATCTTTTCGCCGTGACGCAGGAAGATAGTACGGTCTGCACGGAATTCCTTATCGACGATACTTTTGTGGATACCGTCGTTAAAGATCACACAGTTGACCAATACTTCGGTAACGGAAGCACCTTTATGGCGGGCTGAAGCAGCCAACACTTCGGTTGTATTCTTCAGGTCTACATCGATCACACGGGCAAAGAAGTTTCCGCGTGCACCCAAAGCCAGTTCGGCCGGGATAAACGGATCTTCCACTGTTCCGTAAGGAGAACTCTTGGAGACGAAACCGCGTTCGGATGTCGGAGAGTATTGACCTTTTGTCAGACCATAGATCTTATTGTTGAACAGAACAATGTTCAAATCGATGTTACGGCGTACGGCATGGATGAAATGGTTACCACCGATAGCCAGACAGTCGCCGTCACCTGTGATCAACCATACGCTCAGGTCGGGACGAGCCGTCTTTACACCTGTTGCAATAGCAGCACCACGTCCATGAATGGTATGGAAACCGTAAGTATTCATATAATAAGGTAAACGGGAAGAACACCCGATACCCGAGATAACGGCCATATTGTGAGGAGCCACCCCTACTTCAGCCATTGCTTTGTGTAAGCAGTTCAATACGGCATGGTCTCCACAACCCGGACACCAACGTACATACTGGTCGCTCTTATAATCTTTCGGTTCGAATTTTATATCTGTCATTTTTTAAGCCTCCAATATTTTAGTGAATTCCTCAACTAATCTCGCAACAAAAAAAGGCTGGCCTTTTACGCGATTGAATCTGTACGGATTGAATCCGGGAACTTTACCACGCAGGTAGTTGGCAAACTGTCCGTTATTCTGCTCGGCAACAACGACTTTCTTAAACTTGGAAAGTACTTCAACCGTGTTCTTCGGCAGCGGGCTGATGAACTTGAAGTGAGCCATCGCAACCTTCTTGCCTTGTTTCTGCATGGTCTCCATTGCTTCATACAAGTGTCCGTAGGTTCCGCCCCATCCTACCAGCAGCAGGTCGGCATCGGGATCACCGATCACTTCCAGTTCAGGGATATAATCGGCAATCTTGTCGATCTTTGCCTGGCGGGTAGAAACCATCTTCTGGTGGTTGATCGGATCCGTTGAGATCGCACTTGTTTCGTAGTCTTTTTCCAGACCACCCAGACGGTGTGCGAAACCTTCCATACCCGGGATAGCCCAGTAACGAACCAGACTTTCTTTATCACGGCGGTATGCTTTCCACACCTTTTCTTCCGTATAGTTAGATACGTAATTCGGTTTGATTTCCGGATACTTGTCTAGATCAGGCAGTTTCCATGCAGACGAACCGTTTGCAATGAAAGCATCTGTCAACAGGATAACCGGAGTCATATGTTCAACAGCCAGTTTACCTGCCCAGTAAGCAGCATCGAAACAGTCTGTCGGAGTAGAAGCGGCAATCACAACCAGCGGACTTTCACCGTTACGGCCGTAAAGCGCCTGCATCAGGTCGGTTTGTTCACTCTTGGTAGGCATACCTGTGGAAGGGCCGCCACGCTGTACGTCGATGATCACCAAAGGTATTTCGGCTATAACAGCCAGACCGATAGCTTCACTCTTCAGAGCCAGCCCCGGGCCGGAAGTGGAAGTAGCAGCCAGGCTACCGGCAAAACTGGCACCGATAGCAGTACAGATACCGGCTATTTCATCTTCAGCCTGTACAGTAACGACTCCCAGGTCTTTGCGTTTTGATAATTCATGCAGGATGTCTGTAGCGGGGGTAATAGGATAACTTCCCAGGAACAACTGCAAGCCGGACTTTTCGGCAGCGGCAATCAACCCGAGGGAAGTAGCCTTATTTCCGTTTACATCCGTATAGAACCCCGGTTCTGCCTTTTCGCTTTCGATACGATAGGTGGAAACCGTTGCGTGGATATTGTGTCCGTAGTTATAACCGTCGGTCAAGACTTTGATATTAGCCTTTGCGATAGCCGGCTTTTTAGCGAACTTATTCTGGAGCATGTTCATAGCCTCTTCCAGAGGACGGTCGAACAACCAGCAAACAAGTCCTAAAGCGAACATATTCTTACAACGCAGAGCAGCCTTATTATCCAGGCCGTATTCAGCCAGTCCGTCTTTCACCATTGTGGAGATCGGGGCGGCAACCACCTGCACACTTCCCAGACCTAATTCCTTGAATGGATCGTCGGTAGTGAACAATGCTTTGTCGAGATCAGCCTTTTTGAAAGAATCGGTATCTATGATAACAATCGCATTCTGTTTGATATTCTTTACATTAACCTTCAGGGCGGCCGGATTCATTGCTACCAATACATCTGCCTTATCTCCCGGAGTAAAGATCTTGCGCGATCCCAGATGCACCTGGAATCCCGATACACCACTAAGTGTTCCCTGTGGAGCACGAATTTCTGCCGGATAGTCGGGGAATGTAGAGATCTCATTTCCGAGGATAGCCGACAGATTTGAAAAGATTGTTCCGGTCAACTGCATACCGTCTCCGGAGTCTCCGGAGAAACGAACTACAACCTGTTCCAAAGTTGTTACTTTTGTCTGTTCTGCCATAATTACTTATATTAGCTTTAATCGCTTGTTTGTAGTTAGATTTCCGCAAAGTAAAGAATAAACTTGGCTAGTTCAAAACTTTTGGGGCTTAAAAAGCAGATAGATATAGATCCAGGTTATTAGATGATAAATTAAAATGATTAGATACATAACTGCTTACAGGTTTTCCACAATACATGTAAACACCTGAACGAAAGCCATCATCTGTCTTTATCATATTCTGGACCGACCCGGCATCCCCCAGCGAGAGGAAAACGGGTACGAATATATTACTGAAAGCCATTGAAGTGGTACGTGCCACCCGGTTACTGATATTGGGTTTGCAGTAATGCAATACGCCATATTGTTCAAACACGGTCGGATCTGCTTTACCCAAACAGCAGGTAGTCTCAAAACATCCTCCCTGGCTGATACGCAGATCGATCACCAGTGAGCCCCGCTTCATGGTACGGATCAGTTCCTCCGCAATCACGTAACGGTAACGGGTATTGATATAACGCATAGCTCCGATCACCACATCGGCGGTACGGAAAGCGTTGTGCAATACGTTCGGATGGAAATTGGAAGTAAAAAGTCCCTGCCCCAACACCTGCTGAATGGTACGAAGCTTATTAATATCATCGTCAAAGACTTTCACCGAAGCTCCCAGCGCCAGGGCGGCACGGGCAGCAACTGTCCCGGCATTACCGGCTCCGACAATAACGACCTCGGTCGGTGAGACGCCGGGGATTCCCCCCAACAGGATTCCTTTTCCCCCCTGCGTATTGCTTAACAGCTCGGAAGCGATGGTAATTGAAGCGGTTCCTTCTATCTCGGATATGATATTCAATACCGGGCATCTTTTCTGGTCGTCCGACATCAGTTCGTAAGCGATAGCCGTAATACGTTTGGCCATCATCAGTTCGAAGGCTTCAGCGGCAAAAAGGTTGAGCTGCACCATCGAGAATATGGTCGAACGGGGTTTCATCAACAGGATTTCTTCCGGCAACGGGGGAAGGATTTTCAGGATAATATCGGCCTGGAATACTTCAGCCGGGGTAGCGACTATCTGAGCTCCTGCCTCGGAATAATGGTTATCGGAATAGTTTATACCCAGTCCGGCTCCGGATTCTACCAGCACATGATGTCCGCGATCGGTCAGCATATCGACAGCTTCGGGAGTAAGCACCAAACGCTTTTCCCCTTCTTTCCGTTCGCGAGGGATACCAATCAGTAAGCGGTTGCTTACCTTATTCAATTCCTTCAACAGTTCCTGAGGGATATATGCCCCCTGTACCTGCTTGCCTCCTGTTGCTTCCATAATACGACTCCTGTCGGCAACTCCTGCAATTGCCTTTACCTTATTATATTATAATATATTTTCTAATGCTTCCGATATTTCATGTACATCCGACTCTGTCAACATCACTTCCGCATCAAATACGATTGAAGCTTTCGTATAGAAAGGGGTTCTCTTCTCCAGGCTTTCGGCAATAAATGCGACCAGTTCCTCTCCGGAACGTCCTTTCAACACCGGACGGGTACCCTTGCAGGCTTCCAGGCGTTTGGCCAGTTCTTGCACCGAAACTTTCAGATAGACAGTCGTCCCGTTCGCGTTCATGAACTCCATATTATCAAAGAAACAGGGAGCACCGCCGCCTGTGGAGATCAATACGTCTTCAAACATCGAGACTTCCTGAAGCATCCGCCGTTCAATATCACGGAAGGCTTCTTCTCCTTTCTCAGCAAAAATCTGCCCGACAGTTTTGTGATAGCGGGCTTCGATATAACAGTCCAGGTCGATAAAAGAGAGTTTCATCCGTTCCGCCAGGTCTTTTCCGACCGTCGTCTTTCCGGCTCCCATATAACCTATCAAAAAAATACGCTTCATCTCGTATATGATTGTTTACCGCAAATGTAAAGTTTTTTTTCCTCATAACTATGATTTCCTTAAATTATAGTTGGGATCTGAAAAAGTCGTTCCGATGTATTACCTTTGTACTCTTATCTGAATAATAGCAGACAATGGCGAAGAACAAATATTATGTAGTATGGAAAGGGCTGAACCCGGGAGTTTATGACAACTGGGCGGAGTGCAAGATGCAGGTCGAGGGGCAGGATGGTGCCAAATACAAATCGTTCGAAACCCGCGAAGAGGCTGCCGAGGCTTTCGAAAAAGGGTATTCTTATTACCTGAAAGCTGCGTCATCAGCCAAAGCTGCTTCCAACCTGGCTCCACAGGCTCCCATTGGAAAGCCTATCAATGAGAGTCTGGCTGTCGATGCTGCCTGCAGCGGTAATCCGGGAGACATGGAGTATCGCGGCGTTTACACAGCTACCGGACAGGAAATCTTCCATATCGGGCCGTTGAAAAAGGGCACCAATAATATCGGAGAATTCCTCGCCCTTGTACATGGCCTGGCGTTGCTGAAGCAGAAAGGAAGCGACCTGCCTATCTATTCAGACAGCCGCAACGCCATTATCTGGGTAAAAAAGAAGAAATGTAAAACATTACTCGAACGCGAACCAGTCAACGAACCGATCTTCGAACTGATAGAACGTGCCGAGAAATGGCTCAACTCCAACACTTATACCACCACCATCCTGAAATGGGAGACGGCGGTATGGGGTGAGATACCGGCTGACTTCGGACGAAAATAAAACGGATCAGAAGCAACGGATATAAGCCAGCGAGAAAGTATCATACAGATAATCCTGCAAACCATGCTTGTATCTGAACGAGACAATGTTTTTCTTAATCTCATAATTCAGCTTGGAACGGAAAACCATCGGCTTATCCCCTTCTCCCCTGTAACCACGAAAACCGGAATAATCTACATCCAACGTAAAATTATGGCAGGTTCCCTGCAAGCCGAGCCCGTAACAAAGTGCATCATTCTGCCGGTTCTGAATACTGTTTGTCATCCAGCAATAAAAGCCGACCATTCCCTGTGCACGGACAGAAAGCGTCTTTTCCGGATTATTCCATAACGTACGTCCTATATTGCAATCGAACCAATAAGAGGCGGCATCCGTATAACGGGCATCACACAAGCGTCCTCCGCTGGCCGTTTTCAGATTGGCACTTACGATGATATCCATCCACTTTTCACTGGTAAGAGCCTGATAATGGAAACCGAAAATGGCATCCCCATGACAAGGGATAGGCTGTTTTACCTCCACGGCATTACGTTCGTCACGCACTTCCGGTGAAGTCTCATACCATTCCTGAATCACTCCCTGAACCGTTACACCGGCACGTCCTTTGGCAATAGGGATATATAAACGGGCAAAAATATCTTTGGTCTTATCCCCCGGCATCGTGTGATATTCACCTCTGAGTTCGACTTCCCAACGGGATGAAAGTTTACCTCCCAACATCTCCGGTATGGGAAAGGCATTAGCCGCAAAATAACGGGGAGTATATACTAATAAAGGAACCTTATCCCACCAGTTTTCAGCCTGTACGGTAGATAGTGATAACAGGCAACAAATAAAAAGAGAAAAGAGCGTCTTTGTTTTCATCCTATACGTTCTGTTTGTTATTTTAGTTAAAGACGATCGTCTACCCATTCCGGGTTCAGACAACCTTTTACGTCATATACTACATGGTTTTCTTTTACAAGCGACGGTATATCGAGGGTCATAAATTCCTTATGTGCTACCGCCAGCACTACCGCATCATACTTTTTATTACCGGATAAAGAGACAGCCAGATCGATACCATACTCCTTCCGAACTTCCTCCGGACGAGCCCAGGGATCATATACGGAAACGTTTATTCCATAATCCTTCAAAACACGGACAACATCGCCCACTTTGGTATTCCGCACATCCGGACAGTTTTCTTTAAAGGTGAAGCCCAGCATCAATACCTCTGAAGACTTCACAGGAACATCTTTCTTGATCATACATTTGACGACCCGGTTAGCTATATATTCACCCATCGTATCATTAATGCGGCGACCGTGCAGGATCAGTCCGGGATGATATCCATAATCCTCCGCCTTACGGATCAGATAATAAGGGTCGACACCGATGCAATGCCCTCCGACCAGTCCCGGTTTGAACGGGAGAAAGTTCCATTTCGTTCCGGCAGCCGCCAGCACCTCATTCGTATCTATATCCAACAGATGAAAGATTTTAGACAACTCATTGACAAAAGCTATATTGATATCGCGCTGGGTATTTTCAATCACCTTGGAGGCTTCCGCCACACGGATGCTGGATACAGGAAATGTTCCTCCTGTAATTACAGAGCGATAGAGCGCATCGACTTTTTCTGCCGTCTCCGGTGTCGAACCGGAAGTTACCTTCATAATCTTTTCTACCGTATGCTCCTTGTCTCCCGGGTTGATACGCTCGGGAGAATAACCGGCAAAGAAATCCCGGTTAAAAGCCAGACCGGATGTTTTCTCGAGAATAGGAACACATTCCTCTTCTGTCACTCCCGGACAAACGGTAGACTCGTAAATCACAATATCATTCTTCTTCAGCACCTTGCCGACTGTTTCACTGGCACGATACAAAGGAGTCAGATCCGGACTATTGTGACTGTCCACCGGTGTCGGAACAGCCACTATATAATAATTGCAGACAGCCAGATCATTTATATCGGAAGTACAATACAAACCTGTTTCGCCATCAGCCGGCAATCCGGGAAGGAGAACGGCGGACAGGCATTCGTCCGAAATCTCCTGCGTGACATCCTTTCCGGCTTTCAGAGCCGCCACCCTTTCTACCTTTACATCGAAACCAATGACAGGATAACGCGTTGCAAACAATCTTGCCAACGGCAATCCTACATATCCCAAACCGATAACGGCAACTTTTATATTTCCCATTGTGCGATTTCTATTTTATTCGCTATAGTGCTTCTGTATTTTATCAATTAATTTCCGGTTCGCAGAACTGAATTTGCGTGCAAAAAGCATATCCGAACCGACCAGTTCTTCATAATCCGTATTCTGCCACACGTAAGGTCTTCCGCGCTCCCAGTCTATTTTCCTCATAGAACTGTCATCCGTCTCTTCCTTCGAATATAAATTGAAGCGGAATGGCGAATTCCACAAAATCGTTTGCAGAAATATCTCATCCGGACAAAGCGTATACCGGAAGCGTTTCAAGACAAAATCCTTCTTTGTCATAAGATACTCTACAAACTCATGTGTGACACTGACCCAGTTCGCCCCTTTCCTGAATTCCAGTTCATGATACCTGCGATATTTGGAAACTTTCTGCAAACATAATACGATATTACGACTAATAGACGAAGCAGAGTGCAAAAAAATATTTCCACCCTTAAAACGCCGTGTGAACAGATGATACCGGGACACCTTACGATCCATATCTTTTTGATGAAAAGAGCTCTGCCAAAAGCCCACAAATTCTTTTCCGGCATTCTCCCGGAAAAACGTATGAATATAATCCTGACGTTGTATAGGCAAATCTACTCCCGACAACAAATGATAATAAGCATACGGCCCATTCGACAAAGCCGTCTCAAATAACAGGTACTCAACTTTAACCTGGCTGATATCTCCCCAATGCACTTTCATAGGTTTCTCCAAAAGATAAAAACCGGCTTTTCTCATCCGAAAGAGACCCACTTGGCGGGATAACTCGTATGCACGCTTATCCACATGCAGAAAAACATCGTTTCTTTCATCATCCAGCATCGACAAAAGAGCTTCTAATACGAGATACTCTCCATGTGCTATAACCAAATATGCATGTTTCATTTTATCGTTTTTTCATCCAATCGCCCAAACCATTCCGGTATGGTTGTATCCGTTCGGATAAATCCATCTTGTTTAAGCTGATCGAACGATGTCGCTCCTATCACTTTATCATATTCGGCTTCCAGCAAACCCTCTTTATAAAGCTGATAGAAGTAACGCCAGTGACGTCCTCCATGCTTTTTAGGGTTTTGTTCCAACTGTTTGCCACCGTTGATCATCTTTTCTAAAAACGGTTTTTTACCCCGAATGTTATAATGATAGATACGAATATTACTCTTTGCCACCTTTTTCGGGAACATAGTCACCTTGTGATTACCCATCGATATCTGTATATAACCGGCTGTACGATGAATCACTTTCTTATTCTGACGGGCAAAAAGAGAATAACGGGAAAGGTTATATCGCTCCAAATCGTTTACAACTTCGACAGTCTGCCCCCATTGCCAGAAAGGCTTACCCTCTTCGGGATAAACGCACTTCATCTCACAGGTCAGGACATTTGCCTGGCTCGAAACAAGTTCAGTCTTCAGATCACCGAACGGAGCATACCATATCTCATCGGCATCCGCATTAATAACCCAATCTGCTTTATGCACCGATTTTGCCTTCCAGATCATGCGATCTACCCATTTTTTCTGTTGATAATCCGTCGCTTTCTCTTCAATGGCTTCTACTATCCACCCTTTCTCTTTATATTTCCGGATAATTTCTGGCGTACGATCCGATGAGTTATTATCTGTAATGATAAACTCATCCACACCCATTGCTTTATGGAAAATCAAATTTTCCTCCAGCATATCCTCTTCATTCTTAACCAGCAACGTCATGATCAACCTGGGCGTGGATTTCCGTTTATTTGTCCGCACACCACCCTCAACAACTGCAAGAACGATCTTTTTTATAAGAAAAAGATAATCCATATTCAATTCTAATTATAGGTAAACACTTTATCTGTGCCGACAGAACAATACTAAAACCTTATTGTTGCGCCAACGTATATTTCATAATCAACCTGAAACATTCATCCGCATCAAAGCCTCTTGCTTTTGCATATTCATCCGCCAGAACGGCAAACATTTCAGGCGTACCGGGCAAACGCTCAAAATTCTTACAGCCTTCATCCATCCCGATCTCTTTGAAGCGGATCCGGTTCAAATCGATAATTTCGACCTTTATTTCCTGTTCCGTATCATTAAACAAGATGTTACCCCGTGAATAATCCTTATGTAAATAGCCATGTTCATGCATAGCAGCCGTTGTACGGGCAATTGCACGAAGTATCTGTTCCTGGTTGGAGAAATTATTTTTTACCAGATCATAATAGGTATAAGGACATTCCGACTTCAGGCTGACATAATAACTGCGTTCAAACAATAAACCTGTACGCTCCGTATAATAACCCACCGGTTGCGGAGAGCCGATACCCGACTTCAACAACATCTCTGCATATTCATACGAACGCTGTGCCTTGGAAGAACGGAACAAGCCGTAAACGATCTGATTGACAAGATTCGGTTTACGGAAGGATTTTATTACCAGATCCTGTCCTTTATAATTAAATTCGCGCAGTTCATTACGCCCTTTATAAATAACTTCGCCATCCCCATTCCTAAAATGGACAGGGAGAGTCTTTACAAAATAAGAGAAACTGCTATATGCTTCATTTACAAATGAAACACGAGGATGGAAAATCCGGTATATTCTATTGATCAGCTTCGACCAGGTTCTTCTGTACCGGAGAGGGCCGCCCAACTCCCGTTCGAAAAATTCAGGATGACGCTTGTTCAGCACATCAATTACATGCTTTTTCAGTAAACGGTCCGTTACACGCTTCGAGCTGTTTCTAATCCGGTAATGCAGAGATATATCAGGAAGCTTTACTACTTTCCCTCCATCCTTCAATACAGAAATCCAGAATTCCCAATCTTCACGTGCGACAATCTCCTCACAATAGCCTTTTACCCGTTCCCAATCCGATTTACGATATAAGGCACAGGTATCCATTATATTCTTCCGTGCCAGCAACTTTAAAGAGAAAGAGGGCAAAAGCCATTCTCCCGAACGATCGCCAAAAAAGTCCGAACGCGGGCAAACGACTTTAATATCTTCATCTGTCATGATTACCTCTACGGCTTTACGGATAAAATCGGGTTCAATAGTGTTATCGGCGTCGACGGGTAAGATCAATTCACCTTCCGCCAGCGAAATCGCATGATTACGGGCAGCACAGGCTCCGCCATTCGGTTGCGTAAAAGCTTTTACCCGGGAATCTTTCCGAGCATATTCTTCCGCTATTCGCAAAGAGCCATCTTTAGAACCATCGTCCATGACAATAACTTCAAAAGAAGGATAATCGGAAGCCAACACCGAGTCGAGTGTCTCTCCCAGATATTGTTCCATGTTATAGACAGGTACGATGACCGAAACCAACGGCGAATGTTCCATAAGCAAATCAGATTTTATCCAGCCCTTTCGTAAACTTCAGCCAGTAATATTTTAGAGGATTTGTATATTTAAGCTGTTTCCAGGGCCGACTGCCATGCGGACGATGCCACACAGTCAGGGATGTGAACAGGTAGTTTGTAAATCCTTTTTCCTGCGAACGGTGCGAAATAGTGACATCATGCCAATTTTTCTCCGGATTCAGCAAATGGAAATCAAAAGCCTTCAGAAAAGAGAAGGTAAGCAGGGAGCAACAAAAGCTCAAATGCTTTTTCTCCGGAAAGACCTGGCCCTCCTTTCCTTTTGCATACAAATAAGGATAATTGATATTTTCCTGCTCATCCACCGTCACGGCTGCGGCAATACCACAATCCGGACGAGTCGAAGCTCCGTCAAACAGGGCTTGCAGCGTATGCTTTTTTACGATCACATCAGATTCCACTATCAACAACCCGGCATTAGCATCAATCGCTTTTTGCTGCGCTGTCTGAAGGGTCAGCAAATAGTTCGGTGAAGGATGATCTGTCAGATCCGAAAGATTGACCAGTTCAAAGCCCAATCGCTCCGAAGCCTCATGCAACCGCATTGTATTCTCCTCGGTACTGAAATCATTATAAACATAATAATGGTAAGGCACTGTGAAATCGGACGCCAGTATCGACTCGATCGTTTGCAATGCCAACTCTATCGAATCTTTTACCGGGGTAATGATATGTAATTGCTTCATCTTTTCTTTCTTTATTTTCAATACTTGAAATATGGTTGTTGTCCGTCAGCTAATTCTCTTCCAGCGCAGCCAATACCCTTGAGACAATAAGTTCCGAAGGCAATTGCGTAAGACATCCCCAGTCTCCCCGAGGACATTCTTTTTGCCCAAACTTCGAACAAGGACGGCAAGGCATGGACAATTGGATCACATCATCCGGTCGTTGGCGATAGCCATAAAATCCGGTATAGATATGCGTAGCTCCCCATACGGATAACACCCGTGTTCCAACCAGTGAAGCAAAATGCATATTGGCGGAATCCATACTAAGCAGCAAGTCCAACTGACTTATTAACGCTAATTCATTGTCAAGCGTATATTTACCTACTACATTTTTTACACGGGGATAACGATAAGCCCAATCTTCCAGTACAGCTTCTTCATATCCCCTCGCCCCAAACAAGAACAATGTCAGATCTTCCCTTTTAGATAGTGTAGCAACAACCTGCTCCATTTCATCGATCGGATAAACTTTACCCCGATAACGGGCAAAAGGGGCGACTCCCAGCCACTTACCAGTCTTAACCCCGGCAATAGCCTCCATTTTTGACAAGTTGGCCGGATGTGATTCGTATAAAGAGGTGAAAGATTCGGTATAAGCCAGCCCGGCAGCACGGAATACATCGGCATAACGTTCGAGCACGGAAGGCAGAGGTTCCAGTTTTTTGTTTTCCCTACGCATAAGCGGAGGGTATCTTTTCCGTATCTTGTCCAGCACATAGACCGGTTTACCTTTCATCCAAAAGGAAGTACGAATAATCATAGTACGAATCACATTCTGTAAATCCAGAACGATATCAAAATCAAACTTCACCAAAGCGGAAGTAAACCGTAACAGACCGATCAACGTTTTCTCAGCACCTTTAGTACTAATACCTATCACTTCCACATTGGAAGGACGATTCATGAAAACCGGCATCATAAATGCCTGCGTCAACACCGTAAACGAATCCTTCGGATTGGCTTTAGCAGCCGAATAGATGACCGGAAGTGTCATCGCCACATCGGCAATCGCCGCGAGTCGTATCACTAATATCTTTGCCATCTCTTATCGTACTTTTTCGTTTTCAATCCGTTTTTCTTTCTGTAAATACAGTCCACAAAGGTAGGAAATCTTTTCTGATACCCAAAGTGTAAACTTTCAACGCATTTGCTGCAAAGTGGTGGTGGGTCCCTCCACATACAAATGTCCGTCTTTGTCAACGCCCATCTTATCGATAAAAACGACCCGTTCTTCACCAGTAGCCTTTGTACGACCGTGATAGACACAATACATCTGTTTCCCGTCTTTTGAATAAGTCACGCTGTTATGACCGGTTCCGGTTACTATTCCTCCTTTTTCCACATTCTTCTGCAATACCGGGTTATTCGCTGATTTGACAAACGGGCCAAGCGGGGATCTGGAAGTAGCATAACCGACGGCATAGTTCTTACCTCCGAAATAATTCGCCGAATACATCATATAGAAAAGAGCACCTTTCTTGAATATATAGGAACCTTCCGTCCATCGGCGATTCACCTCACCGGAAGTAACGGAACGGCTCTCCCACTCTGCCTGCGGATCATCATTCGTTACAGGCGGACGCAGTATCAAAACAGGTTCACCAATAATTCCGCTCAGGTCTGGTTTCAGCTCGACTCCATAAATCCAACTTTCTTCTATCTCTTTAAACATACCTTTTTCACGTGCCCAGGTAGCCACTTCGCTCTCTACCGGATGCTTATAGCAGCAACGGGAATAATACAGATAAAACCGTCCGTCGGAATCTTGCAGCAGGTTACCGTCGATAACCGGATAGCCGGGATCGAAAAGAGGGCGGTCGCTCATCTCTTTAAAAGGCCCGGTCGGTTTATCGGCCACAGCAACACCTATACGGAAATTTTCCAACTCATTCGTGGGATTCTCTTTCCAGTCTGCACTGAAAAACATATAATACTTACCGTTCCGCTCATATACTTCAGGAGCCCAGAAGTTGGCAACAGCCCACGATCCGGGAACATTTCCCCGATAGACCTGTCCTTCCGGCTTCCAGTCTATCAGATCATCTGAAGAATAAGCACAAAAACCATCCACAGCTCCGGCACCCGTACCATACATATAATAACGACCGTCTGAAGCCAGCAACACATACGGGTCACCGAACTTCACCGGCAGCGGATTCGTATATTTACCTTTACCATACACAGAAAGACTGAGAACTGCCAACAGACATAACACACAACGAAACAAATATTTCATACGTCAATTTACTTTATTAAAAACACATTGATTATTTAAACGTGCAAAATACGCTTTGATCTTTATTTATCAAAAGCGTAACGGATAAAATTTATACGGAAACAATCAGGTCCGGACAATTTGCCCGGACCTGATAAACTATCATACTGGTAATTAATATTAAGGCTCATACACTCCATCATACGGATTCTGATCACCGGCCGGCCAGATATCATCCACCATCGACTTATTATTCTTAAGTTCCGTACTCGGAATCTGATAGATTAGACGCCATGAACGGGCAGGGAAACTTTTTGCTCCTCCGTAAGTAACATGATTGCCTTCGCGAAGCAACGGTTTCTGATTCCGGTTAATATCATACAGAGCAAAACCTTCTCCATACAGTTCCTTACGCCTTTCTATCAGAATTGCTTCAACCAAATCATTACCGGTAGCTGTTGTGTGTTTGGCACTACGCAGATCCTGAAGCTGCCACAATAACTCCTGTGCTTCTTTATCTTTGTTCTGGCGGGCTAAAGCCTCCGCCGCATTCAACAACATTTCTTCTGCACGCATAAAAACGATAGAACCACGACATTCTTCATTATCTCTGAATTTAAAGGAAGCATAAATCTGATCCCACCAATATTCAAACTGACTGGCACGAATATCCTCCTCATCGAACATAGCGACAAAATTATCACTCAGGAAGAAACAACGGAAAGTAAAGCATTTACGCGTATCATTCGCCCACATCGCAAACGGAGAATAATCACTCATATTCTGCTCTTCTGTCTGTTTCATTCCCCAGATCCAGGAAGGAGTCGTTTCGTCGTTAAAGCCGGCTTTAAATTGTTCCGCAGTAGTCAATGGATATAAAGCCAGTACTTTTTTCGCATATTCTTCCGCCTTTGGCCAATCATTCATTACCTGGTATACTTCAGATAAAACACCCTGCACCACCGACTGGTCGAAGTTATTGATTCGGTTACCACGATCGAAACCATCCAGCATCTGTTCTGCCGCAGTCAGGTCTGAGAGGATCTGGGTATAAGTATCTTTCAATGTCCCGCGAGGTTTACCTTCAGTAGACTCGGTTGTCGGCTCCGTATAAATAGGCATACCCGGCATGTCCTGAGCAATAATATAAGTCTGCTGAAACAAACGAGCTAAACTAAAATAAGCCCATCCGCGGATAGCCAATGCCTGTCCTTTCACATATTGTTTATCAATATCCGATCCTTCACAATTATCGATATTGGCAAGAATTCCGTTTGTGTTATTAATTAGCGTATAGTGAAAACGCCATAATGCGCCACTCCGGAAAATATCACCACGGGTTTCACCCCAATAATTATAAGTATAGCCATACCATCCGCCCCAAACAATCATATCTTCTCCACTCACATCGGAAACCATTTGCATAGAAGGGATACCACAATCATCCCAACGATCGGCACCTCCGCTATTATAAGCTCTCATGTGATAATAACAACCATTCAATGCAGCCTGGGCACCTGCCACCGTTACGAATACTTCGCTATCGGCCACAGATGTTGACGGGTTTGTGTCCAGAAAATCGCTGCACGATAATGTGCTTAATGCAAGCATACCTGCACCTAACACTGATACTATATATTTTATTGATTTCATATCATTTTATTTTTTATATCCTTACAAATTCAACTGCAAACCAAATGAGATAGACTTCGTTGTCGGAAAACGGTTTTCGGTTGTACCGGAAATATCCTGCTCCGGATCTGTTCCTCTACGTGCGGCGCTACCTACTGTGAGCAGATTATCACCCTGTACAAAAAGACGTAATGAGTTGATTGTAAACTTACTCAACAAAGACTTAGGTAACGTGTAACCCAATGTTATATTTCTCAAACGGGCAAAAGAGTTATCATACAAGAATTTAGAAGAATAAGATCCCATTGAATTCGCATAAGCAGTAGAAATTCGGGGAAATTCGGAATTCTTATTCTCCGGTGTCCAGGCCTTCAACATATCCGGATGCATACTATAGCCGGTACGGTAAGCCATCATTTGTGAATAATCTCCGTCATACAATTTACCACCGATGCTATAATAAATCATAAACGAAAGATCAATGCCTTTATAGGAGAAGTTATTTGTGAAACCGCCGAACAAGGCAGGAATAGCATCACCCAGATATTTTTTCTGGTCATCGCTGGTCAACTCGTTGAAATCTTCAGTCAATACACGGTCTACCAACACTTTCTTTCCATCTTTCGTTTCGTATACATTTTTCCAGAACTGATCGTTACCAGTCTCCGGATTTACACCGGCATACTCCGGCCCCCAGAAATTATAACGGGATTCACCTTCACGCCATTTGAAATAACCGGAATTCATTTCTTCCTGCGGCAACTTGGTGATTGTGTTATTATAAGAAGTTCCATTCAAATCGATCGTCCATTTGAAATTCTTATTCGTGATAGCAGCATAGCTTAACTGAAACTCGATACCGGCATTCTTAACATCTCCGACATTCCGGTTGATACTTGAGAAACCGGTAGAAGGAGCCATAGGCATCGGGAACAGCAGATCTTTCGACTTACGGCTAAACCATTCGATACCACCGGTCAGTTTGTTGAATAACGCGAAATCCAAACCGACATTGAACTGCATATTACTTTCCCATTTCAGGTTTTTGTTCGGTAGGCGGCTGATCTTTACACCTGCGTTGTTATAATCGTTATTTCCTGTAGCATAAAGCCCCTGGTAAGCATAATAATCTGAAAGTCCGTCATTACCAACAGCACCGTAACTAGCTTTCAACTTCAAATTGTCGATCCAGGTATATTCTTTCATAAAATCTTCATTCGAGATTCTCCAGGATGCGCCTACCGACCAGAATTTACCCCAGCGTGAGTCTGGATGGAAACGGGAAGAACCATCCGTACGGAAACTTCCTGAGATATAATAACGATCATTGTAATCATATTCAACACGACTCAACCAGCTTAATAAACGATATTTATCCTTATATGAATCCATGCTGTACATCGTCGAAGCTGCTCCGATCTCTGTCAGACCATTAAATGGGAAACCGCGTTTAGCTGCCTGCAATTTTTTATATTCGTATGCATAAGCCTCCTGTCCGACAAGTACGCTCAAAGTATGATCGCCAAACGACTTATTAAAAGTCAGCAAATTATTGATCGTATAAGAGAAACCACGATTAGATTCCTTATAAGCCTCCCCTCCGAAACCGGCACCAAAGCCATGTTCACTATTGGTATATCCATCATAAGAATACAAGAAATAATCAAAACTAACATTCGTACGGAATTTAAGTTCCGGGCAGAAAGTAATCTCGGCATAAGTACGGTTAGAAACGTTATCATGCATAGTCGGCGAAGGATTGTAAACAGCATCAGCCAATGGATTCCAGGCAATCCAGCTTTGACGATTATCGCCATAATCATAGATACGGTTTCCATTACCATCTACTTTATAAGCTCCCTTATCATAATCCCATTCATAAACAGGGTAAGTAGAAGGGATAGTACGAAGGAACCAGGTTGTATTTCCACTAGCCCAACCTTCACTGCGGCTGTGAGACAAACCAATATTTGTACCTACTTGTAACCATTTATTCACTGTATAATTGACATTGCCACGGGTAGAATAACGTTCAAATTTCTGTGTAGTAAATATACCTTTGTCATTTACATAGCCGGCTGAAATAAAATAGTCCGCTTTCTTCGATTTTCCACTGAAATCAATATTATATTCCTGACGTAAACGTGATTTCATCAATTCACCATCCCAATCACCGGAGAATAACAATTTGGCATTCGGATCCATCAAACCATTCAAACCCACAGGCTGATTGATAGAGAACGGATTAATCTTCAACTCTGTTGCCAGACTGTTTGTCGCATATTGGGCAGCTTCTTCAGCAGAAACACCTTTGTCGTCCATATAACCATTCTTCAATGCAGCCCAAGTTAATTGAGTAAATTCCTGCGGGCTCAGTCTGTCAGGCAAACCGACAGCCAAGCTTGCAAATCCCCATGTCGATTTAAAATTGATCTGTCCTTTTTCGGAATTCCCTTTACGGGTGGTGATCATAATAACACCATTGGCAGCACGGGAGCCATACAATGCTGTTGCAGAAGCATCTTTCAATACTGTCATCGACTCAATATCGGAAGGGTTGATCGCATTAATATATCCATCATAGGCTATACCGTCCACTACATACAAAGGAGAACTGGATGCATTGATCGAACCGATACCACGTATTGAAATCTTGGCATCTTCTCCGGGTTCTCCGGAACTGTTTATAACCTGAACACCGCTACTCTGACCTTGTAATGCCTGTGTAACATTCGATGTTTGTATCTTTTCCAAAGATTCTTTCTTAACCACTGTTGCCGAGCCCGTAAAAGTCGATTTCTTTCCGGTACCATAAGCAACTACCATAACCTCATCGATGGCTACCACATCCGGTTCCATCTGAATCGACAGGTTGTTTCCAACAACAGGAACTTCTTTGGTTTTGTATCCCAGATAAGAGACATGAAGAACTTTGGTGCGGGCAGTCACTTCAATAGAGAACTCTCCATTCTCGTTCGTTGTCACTCCGTTCATGGTTTGTTTATCCATGATCGCAACACCAATCATCGGTAAACCGTCTTCCGAGGATGTAACGACACCCTTCACCAGCTTACCCTGCGCTACCACCAGTTGAGTACACAACAAAATGGCGCAAAGAATTGAAAAGATTTTTTTCATAATCACATTTATTAATATCAACACTAGTTTTTTCATATACAAAACACAAAATCCGATAATTCAAAGCAAACAGAGTTCTGGTAGGACTCTGTCAAATCATAGTCTTGATGGCAAATATATTAAATTTATACTTAAACCATCAAATAAATATTAATAAATTACAAATAAAAGTCTTTTTCTTTCAAAGACAAAGCAATCAAAGGCTAAAAATTGAGTAAAAAAGATACCGTTATTCTACAACACAGAAACATAAGAGGCTTATATCGCACAGAAACAGGCCCCTTACACTAAATAGCATGAGTTCTACCAGAACTAACACCCCTACTACCCAACTTGATTCTGCAATAAATACATTAATCACCCTCATTCCTCTTCCTTATAAAAGAAAGCACTACCTTTGCACACAGATAAAACAATAGGATTTCTCTTTTATCACAGCAGTTAATACAAAGGCAAAATGAAGATAATAGCAGATAACACCATCCCTTATCTAAAGGGAATAGCAGAACCGATTGCAGAGGTTAAATACCTCAATTCAAAAGAATTCACTCCCGGAAATATTCATGATGCAGATGCGCTGATCGTTCGCAGTATAGATAAATGTACACGCGAGCTGCTGGAAGGGAGTCGGGTAAAACTGATTACCACGGCAACCATCGGTTTCGATCATATCGATACAAAATATTGCGACGAAGCCGGTATCACATGGAAAAATGCACCGGGCTGTAATGCGGTATCGGTTGCCCAATACATATTGGCATCGCTAATCACGGTAGCACTCCGCAGAAAAGAATCATTACAGGGAAAAACAATCGGGATAGTCGGTGTCGGCCATGTGGGGAAAGAGCTCGAAAAGCTCTGTACAGCTTACGGACTGCATGTTTTACGCAATGACCCGCCGCGTGCCGAAGCAGAAGGAAGCAAAGGTTTCGTTTCTTTGGATACAATCGCCCAAGAATCTGATATCTTCAGTTTCCATACGCCTCTAACCAAAGAAGGACGCTTCATGACACGTCATCTGGCTAATGAAGATTTTTTCGGTAAAACCCGGAAGAAACCCTGGTTTGTAAATGCCTCAAGAGGAGCCGTACACGATACGGGAGCACTTCTCACAGCGTTGAAATCCGGACAGATCAGCGAAGCCATTATAGACTGCTGGGAAAACGAACCGGCAATCGATCGCGAACTGCTTGACCGTGTGTCCATCGCGACTCCACACATTGCAGGTTTCTCTGCCGACGGTAAGGCAAACGGTACCCGTACCTGCCTCGAAAATATCGAACGTTTTTTCGACATAAAAATAGAGAAGCTGGGAGAAGTGATCCCGCCAGCCCCGACCGATCCGGTTATCGACCTGGACGGTGTGGCGGATCAACGTATCGAATATGCCGTTCTCAGGAGCTTCAACCCGCTTGCCATAGATCAAATACTACGGGAAACGCCGGATAAGTTTGAATGGTTCCGGGCAAATTATCAGCACCCACGGGAGTTTGCAGCTTATACAATAAAGAATGCAACTGCAGAAGAACGGAAACTTTTCGATCAGTTGGGTTTCCGGTAACTTCAGTATTTTATTTTGATACATACGGTAATTAATCCAACGACTCACAACAATGGCGAAAGACAAGTTATTATCACCCGGTTTTTGCTACATATTGACAGCAAATTTCCTGCTGTTCTTTGCTTTTTACCTGATACTTCCGATCCTGCCTTTCTACCTGCAGGAACGGTTTATGACGGATAAGTCGATGATCGGGTTTATCCTGTCCTGCTATACGATCGCCTGTCTTTGTATCCGGCCGTTCTCGGGTTATTTACTGGATACGTTTGCACGCCGGCCGTTATACCTGCTGGCTTATGGTATCTTTATGGTCATATTTGCCGGATATATGGTGGCCAGCCTGTTGAGTATATTCATTGTGCTGCGTATCCTGCATGGATTTGCTTTCGGTATGGTGACAGTTTCCGGTAATACGATCGTGATCGACATCCTCCCCTCTTCCCGACGTGGCGAAGGGCTTGGATATTACGGGATGGCAAACAACCTGGCGATGAGTTTCGGGCCGATGATCGGATTGTTTATGCACGAAAGTTTCAGTTATGAGGTGATCTTCTCCTGCTCGCTTATTTCCTGCTTCCTGGGATTCATTATGGCTTATCTGGTAAAAACACCTTACAAGCAGTCGGTCAAGAAGGAACCGATCTCGCTCGACCGTTTCTTCCTGGTGAAAGGGCTTTGGGCCGGGATTTCCTTATTATTGCTTTCCATCCCTTACGGCATGACGACTACTTATGTGGCGATGTATGCCGACGAGATCGGTATTTCCGTACATTCCGGACTTTACTTCACCTTTATGGCGATCGGGCTGGCGGTATCACGCCTGTTCTCCGGGCGACAGGTGGATAAAGGGCGTATCACGCTGGTTATCCTGTTGGGAATGTTCCTGGCATGTGCCAGCTTTTTCGCACTGGCATCACTCGAAACATTGATGAAATGGAACCCGGTATTCACCTCCTATTTATTTATCGGGATCGCCTTGTCGCAGGGAGTCGCTTTCGGAACGATGTTTCCGGCCTTCAACACCTTGTTCGTGAACCTTGCCCCCAACAGTCAGCGCGGAACGGCTACTTCCACTTACCTGACAAGCTGGGACGTAGGTATCGGTATCGGCTTGATGATTGGGGGAAGCATTGCGCAAACCTTCGGCGGGTTCAATTACGCCTATCTTTTCGGCGCCTGCCTGACAGTCTTATCGACACTTTTCTTCATGGCAAAAGGCGGGCCGCATTTTAACAGAAATAAACTGCGGTAAAAAAGACTAAATACAAGCCGGATTCATCACGCCAGAGACTCTATGTAATCACATAGTTTCTCTATACCTTTTTCGCTCTTTATCTGTTCAGCGACAGCGGCTGCATTCTTTTTATAATCCGGATTAGTGACCAGGTCGCTCATTTTTTCTTCCAACTCTTCTTCCGAAACCTTTGCGATCTTTACCCTTGCCGGGCCTAATCCCAGAACCTGCACCCGGTAAGCCCAATAAGGCTGGTCGAGCAATAAAGGAGTGATCAGTTGAGGAACTCCTGCACGTGCCACGCTATGTGTCGTTCCGCTTCCTCCGTGATGGATAACAGCATCGCAATGGGGGAAGATCAAATGATGAGGGATCGGCTTGTCCATCAGGAAAAGTTGCTCGCTTCCCTGTAACGAAGCTCCGGTCTTTGCCCAACCCGAACCGACCACCAGGCGGTATTTCTTCCGTTCACAGATACGAGCCAGCATCCCGCAGAAGCGTTCGCGGTCATTGGTCGTACAACTGCCTAGAGTGAAGAAGATAACCGGTGCCTTGTCTTTGTTTATAAACGCCATCAGTTCCTGATAGGCCTCTTCATCATACTCGAAAGTATCATTAAAGCAATAGCCACCGATATTCCAACGGAAACGTTCATCCCAAACCGGATCGGTATGTCCCAGGTATTGGCTATACAACAGGAAGTTATCACTATTCTTCGCGGCATCCTGTCCGAAGTTCTTGATAGGAGCCAAACCATATTTCGCACGGTTCCTGTTGATTGTGTCTTTCACCATATAATTGGAAACACGGTTCATCATCAGCCAAAGCAACTTAGGCGTGAAGATAGGATTGGGTTTCGGATATGGGAAAGCGGGCGGCGGCATCTTCTCCCCGGGCAGGAAAGGAGCGAAAGCCGTGCGGACAAACGGCTTTTTACAATATTCCGCAATACCGGTTGCCGCAAATTCGGTATTGGCGGCAACCAACACATCGTTTTGTTCCAGAAGCGGTACGACCTGCACGAACTGCTTGTCTATCGCATCGCGCGTCCACTCTACGATCCGTTTAAAACTTTGCTTATTCTCTGCGGCATCGGCCATCATTCCGCCTATATTGTCGAAGTCCTGCAAAACCACTTTCACAGGATATTTTTTTGCCATCTCCTCAAAGACATGGGGAAGATTCATTGTTACTTCATGGCCGCGCTCAACCAGTTCACGGGCAATAGCCAGATAGGGCAATACATCCCCCTGCGATCCTCTTGTTACTAATAATATTCTCATCCGTTCAATATTTTACATGTAGTTTTTCCACAACAATTCAGACTTCTTTGCCTTCACTGTCATCCACGAGACACTGTTCTTTCACTTCGTATCCCTCACTTACCTTTTTACTTGCCGCTTTCCGTTTAAAGAGCATGCGAACCAAAAAGGCTAAAAAACCTAATAATAGACTCATTAACATAATGAGAACAAAGAACGTACTTATAAATATATCCGTCAATCTCCATTTTTCACATTCGATATTCTATTATTAATAATATCTCATTGGCATATATTAATATACAGATAGTTATACAAGAATAAAAGGTCATTTCTTAAGAATAGAATATTGATTCCGAAAGATAGCTATTGTTTGATTTAAAGTTATGTCGGTACTTTGTAACATCATTATATTAAACAATAAAAAGAAAAGTAAATGAACAAGTATTTATTGCGCAACTTTCTTTATGCCATCTGTATGGTCGCCCTACTTACCGCCTGCGATGACAATGATGATTATGATGGACCCGAAATGAACGGAACCTATTCTAACAAGTTGAGCGCACCCGAGGGTGGCGACGCACTGATCCTGACTTACAGCGGACGAGAGTTCATCGGTAAGGATGTCGCTTTTAAAATGACTAATGACAACACAGCCAACATTACCTTACACGGTGTCTTACCGGGAGAAACTGCTACCCCGCTGGAGAATGTAGCACTCACTTCCGAGACCAACGGCTATTCTTTTGCCGGGAACGGAACCGGAACCAATGGAACGACCTTCGCCTACAAAGGGAAAGTGGAGAAGGGGAAAATGACACTGGATCTGACTGATGTGAAAATTGCAAGCAACCAGCTGACATCCAACAAGACCTGGTATCCGGTGCAAACCGCTGTCACCGAAGAGAAAGACCCGGTGCTGGGAAACTACACCTTACGTCATTATTCTTTCCATCTAGTAACCGACAACCTGATACTGGCACAGGCCGCCCCCATGCTGGAAGGTATGCTGAGCAACCTGATCACGTGGTTTATAAATAACGTCACTTTCAATCCGGACGGTAATATCACAGCCAGGTATGCCACTATGCCGGAAGGGAAAGCGATCGGCGACCTGATCAATGCAGTTCCCGACAGAAAAGACAGCGAATGGATCTCCTCTCCGATCAACCTGGCTTCTTATTATGTAAAAGACGATTCAGAGCTTTACATCGTGCCTAATATCGACATGATCCTCTACCAGATCCAACAGAACAAGACCAAGGCGGACGACGGGTTAGACATGGCACTTATCGCCGCTGTTTATCAGCAGCTCAATAAATGGAGTACGACAGGCATTAAGATGAACATCCGTAAAAACTCGGAAACGCCCACCAACAGCATGGGCAATATGATTGCCTACAAGGGAGACATTTACCTGTACCTCGACAAGGAAGAAATAGAGGCGTTCATTCCCCTGCTTTCTTTAGTAAAAGGACTTCTTCCGGAAGAAATCCTGAACGGCCCGATGGGGCCGATGATCGGTACCTTACTCGACCTATTGAGCGGAAGCCTGCAACAAACCCAGACACTCGAACTGGGTATGATGCTGACCAAAGAAAAACAGACATTATAACAAATAAAAACGATAGAAATGAAAAAGTTATATGTAATAGCATTCCTACTAACCTTTCTGGCCGGGCCTGCATTCGGGCAGATAATGAAAGGACATATTTACGATCAGGAGACAAACGAACCGCTGGCCGGTGTCAATATTACTTATAAAAGACTGAGCGGGGAAACAGACGGAACCGTCTCGAATGCCGACGGTTTTTATCAGATCAGCCTGCCGGAAGGTGGCGTCGACTTGTTGTTCAGTTATATAGGATATGAGAATGAAATGGTGCCGGTAGTGATCAACCGGAACGAAACGAAAACCCGAGATATCCGGATGCGTATCAAAGCGAATCTGCTGGGCGACGTAGTAGTCAGTGCCGGACGCTTTGAGCAGAAGCTGAGCAACGTAACCGTTTCAATGGATCTTCTGAAGGCGGAAGACATCACCAAACAGGCACCGACCGACCTGAGCGCAACGCTGAATACGATGCCGGGTGTAGATATCAACGACAAACAGCCATCTATCCGTGGCGGTAACGGCTGGACATACGGTGTCGGTTCGCGAAGCCTCGTTCTGATAGACGGGATGAGCGCCCTTACTTCCGGTACGGGTATTATCAACTGGAACATCGTCCCGCTTGAAAACATCGAACAGGTAGAGGTGATGAAAGGAGCTTCATCGGTTCTTTACGGCTCGTCGGCCTTGAATGGGGTGATCAATATCCGGACAAAACGCCCCAGCCTGACACCGGTAACCACCCTGCGTACTTATCTGGGTATTTACGGCGATCCTGATAACGAAGAATACCGTTGGAGCGACAAATCGTTCTGGAAAGAAGGTAAATATGAAGTGGAACCTTTCCTGCGTAAGAATGTATTCTCCGGTATCCGCAACCCGATATACGAAGGGATAGACTTCTCCCATGCCCGCCGTATCGGGAATTTCGACGTATCGGCCGGACTGAATATGTTTACCGACGAAGGATACAAGGAGCAGGGCTATAACAAACGTTTCCGTGCCGGTGGTAACCTGACTTATCATCAGCCTATGACGAACGGCCTGTTGGTAAACTATGGTTTCAACGTCAATTTCATGAGCGATAAATATGCCGACTTCTTCCTCTGGCGTTCACCGAAAGATGCTTATGAGCCATCGCCTATCGCCAATATGGGACGCGAAGCGAATACATTCTATATCGACCCGTTCTTTAACTTTACGAACCCGTCCAATAATACGTCACATAAGATCAAAGCCCGTTTTTATTATCGTGGCGACAACATTGCAGACGGTTCCAACAAGGGCAAGTCGATCACTGAAATTCTCGGAAATATGGGAACGGACGTCAATGCCATTACAGGGATTGTGCAGAACGTACAAAATGGCGATTACAGCATGCTCTACCCGCTCATCCAGCCGGCACTGCAAGGCGATGTGAACGGACTGGTGAACGGAGCGACCGGTATGCTGGGCCAGATCTTCCCGACAGCAACTACGGCCGATTATGCCGACCTGCTCTCGTGGGTGATGAAACGCGGTATTCCGAGCAGCACATCCGACCTGATCCCGTGGTTATCGAATGCGATCGAACCGAAATCCGATCCGGTCAGCATCGATAAGAACTATACCTATTATATAGACTACCAGTTCAATAAGAAATGGGACAACGGAACACAGATCACTGCGGGTGCCACTTACGAGCACATGCGCAGCACATCCGTCACCACCGGTAACCATGACAGCGACAATGCCGCCCTCTTCTTCCAGTACGACCAGCGTTTCTTCGACCGCCTGAGCGTATCGGCCGGTATGCGTGCCGAATACTACCGTGTAGACGACTACCTGCGTGAAGCTGATACCAAGATATTCGGTGCAAAAGTACCGGTTAAGCCAATCTTCCGTGCCGGTCTGAATTATCAGTTGGCCGATTACAGCTTTATCCGTGCCAGCTTCGGGCAAGGTTACCGCTATCCGTCTCTGACCGAGAAATATGCCCGCAAGGATATCGGCGGAGTCGGTGTATTCCCGAACAACGATGTACAGCCGGAAAAGGGAGTCAACGCTGAATTAGGTATCAAGCAAGGCTATAAACTGGGAAATCTGCAAGGCTTCTTCGATGTAGCCGGTTTCTATACCCAGTATACCGATATGATCGAGTTCCGCTTCGGATTCTTCGACCCCAATACATTTGCCTATGCCAACAGCACGAAAGAGATCCTGGGTATCCTTGCCCAAGGCCAGATGCCGGGTATCGGAGCACAGTTCTATAATGTATCGAAAGCACGCATCTACGGTGCGGAAGTAAGCACGACCGGTGCTTATAACTTCAACCCCGACACGCGCTTAACCTACAATCTGGGATATGTATTTATCGAACCGGAAGATGCCGACTATAAAGAAAAGAACGAGATCGAAGCACAATACAACGACCCGCTCCGTGCCAAAGAGAAATCAAACGACTCCAAATATCTGAAATACCGCCAGAAACATACGGTAAAAGGAGTTGTCGATTTTGAATGGAAACGTCTGAACCTCGGTCTGAACGTCACCTGGAAAAGCAAAATGCTGGCAGTGGACTATCTGATGGTAGATGAACGCGAAAAGGATCAACCGGATGTAATGGAATATATCCGCCAGTTCCTGTATGGCAATATCGGCGGAGAGACATTAAACTCTTACTGGAAAGAAAAGAACACGGATTATTGCGTGGTCGACTTGCGCGCAGGTGTGAAAATCACAAAAGATATCCTTTTCCAGTTCTCCGTAAACAACTTATTCAATAAAGAATATTGTACCCGCCCGATGCTGGTATGTGCACCGCGTACTTACGTGATGCAGTTGAATATGAGTTTCTAATTTTACTATACACATATTGAAAAGCAACTATCACACCATCACAAATCTTCTTTATACTATTATAATCAAGGGATATAAGAGTGATAGTTGCTTTTTTCAACTATCACTTAACTATCACTCATCTATCACTGTCTTGTCCTGAAATAGGATATACCCATCCTTACAACGCTACCGGACTCTGTTTTTATCCTGTTCTATCTTATCACAGTATCATATATTATGATACAACATTCTCATATATTATGACACTCAAGTATCATATATTGTGGCACTCAAGTATCATAATATATAAGAATTTTCTCTCCTGAAGAGCAAGCACTTACAGTACAGTCTGTTTCATTAATCAAAATCACTTGAGTGTTACAGGATAGTTAATATAATAGGAAAAAAGCGAACCAGTTCTGTCTGTTCATCCATTAATATATGTATCTTTGTGAATTACGTAACACATAAAACACTTAA
>OGYB01000049.1_pt1 | contig 105008 bp, 71 predicted proteins | sample 1576421 | NCBI WGS metagenome assembly OGYB01 (sample SAMEA3541577, study PRJEB24748) | human gut metagenome | biome: human gut; feature: human-associated habitat; material: faeces | place: China | collected 2012
CCATCGTCAACCACATGAGCTGGGAATCCAAGCAGTTCCAAGACGTGCTTGAAAAGGGCGAGGAATCCGAGTATTACCCGATGTTCCTGACCATGAGTTCCGTCTTTCCGAACGGCGCGACCGAAGAGGATCTGGCCGGCATCTACCGTCCGCGCCCGGGTCTGCCGTTCACCCACTACAAGTTCGCGGGCAAGACTCGTCTGGTCTGGGTCAGCTTCACCCCGCAGCAGGTCGATATCGACACGGATTCCGACAAAGGCTGGGAATACCTGATGTCGATTTTCGACCAGATGGCCGCATCCCACGTCAGCTACATTCGTCTTGACGCCGTCGGCTACGGTGCCAAGGAAGCCGGTACCAGCTGCTTCATGACGCCGAAAACGTTCAAGCTCATCTCCCGCCTGCGCGAGGAGGGCGTCAAGCGCGGCTTGGAAATCCTCATCGAAGTGCATTCCTACTACAAGAAGCAGGTCGAGATCGCGTCGAAGGTCGATCGCGTCTACGATTTCGCCCTTCCGCCGCTGCTGCTGCATTCGCTGAATACCGGCCATGTCGAGCCGGTCGCGCATTGGACCGACATCCGTCCGAACAATGCCGTCACCGTACTTGACACGCATGATGGCATCGGCGTGATCGACATCGGTTCCGATCAGCTGGACCGTTCGCTCAAGGGGCTCGTGCCGGATGAGGATGTCGACAATCTCGTCAACGCCATTCATGCGAACACTCACGGCGAATCGCAGGCCGCTACCGGTGCCGCCGCATCCAATCTTGATCTGTATCAGGTCAACAGCACCTACTATTCGGCGCTGGGATGCAACGATCAGCACTATATTGCGGCTCGCGCGGTGCAGTTCTTCCTGCCGGGCGTTCCGCAGGTCTACTATGTCGGCGCGCTTGCCGGCAAGAACGACATGGAGCTGCTGCGCAAGACCAACAATGGCCGCGATATCAATCGCCATTACTATTCCACGGCTGAGATCGACGAGAATCTGCAGCGTCCGGTGGTGAAGGCACTGAACGCGCTTGCCAAGTTCCGCAACGAGCTTGATGCGTTCGATGGCACCTTCTCGTACAGCGCCGACGGCGATACGTCCATCAGCTTCACGTGGGAGGGCACGACCACTCAGGCCACGCTCACGTTTGAGCCGGGCCGTGGTCTTGGTGTGGAGAACACCGCGTCCGTCGCCACGCTCGAATGGCGTGATGCCGCCGGTGAGCACCGCACGGACGATCTGATCGCCAATCCGCCGGTCGTGGCCTGATTCAGCCTCGCCTGATCCGGTCGCTGCCTGACCGCGCATAAATCCATAAATCTGTAATCGTCCTTCCTGTCACCTCTCCTTCAGGAAGGACGATTCGCATTTTCGTTTTTTCGAGCAATCGTCTTATCGGGAAAACAATTTTCCCGGGAATCAGCTGAAATCCCAGCAAAAACGGGTAAGGTGAGCTTATGTCAAAGATGTCAAAGCTTTTCGATCAAGACAACATGTTTTTCGCCATTATGGGCGTGCTGTTCGATCTGATTATTCTCAACGTGCTCACGCTGTTGTGCTGCCTGCCGGTCGTCACGGCCGGCGCATCGTTCACTGCGATGCACAGTGTGCTCTGGCGCATGGTCCGCCATGAGGAAACGTATGTGGCGCGCCAGTTTTTCGACTCGTTCAAGCGCAATCTCAAGCAGTCGCTGCTGCCGTGGCTTGCGTTCCTGCTGGCGGCGATTGTGCTGGTGGTCGACGGCATGCTCGCCCGGTCCATGGGGTCGATGCGCGGGCCGCTGATGGCGTGCGTCGCGTTCATGGGATTGGTGATTATTGCGATTGCGCAGTACTTCTTCCCGCTGCTTTCTCGCTATGAGAATCCGACTTCCGAAACGTTGAAGAATGCGACGAAACTTGCGCTCGGCTTTTTCCCGCGCACCTTGTGCATGCTGGTGATTTTGGCCGCGTTCGCCGTGCTGTATGCGCAGTTTTTCATATATATGATTCCGCTGCTGATTTTGATGGGCGTCACGTTGCCGCAATACTGTTGCGCGTGGATCTACAACTGGATTTTCCGCCGTATCGACGGTGAGATCGACGCCAAGGGGCGCAAGGTAGCGCAGTCCTGAAATTGTTTGCTCGTAAAGGCCGTTCCGCAGATTGCAAGTTCCGCGGAACGGCCTTTACGCGTTTTCGTCGCCTTGAGTGTCCGATTCTGGAGAATCGGACACGCTGGGGGCGGGATTAGCAGGGGAGGATGGTGGCGCTGCGGGCTGGGACGTGCAGTTGGGTGCCGTCGAAGCGTGCGGGGTTGCCGATGCTCAGCAGTACTGTTTTCTCCGCTGGTTCTTGCGATATTTCCTGCGCTAAGCCGCCAGACAGCAGTTTCACATAGTCGCTCGGCAGTGTGCAGCTTGCGTCGGTGTTTGACGGATTGATGGCGACGACGATGCGCTCGCCACCTGCTTCGCGATTAATCTTGCTGCAGGTTTCACAAGGTGTTTCACAGCTGGTTTCGTGTGCTGTTCCGCTGCGTTCGCCGTCAGTTGCGTCGCGTTCGGCTTCGCCGGCCTCGGAGCTTCTCGCGTACACCAGCGGATACGCGTGATCTTCCGCGTAGAGGAACTCGATGCCTCCGTCGGCCTGCAGTGCGGGATGTGCCAGGCGTAGCGTGTTCAGTGCGCGTACGGTTTCCAGCAGCGAGTCGCTGTGTCCGGTCTGCGAAGCCACGTTCGGGCGCTCGCTGTCGGCATCGATCGGCAGATACAGATCATCGGGCCGGGCTGCGGAGAATCCTGCGTTGGTTGCGCAGCTCCATTGCATTGGTGTGCGCGATCCGGTGCGCTCGTATCCGCCTTCCTTGGATTTGAGCCCGTGCATGTAGCGCATGCCGATTTCGTCGCCGTAGTAGATGAACGGGCAGCCGGGCATGGTCAGCAGGAATGCGAACGCGAGCTTCATTTCATCGGTGGTCAAGGTGTCGCGCATGCGGATCATGTCGTGATTGCCCGACGGAATGCAGATGTATCCAGGCGTTCCGGCGGTGCTGGCAAGCATGGCCGTATATGTGTCCGCAAACGCCTTGATGTCGCCGCTCGCATTGCCGACATTGTCGTTATTGCAATTTGGATTGTCTCCGTCGACGACTGAATTGCCGTTGCTGTCGCACCCGCTGCTGCCCGCGCCGTCGCATTCGCTGCGTTCGCAGTCGTGTTTCGTTTCGGCAGTTTCGGCGCTGCCCGTAGCTTCGGAAGATCCGGCCGAAAAATACGGATTCTCGCGGAACAGGTCAAGATAATGCGACGGCCCGAAATGCAGCAGGAAGTCCATGTCGAATCCGGCGTGCAGCGCCTCTTCGGGGTCACCCCATTCCGATACGAGCACCGCTTCCGGGTAGGTTTCGTCCAGATGCGCTCGCACTTGCTGCCACAAGAGTTTCGTCCAATAGTGGTCGGGGTCTTCCTTGACGAGGCTGCCTGCCATGTCCACGCGGAAGCCGTCCGCCCCCAGCCCGAGCCAGAAGTCCATGATGTCTTGGATGAGCAGCCGGCCCTGCACCGCTTCGGGGGAGTCGGCGGCGAACTGCCAGTCTTCGGTGACGGTGCCGAATCCGTAGTTGAGGCATGCCTGCGTGGAGAAGCAGTTCACGGCCGCCGCGTCGGGACGTTCCGCAATGCCTCCGAGGAATCCGCGGATTGATTCGTATGGCGAGTTCAGATTCGGCGATTGCGTCATCGGTCGCCAGATGTAGCGGTCGGTCCATGCGTTGCGTTCGTCCTTGCCGGATTCAAGAAACCATGGATTGTCGACCGCGGAATGCCCGGGTACGAGGTCGAGCAGTACGTGCATGCCTAGTTCGTGCGCGCGCTCGAAGAGCCGCTGCAGGTCCGCGTTGCTGCCGTAGCGTTCCGCGGCTGTGTAGTAGTCGCGCACGTCGTAGCCGGCATCGTAGAACGACGAGTCGAAGCATGGGTTGATCCAGATCGCATTGCACCCCAGATCGCGCACGTATTGCAGTTTGTCGATGATGCCTTGGAAGTCACCGATACCGTCGCCGTTCGAGTCGTTGAATGATTGCGGATAGATTTCATAAAAGATTGCGTTGTTGAGCCAGCTTGCCATAAATCCTCCTGTTTTCGCGTCTTTGCTGTTGGTCTACCGATGTATCGCAACGTTGGAAACGTCGGTCACTGCTTTTCCGTCATTATAGCCCGTGAAGACACTTTTTAGGGGTGTATGGAATGCCAATGTTTGCAATACGTCAATCGATTGACGCGACACGCCGACGGATGGCATTGTACACAAGGTTTCTCGAACCGGTTTGACAACTCTCGAACCGGTTTGATATCCTGTATACCAAGGACGGAGAGATTCCGACAACGCGAGTCGGGGATTCACCTTCCTTTATCACCTCATTGGGCAGGGCTGCTCGGTGAATAGTGGATAGAAAGGGATTGGAAAATGAGCAAGTTCTCTTCTTGGAAGAAGGCTGGCACCGCTATTGTTGCAACGCTGATGACCGTTGGTATGCTGGGAGCATGCGGATCGTCATCCAGCTCCAGCGGCACCAAGATCACCATCTTCAACTCCAAGGTTGAAATCGAAAGCCAAATGGAAGACATGGCTGCGAAGTACTCCAAGGAAAAGGGCGTAGACGTTGAGGTCTACTACTCCAACGACACCGTCGCAGCGCATCTCGCCACCAAGTACGCATCCAAGGATCCGTACACCATCTCCATGGTCGACGCCAAGGACATCTACTCCTTGGCTGAAGAGCACGCCGTCGATCTGTCCGACCAGGATTGGGTCAAAGACACCGACTACGCCATCAGCATTGACGGCAAGACCTACGGCTTCCCGGTTTCCGTCGAAGCCCGTGGCCTGATTTACAATGCTGACGCCATCAAGAAGGTTACCGGTAAGGAATTCAAGCCTGAGAACTACAAGACCCTTGACGAGTTCAAGGATCTCATCGACGAGCTCAAGGCCGGCGGCATGGAATCCCCGACCGGTGTCATGAAGGAAGACTGGTCCCTCGCCGCGCACTTCCTGCCAGAAGTCTACGAGGAGCAGGAAGATCCGGACGCCTTCTGCCATGAGCTCAAGGACGGCAAGGTTGACCTCAGCTCCAACGCCAAGTGGAACTCCCTGATGGACTTCTTCGACGTGATGAAAGACAACAACTACGCCAAGTCCTCCGCCATCTCCGCCGAGCGTGAGGTGACTGAGCAGAAGCTGGCCGAGGGTGAGATTGCTTTCATGTTCGGCGGCAACTGGGATTGGTCCGTGCTGAACCAGTACGATTACACCGAGAACATGGGTCTCATGCCGGTTCCGCAGAACACCGATGACGGCTCCAATGAGAAGCTCGTCGGCGGCGGCTCCAAGTACTTCTTCATCGACTCTTCCGACAACACCTCCGACGAGCAGCGTAAGGCCGCCAAGGACTTCCTGAACTGGCTTGCCGAAGACAAGGAAGGTCAGGAGTTCATCTCCAAGGATGCCGCTCTGATCTCCCCGTTCAAGAACAACAGTATCGAAGCGGCCGATCCGCTGGGTAAGTCCGTGAAGTCCTATGCCGACGCCGGCAAGCTGATCGACAACTACAACTACCTGCCTGACGACCACTTCTCTGTGCTCGGCGCCGCCTTCCAGAAGTGGCTCGCAGGTGAAGAGGACCGTGCAGGCCTCGCCCAGGACATCCAGGACTACTGGAAGACCGCTAAGTTCACCGGCGCAACCGCCTGAATTTCCAAATAATGCACCATGATGCAGGGTCCGCCGCTTCCTTCCTGCGGCGGACCTTACATCCCCGGCACGTATGGGATCCATCATGAAACAGAATAAGCTTTCCTATAAAATCGGCCAGTTTCTGATGTTCGGTGGCCCGGCGACGATTCTTTTCTTCGCCGTGGTGATCCTGCCGTTCTTCTATGGCCTCTATCTGACATTCACCAGCTGGGACGGCGTTTCGACAACGAAGCCGTTCGTCGGTCTCGAAAACTACAAGGCGGCTCTTGCCGACACCGCATATTGGCAGTCGCTTGGACGCACCTTCATCTACTCCGTCATCGCCGTCATCCTCACCAACATCGTCGCCTTTCTGCTGGCCTACCTCGTGACCAGCGGCATCAAGGGGCAGAACTTCTTCCGTGCGGGCTTCTTCATTCCGAACCTCATCGGCGGCATCGTTCTGGGCTACGTGTGGAAGTTCGTCTTCAACCGCGCCTTCGTGGCTATCGCCGAAGCAGCGACGCAAACAGACCACGCATCGCTGCTCTCCACGCCAAACGGCGCAATGTTCTGCTTGATCCTCGTTTCGGTCTGGCAGTACGCAGGCTACATGATGCTGATTTACGTGGCAGGCTTCATGAGCGTTGACCAGAGCCTGAAGGAAGCGGCCATGATCGATGGCTGCAACAAGGGCAAGGCCATGTGGCACGTGGTCATCCCGCTGATGCGCTCCTCCTTCGTTCAGTGCATCTTCCTGAGCACCACCCGTTGCTTCATGGTGTACGACCTGAACCTTTCGCTTACCAAGGGCGAACCGTTCAACCAGTCGGTGCTCGCAGCAATGCACGTCTACAACCAGGCATTCGTTTACAAGAACTATGGCACCGGTCAGGCGGAGGCGTTGGTCCTCTTCATCGTCTGCGCAGTGATCGGCATGCTGCAGGTGTACTTCGGCAAGAAGGGTGAGGTGGCAGCATAATGAAGGGTCAAACCAGCACTCGCACCAAGGTTCTGCATGCACTGATGATCGTCGTTCTGACGATTCTGCTGCTGCTGTTCATCGCACCGTTCATTCTGGTCGTGATCAACGTCTTCAAGACCAAGGCGGACATCAACACCGCTCCGCTGGCACTGATCGGCAAGCACGGGTTCACCCTGGAGAACTTCCCCAGGGCAATGGACAAGATGAACTTCGTCACCGTGTTCGGCAACTCCGCGGTCATCACCATCAGCGCAACCATACTGACCATCCTGTTCTCCGCGATGTGCGCATACGTGATCGTGCGCAACCCCTCGTGGAAGTTCGGCGGCATGGTGTTCGCACTTATGGTGGCCTCCATGGTCATTCCGTTCCAGGTGCTCATGGTCCCGCTCGTGTCCGTCTACGGCGGCCTGCTTGACGTGTTGAACAGCCGTATCACGCTGATCCTCATGCACACCGGCTTCTCGGTCTCCCTAGCGGTGTTCATGTTCCACGGCGCGATCAAGACGAACATTCCGAACGAACTTGAGGAAGCCGCCAGCATCGACGGCTGTTCCAAGTGGCGCACCTTCTGGACGATCGTGTTCCCGCTGCTCAAGCCGACCGTGGCCACCGTGGCCATCATCGACGCCATGGCGTTCTGGAACGACTACCTGCTGCCGTCCCTGGTCTTGGGTCGCCGCGAGCTGTACACCATCCCGATCGCAACCCAGATCTTCTACGGCACCTACTCCAACGATATCGGCCTGATCATGGCGGCCCTGCTGCTGGCCATGCTGCCGATCCTCATCCTGTACCTGTTCCTGCAGCGCTACATCGTCGAAGGCGTGACCTCCGGCGCAGTCAAGGGCTGATCGAACGGTACGGAATCCGCAATCATAACTGAACAGACTCACACAACCGGTCCGGATGCGAAGCGATAATCGCATCCGGGCTTTTCTTATGCGATATCGATTCTTATGCGATATCGATATTGAGATTGCCTCGCATGTTTCTGCTGTCTGACAGGACGTATTGATATGGTTGATTTCGCCGAAAGAATCGCTCGAATGCACTGGTGCAGTGTGTCCGGGCGATTTTCATATGTGCTGAATATCGTGTGACATTTCGAAACGAGCGACGAAATAGAAGCAAGAACGAGAAGCGACAATACAAAACAGGAAAAGCAGGAATAGAAACAAGAGATGACTGAAGATAATCAACATAATGCAGGTGAGCAGCAGACTCCAATGCAGCCGCAACCGCTGCCGGGCCAGGTGTTCGTACGCCCCGGCATCGATGACCGTCCCGATTACGAAAAAACGCTGACCGAAGAGACCAAAGCGGCCCTGAAGCGCTTGGCCGTACAGCAGAATCCGCGCGTGCCCGAGGCTTCCAACGAGCGTCCGGAAGTGCAGCAGACCCTCATCAACACGGAAGGCGGCTCCCCGCTGACCGCGTTCGCCCATCTCGACGCCGCTGTGCCGAACCTCGAATCGTCGTTCCTTGACCTGCGCGATCCGATGACCGCGCCCGACGGCACCACGCCCACCAAACCGCAGGTGCATCGTCTCACCGCCGGCTTCGCGCTTGGTGCGCTGCTGTTCACCGCGCCGATGGCCGCGCTCAACTCCGTGCTCATTCCGCAGACCATCAGCCGTCTTTCCGGCACCGACCGCGTCACCGATCTGGCGCTGCTCAGCGTCGTCGGCACGCTGTTGACGTTCCTGATGAACGCGTGGATTTCCGTCGGATCCGACCATTCGTACTGCCCGCTGGGCCGCCGCACCCCGTGGATCATCGCCGGCACGGTGCTGACCGCCACGTCGGTGGCGATTCTTTCCGCATGCGATTTCATGCCGTTGGTCATCGTGTTCTGGCTGTTTACGCTGATCGGACATGCGATGGTATCGATGCCGCTGGCGGCCGCTTTCGGTGAGCGCGTGCCTGACAAGTTCCGTGATCGTGCGGACGCGTGGCGTGGCGTTGGCCAAGCGTTCGGCCAGGTGTTGGGCATTATCGCGGCCGTTTCGATTACGTGGGCTGCCGACGATTCCGGTTGGGATGGCACCACGCGTTTCGCCATGATGGTGTTTGCGTTGTGCCTGGTGATGGCTGGTGTGGCTACGTTGCTGGTGTTGCCGTTTGAGGGTTCCAGCAGCTATTTGCCTCGTGAAGGTGTGAAGAAGGGCGATTATTTTTCGCAGTATCGTCCGCCGAAGGGCGCTCCGAAGTTCTTCATTGCGTTTGCCGCGCGCATGTTTGCCATCGCAGCCACTTCCGGCATTGCGATTTACCAGTGGTATCTTGCGCAGGATGGTTTGGGCGATGTTTCGCAGGTCACCATGTTTGGTTTGTCCGGAGCGGCTGCGGTTATGTCGATGATGGCCGTTGCCGCGTTCGTCGGCTCGCTGTTGGCTGCGCTGCTGCTTGGCCGCATCGCCCGCGCTTTCAAAGATTCCCGTATTCCCGCGATTGCCGCCTGCTTGTTGTTTGTGGTTGCTGTGGTGCTTCCGTTGACGCCGATCGATAGTGCTATGGCGGTCGCGCTGTATGCGCTGTTTGCAGGTTTCGCGTATGTGGTGTATGACGGCGTGAGCCAAGGGTTGAATCTTGCGACGTTGCCGGATATACGTTCCGTTGGTCGTTCGTTGGCTGCGTTCAGTTTGGCGAATACGTTCGGTTCGTTGATTGGCGCTGTCGTTTGCGCGATTGCGATTGCGGCGACTGGCGAGTATCTGCTGATTTTCGCTGTTGCCGCCGGTTGCATGGCTGTTGCGGGCGTGCTGACGTTGCTGCTGAAATGATTTGGATGACCTGAGATAATCCGAAAAACGAATATCAAATTCAAAATTGCGCGTCCACATAGTGAACCTTTAGTAGAAAGGATATGTGGACGCGCTTATCTTTACGGCTTAGTTCGAGCGGATAATCCGCCGAATACAAGACTTTGCGAAAGGAGGTTCGCCACGATGAACGGAATGGTTGCATGCGTACTGCTGTCCGCACGAATTATTATTCCGCTTTCGTTGGCGGACTGATTCGAGCAATGCAGCTTCAATCCCTCGCCAACGGAGGCAGGGTTTGAGGCGCGCAAAACACACACGTTGATGGCCCTGCATGCTGCGGGGCCTTTTTGTTGTCGCCCACAAGGCGTAAGGCAACGAAATGAAGACTGCACACAAGAGAAATAGAAGAAAGACGTTATCGGCGCATGTTGGGAGCCGGCAACGCATGACAGACGTAACAGGAGTAATCCAATGAGTGCAGTCGAAGCAGCCGCTGGCAAAGCGCAGGCAATGGTGCGCGATTCGGTGAAAACCGTGATCGCCGCTTCCATGGTCGGCACCGCCATCGAGTTCTACGACTTCTACGCATACGGCACCGCCGCTGCGAACTATTTCCCGAAGGTGTTCTTCGGAGACACCACCAATCCGACCGTCGCGCTGCTGGCCAGCCTGCTGACCTTCGCCATCGCGTTCATCGCACGTCCGCTCGGATCCTTGGTGTTCGGCCATTTCGGCGACCGCATGGGCCGCAAGACCACGCTGGTGGTTTCGCTGTTGACCATGGGCATCGCCACGTTCCTGATCGGCTGCCTGCCGACTTACAGCCAGTGGGGCATTGTGGCTGTCGCCGCGCTGTGCCTGTGCCGTTTCGTGCAGGGCATCGGTCTGGGCGGCGAATGGTCGGGTGCCGCTTTGGTGGCCACCGAGAACGCTCCGGAAGACAAGCGCGCGCTGTATGGCTCCTTCCCGGAATTGGGCGCTCCGATCGGTTTCTTCCTGTCGAACGGTACCTACTTCCTGTTGGAAACGTTCAACGATGACGATGCGATGCTGGCATGGGGCTGGCGTGTGCCGTTCCTGCTGTCCGCAGTGCTGGTGATCGTCGGTCTTGTGGTGCGCGTGCAGATGGAGGAGACTCCGATCTTCCGCATGGCCCAGGAGCAGAAGAAGGTCGTCAAGTCCCCGTTGACCGAAGTGTTCAAGAAGAGCTGGAAGGAAGTCATCCAAGCCACGTTCCTGGTGGCCGTCACCTACACGCTGTTCTACACGCTGGCAACCTGGTCCCTCGCTTGGGGCACCAAAACCGTCGAGCAGGGCGGCGGAGACCTTGGTTTCACCAATCGTGAATACCTGCTCATGCTGATGCTCGCCATCTGTGTGTTCGCCGCGTTCATCGTCATCTCCTGCGTGAATGCCGATAAATTCGGCCGCAAGCGCGTGATCGTCATCTCGTCCTGCTGCCTCGTGGCATTCGCGCTGCTCTTCCCGTTCCTGCTTGATCCGTCGGTCGTCGGCCAGCGTAACTTCGCCGCCAACCTGCTGTTCCTATGCATCGGCTTCGCGTTGATGGGCACCGCATTCGGTCCGATCGGCGCGTTCCTGCCGGAGCTGTTCGACGCCAACGTGCGTTATTCCGGCTCCGGCATCGGCTACAACCTGGCCGCCATCGTCGGCGCGGCATTCGTGCCGACCATCGCCACTTGGCTGTCCCACCACTGGGGTGTGCACTCCGTCGGTCTGTACCTCGGCGTGATGGCCGTGTGCTGCCTTGTTGCGGTGCTGAGCTGCAAGGAGACTAAGGATGTTGATTTCACCAAGTGATCAATCGCCAAGTGCCGTTTGACCGGCTATTCAGCGACGTGTCAAGATGACATCGACGGAAGCCTTACTAAAAACGTTTGACGCGAATATAACCACTATGTGAACGTCAGCAACCAATATAAAGAAAGCGGGACTAAAACAGTTCCGCAGGAGAGGCGGGGTGGTTCCTCGGACACAATCCGGGGGAGTAATCTCCTAGGAACCATCGCCCGCTGTGAACAACCGAAACAAGAATTAAATATCGCGAGTTTGTTCGGGAATGCAAGTCCCGAATCGCTATAAAAAGAAAAATAAAGGAGCGCCTATTATGGCAGCAACTATCTGGTACGAGAAGGATGCCGATCTGTCCGTGTTCGATGGCAAGAAGGTGGCCATCCTCGGTTACGGTTCCCAGGGTCACGCCCACGCGCTGAACCTGCGCGATTCCGGTGTGGATGTCGTCGTCGGCCTGCGTCCTACCTCTAAGTCCGTGGAATACGCCAAGGAGCAGGGCCTCGAGGTCAAGCCTGTTGCCGAGGCCGTTGCCGAAGCCGACGTTGTGATGATCCTGCTGCCTGACCAGTACCAGGCCGCCGTGTACAAGAAGGACGTTGAGCCGAACCTGAAGCCGGGCGCTGCTCTGGCTTTCGCTCACGGCTTCAACATCCACTACGGCTACATCAAGCCGTCCGAGGATCATCCGGTGTTCATGGTCGCCCCGAAGGGCCCGGGCCACATCGTTCGTCGTGAGTACGCCGCCGGCCGTGGCGTTCCGGTCGTTGTGGCTGTGGAGCAGGATCCGGATGGCAAGACTTGGCCGCTGTGCCTGGCTTACGCCAAGGCTCTGGGCGCTCTGCGTGCAGGCGCCATCAAGACCACCTTCACCGAGGAGACCGAAACCGATCTGTTCGGTGAGCAGGACGTGCTCATGGGTGGCATCAACCACCTGTGCGATATGGGCTTCGATGTGCTGACCGAGGCTGGCTACCAGCCGGAGATCGCCTACTTCGAGGTGTTCCACGAGCTGAAGATGCTGGTGGATCTGGCCAACGAGGGTGGTCTGAACAAGGCTCGCTGGAGCTGCTCCGACACCGCTCAGTACGGCGATTACACCTCCACCGTCATCACTGAAGAGACCAAGAAGCGCATGCAGTACCAGCTCAAGCGCATTCAGGACGGCTCCTTCGCCAAGGAGTTCATGGATGATCAGGCCGCTGGCGCTCCGAAGTTCAAGGAGCTGCAGGAAGAGTACAGCCACCCGCATCTGGAGACCGTTGGTCCGAAGCTGCGCGCCATGTTCTCTTGGAACAACCAGACGGACGCCGATGCCGATATGGCCGAGTCCTTCAACGGCAAGATCGCTCGTACCCAGGTTCAGTGATTTCGCTGTAGCGGCTGCATGTTAAGGGCCGCTGAATAACGTAGTAGCGCAATATGCGCGAAACGTGTTGGAAGCCACCGTCTCACCGCGGTGGCTTCTTTTTGTTGCTGTGTTGTTTTATGACTGGGATATTTCGTATGCGGGATCGCAGTACTGATTGTCGGGGGAGCCGCACGGCTAGGCGGTGGCCCACTTTGTGGACTCAATGCTTATTTAGGAAGGGACGGGAGTAGGATAGACCCCAGTTTGCAGGACAAAATCCATGCACAAAAACACGCGAATTCATCTGCGAATGGTAGAAACCCGAGCGCCGGGAGGCGTTCACCCCACTACATAAAAAGGAGTGCCAAGTACAATGGCTGCACAAATCTGGTACGAGAACGACGGCGATCTCTCGGTCCTCGAAGGTAAGAAGGTTGCCATCATCGGTTACGGTTCCCAGGGTCATGCTCACGCTCTGAACCTGCGCGATTCCGGTGTGGACGTCGTCGTCGGTCTGCGTCCGACCTCCAAGTCCGTCGAGCACGCCAAGGAGCAGGGTCTGGAAGTCAAGTCCGTTCCGGAAGCTGCTGCTGAGGCCGATATCATCATGATTCTGGCTCCGGATCAGTACCAGCGCACCATCTGGGCCAATGACATCGAGCCGAACATCAAGCCGGGCGCAGCTGTTGCTTTCGCTCACGGCTTCAACATCCACTACGGCTACATCAAGCCGTCCGAGGACCACCCGATCTTCATGGTCGCCCCGAAGGGCCCGGGCCACATCGTGCGTCGTGAGTACGCCAACGGCCGTGGCGTTCCGGTCGTCGTGGCCGTGGAGCAGGATCCGCGCGGCGACGCTTGGGACATCACCCTGGCTTACGCCAAGGCTCTGGGCGCTCTGCGTGCAGGCGCCATCAAGACCACCTTCACCGAGGAGACCGAAACCGATCTGTTCGGCGAGCAGAATGTGCTCATGGGCGGCGTGAACAAGCTTGTTGAAATGGGCTTCGAGGTCCTCACCGACGCCGGCTACCAGCCTGAAATCGCCTACTTCGAGGTCTGCCACGAGTTGAAGATGCTCGTCGACCTCATGAACGAGGGCGGTCTGAACAAGGCTCGCTGGTCCTGCTCCGACACCGCCCAGTACGGCGACTACACCAACACCTGCATCGACGAGCACGTGCGTGAGCGCATGCAGTACCACCTGCAGCGCATCCAGGACGGCTCCTTCGCCAAGGAGTTCATCGAGGACCAGGACGCTGGCGCTCCGAAGTTCAAGGCTCTGCAGGAAGAGTACGGCAACGTCCGCATCGAGACCGTCGGTCCGAAGCTGCGCGCCATGTTCTCCTGGAACAACGGCAAGGATGACGACGCTGATATGGCCACCTTCACCGGCAAGATCGCCCGTGGCTGATGTGGCTCATTCGGCTAATCGCTGAGTCTTTTACAAGACCGCTGCCCTTACGGGTGGCGGTCTTTTTTGTATGTTCTGTCGCATATTGTTCTAGGATAGGTATGTACGGTTTCTTACGGTTTTTCTATAGGAAGAGATGTCATGGTCACTGCGACTGGTCCCGCACCTGGTTCTGAAATGACAACGTCGGCTGAACCTACCGAAGACCGTAGCACGTCAGGAGTTCTGCACGTCGCCGCGATTTTCGCCTCGCATATGGTGTTGCAGCGTAACAAGCCCATCGCCGTGTTCGGCGCGCTTGATGCCGATTGCGCCGGACTTGAGGTTTCCGCGGAAATCCGCGATTTCGATGGTTCCGTGATCGTGCAGGCGCATGCGTACGCCTCCAAAGAGATCAAGAACGGTTTTTCACCGTGGCGCGTCATGCTGCCGGCACAGCCCGAAGGTGGCCCTTACACGTTGCGCGTCACCGCAGGCAACGATTTCATCGAATATTATGACGTGCTTATCGGCGAAGTATGGCTGGCCGGCGGTCAAAGCAATATGGAACTTGAATTGCGCAACAGTGAAGACGCCGAGGAAGCCCTCGATAACTGTGCCGATCCGTTACTGCGCTTCTACAATGTGCCGAAAACCGGTGTGATCAATCGCAACGCCGAACATGCGGCAAGCTGGCAGGAATCATCGCCTGAAAATAGTGGCGTAATGAGTGCGGTAGCGTACTATTTTGCGCGAAAACTGCGTGATGAACTTGATTCCGACCTTCCGATCGGCATTATCGACTGTTATATCGGGGGTACGTCGATCAGTTGCTGGACGAGCGAAGATGCACTGAATTCCAGCGAATCCGGGCGCGGCTATCTTGCGCGCTATGAGCAGGCGATCGCAGGTAAAACGCAGGAACAGTTCGATTTGGAGTACGGCGAATGGCAGTCGCGTTCTGATACGTGGAATGCGTCGATCGCAGCCGCCCGCGAAGACGATCCTGATGTGACGTGGGATACGCTGACCCAACAGTATGGCGAATGCCCGTGGCCGCCGCCGATGACGCCGACCTCGCAGTGGCGTCCGTCAGGCGCGTTCCATGCCATGCTGGAGCGCATTGTGCCTTACTCCTTGGCGGGATTCCTATGGTATCAGGGCGAGGAAGACGAGCCGTATTGCGGATCCTACCGTGAGTTGCTGGGCATGATGATTGGTGAATGGCGTGCGCTGTGGAGCGAAAGCCTGCCGTTCCTGATCGTGCAATTGCCGCAGTGGATTGACAAGAAGGTCGACGAGGGCGACGGCGATCCGATGCTGTGGCCGGTGTTGCGCGAGGCCCAGTGGGATGCCGCGCAGTCCATCGACAATGTGTTCGCCATCTGCACTATGGATTGCGGCGAATACAACAACATTCATCCGGTTGATAAACGTACACCGGGCGAGCGTCTAGGCAATTGTGCGCTTCGCCAAGTGTATGGTATGAGCCGTATTCCGGTGTATGGGCCGACTGTGCTGGGTTTCCGCTGCGACGAAGGCGGCCGCGTACGCCTGTTCTTCCGGTACGCGCACGGCCTGCATTTCAGCGGTACTACGCCCGACAGTTTTGGTGACGAGTTCGCCAAGAGCCTGCCTTCGCTGGTGCGTCTGCCGGAACGTTCCGGTTTCGAGCTTGCCGGTGCCGATGGTGTGTTCCATCCGGCCTACGCCGCGATTTTCGTGGATTGCGATATTGACGATCTGGTCAACGCAAAGGTCAACGTGGTCGATTACAACGCCACGGAATTCGGTATTCCGATCAACAGCCGCAGTATCGGCACGATTACGTTGGCCACGCCGGAAGTGCCAGCGCCGGTGATGATGCGCTACGCATGGCGTAGCTGGGGTCCGGCACCGTTGTTTAATGACAATAATCTGCCTGCTCACCCATTCAAGCTGGACCTGACCGATCACACCGACTCTGATCACGCTGAATAATCACGTTAGATAGTTGCGTTGAACGGCTGCGTCACATGATTGTCGATAGTTGACGATGAATAGCGTGCGATTGCTGTGCTTATAGTGTGCGGCAATCGCACGCTTTATATTGCGATTGAAGTCCTGCTGATCGCACGTCAGTCAAATACGAATCAAATACCAGTCAAATAAAAAATCGTTGAAAAATCAACGTTTCTGCGATTTATGCCACCAAAATCGCAGAAACGAATCAAATAAAATGCGCTGCACTGCGAGCGCATAGGCTATTGCCAGAGGTCCGGGCCGAATGATTCCAGGTATGCGGTCAGTTCGGCGGCCATCTGTTCGTCGTCCGGAACGCGCGGATGGCCATCCGTGCCGCAACCATTGCGTGAATACAAGAAATGTTTTACGTGAAACTCGCCCTCAGTGCCGCGGCCGTTGCCGTGGAAGATGGCGTGGAACTTACCGTCACAGCCAAGAGCTACGTGCGCGACCTGTTCTGCATGGCAGATAAGGTCGACGCGAAGGCTTCGGTGGCCGAGGGCATGGTCTCGCTGCTTCCGGGCGAAAGCGTCGTGCTGCATATCGCCACTGCCGATGCCGCAGCGCTTGCCGCTCCGGGTGCGTTCGCAGCCGCCAACGTGCCGCGTTCCGCCAACGATCCGAAGCGCGAATGGTGAGCTTCCGCGAGTACGCCGTCTACTGAAGCGGTAGAAGAGTGGATAGAGGACTACTGAAATTTCAGTTGACGTGTTCGGTTGAGTAAAAACATAAGTTGAAGCGCCGCCGACCTTAAGAAACGAAAGTGTTGTGAACGCTGACTTTTCAAGAGGTTGGTCGGCGCTTTTACTGTACGATGTAGATGAACCGTTTAAGTTGCGATTTAAGTTAAGAAGAAGGACACGGACATGCCTATTCAAAAAAGCAAGGTGACGATTTTTGACGTTGCCAAGGCTTCGGGAGTCTCTAGTAGCGCCGTTTCGTATGCGCTCAACGGCAAGTCTGGTGTTTCCGATGTGACTCGAGACAAAGTGTTGAAGGTCGCACACGAACTGGGATGGAAGCCGAATGGCGCGGCACAGGCGCTGGCCAAGGCGAAGACGCAGCGCGTGGGTCTAGTGTTGGGTTACGACCCGAAGCTGCTTTCCGTCGAATCCTACATGATGGAACTTATTTCCGGTCTTGGCGCCGAGCTGGAAAAATACGATTATTCTCTGCTGGTACGCATGGCCGTGGGTGAGGACGCGAAGCTTTCGATCATCGATGATTGGATTGCTACTGGCAACGTCGACGCCATGCTGCTCGTCAATGTCGAGCTTGGAGACCCTTGCGTTGCCTTGCTTGAGGAGCATGAGGAGATGCCGGTGCTTGCCATTGCCGATGCCTCCGTGGTCGGCAATCTGCCGAGTCTGTCAAGCGCCGACGCCGATGCCGTGCGCCGAGCGGTGCGATACCTGTATGATCTCGGACATCGTCAGATCGCCCGCGTCGGCGGTCCCGAATCGCTTGCGCACTCGTATATTCGCGATTCCGCCTTTGCGGACGTCGCTTCCGAGCTGGGCATGCGTTATCGTTGCCTGCACACCGACTACACGCCGGAAACCGGTCGCGAGGCCACGAAGCGCCTGCTGGCGTTCTCTGAGCATCCGACGGCGATCATCTACGACAATGATGTGATGGCGTTGGCTGGCCTTGGCGTGGCAGCTTCGCAAGGCATCAAAGTACCGGAGGAAATCTCCATCATGTCGTGGGATGATTCCCTCATGTGCACCGCGGCGTATCCGAACCTGACCGCCATGGGCCGTGACGTGGTCGATACCGGTAAGCAGGCCGCCGGATTGCTGCTCAAGCTGATCGGCGGCGAGCGTGTGGGGCATCTGATGGAAGGGCCGTACGAATTGCGTGCCCGCGCTTCGACCGGTCCCGCTCCGGCAGCGGAATAAGATGCGATGATGAGTTAATGCGATGATGAATTAAAAAATTGCGATTGCGCATTTGCTGCGCCCTGACAAGGGCAGGATGAAGGCGAGCAGCGAGCCGATCACGGCAATCACCGCAAGGGTAACGCCATACAGGATCGCGACGGTGTTGCCGGACTGCTTTGACATGTACCACAGGTCGAACGGCTCGAGTCCCCAGAACAGCGCGAGAATCGCGGATTGGAAATCAAAATCTGAAATCTGAAATCGTAATCTGAAACAAAAAGCGCCTGTGCCCCTCGCTTGAGGCACAGGCGCTTTTTGTCTTACGACTTCAGGCGCGCTTCTGTGTGATCTGATAGGCGGCGAACAGCACGACCAGCCAAATCACACCGGCGACCACTGCGATGCGATAGCTTGCGGAGAAGCACATCAGCACCACGACCAGCAGCATGAACGCGATCACCACATACGGCGTCACCTTGGCGAACGGCAGCTTGAACGCAAGTTTGTCAAGTGCTTCCTGGCCCTTCAATCCCTTCAAATCATTCGGACCGTCGCCGGCGGCGACAACGCGACGGAACTTAATTTCCGTAAGCATAATCATGATCCAATTAATCGCAGCGGCAATCGTGGCAATCGACATCAAATAATTGAACGCGAAATCAGGCCACACGAACACCACCACCACGGCGATCGCAATGATGATGGCCGACGTGATCACACCCCCGACCGGAACGCCGCGCTTGTTCAGGCGGCCCAGATACGCGGGCGCATTGCCCTGCTTCGCCAACGAATACAGCATGCGCGAGTTCGCGTACAGGCCGGAGTTGTACACGCTCATCACGGCGGTCAAGCATACGAAATTCAGAATGCCGGCGGCCGCATGCACGCCCACCGAGTCGAAAATCTGCACGAACGGGCTGGAATTGCCGTCGATCGTGCTCCACGGCACCACGGCCATGATCACGCCGAGCGCGCAGATGTAGAACACGAGAATACGCCAGATAATGCCGTTCGTGGCCTTCGGGATGGTGGTGCGCGGATTTTCGGTTTCGCCCGCGGTGATGCCGATGAACTCGGTGCCGCCGAAGCTGAACATCACCACGACCAGCGCCATCAGCAGGCCGGTCCACGTGCCGTCCGCATTGCGAGACATCAGGCCATGCGGCAGGAATCCGCCGTCAACGGTAAACCAGTTGGCGAACGACGCGCGAATGCCCGAAGCGGTCGGCACATTCGCGATGATCACATACAAACCGCCGAAAATCATGGCAAGCACGGCCACGATCTTGATGATGGCGAACCAGAATTCAAATTCGCCGAACTTGTTCACGCCCATAAGATTCAGCGCCGCGATGGCCACCAGGAACACCGCCGCCGACACCCACTTCGGAATGTTCGGGAACCAGTAATTCACGAACGAGCCAACCACGGCCAACTCCACCATGGCCACGAGCACGTAGTTGAACCAGTAATTCCAGCCGGAAATAAAGCCGGCTCGCTTCGACCAGTACTGCGTGGCGTAATAGCTGAACGCGCCCGCCTTCGGATCCTCGACCGCCATTTCGGACAGGGCGCGCACGATCAGGAAAATCGCCAGACCGCCGATCAGATAGGCGAGCAGAATGGCCGGGCCCGCCAGCTGAATCGACTCGCTGGAACCATAGAACAGGCCGGTGCCGATCGCGCCGCCCAATGCGATCAATTGAATATGACGATTCTTCAAAGACTTGCGCAGCGTCGGCGGAACCGGCACATCGTCGGTTTCGCGCGGTTTCTTCGCAACGGTTGCGTCGCTCATGAATGCTTCCTCTTCTTGGGTGCCTCGGCAATATTCGGCAAATTCGGCAAAAGTTTGCGATCTTGGCGATGTTGCGTTCGGCAGTAGTGGTAGGTGACGCGCCTATGGTTTTTGGTATGGCGCGTCTTCCCCGATTGTAGCTGTAGCGCGTGGATTCGGTTTCATAGTGTTCAATAGTTCGATAGTTCAATAAAATGAAGGTTTTGGGAGCAATGGTTGGTGCTGCTTGAGCGCTACGGGCTGGAGGTCGTCATGGCATTCATCAAAGACATGGTGCGTATGTGGTTGCATGCGTGGAAGCGATTCATCTCCATCGCACTGATCTCGTTGCTGGGCGTCGCCGTGCTTACGGGCATTTACGCGGGTTGCCGAGACGCTTTTCTTGCGACGGATCGTTTTTTCGACACCCAAGGATTGCACGACATTCAGGTGTTGTCGACGGCCGGATTGACCGATGACGATATTGCCGCGCTCCGTAAGATTTCCGGTGTCGCGAAAGTGCAGGGCGAACGTTCGCAAACCGTGACCGTCGATCTGAACGGCAAAAAAACCGTGACCATGCAGGAGATCGGCACGAACGGCATTGACCAGCCGTATCTGCAGAGCGGACGCATGCCGGAGAAGTCCGGTGAGATCGCGGTGACGCGCAAATTCATCAAGGATTCCGGATATAAAAAGGGCGACCATATTACGGTGACGCCGCAGGATTCGGCGTCTTCTGCTTCTTCTGCGACGTCTTCCGTGACCGATTCTGGTGAATCGGACAATCAGGCACCGAGCTTCCCCACCGAACTGACTATTGTGGGCGTGGTGCTTGACCCGCAGGATCTCACCAATCCAGACGGCTATTCGGGTACGAACGCGTTCCGTTCCTCCGCCACCAGCGACTACACGTTCTTTGCGCCGTCCGACGGTGTGACCGGCAGCATGTACACGGCCGTCACCATTCTCGTGAAAGGCGCCGCCGACAAGGACTCGTTCAGTGACGTGTACGACGACACCGTCAGCGAAGTAGCTGACCGCATCGACGGCACGGTGCGAACCAATCGCCAGAAAGCGCGTCATCAGGAACTACTCGACGCTGGAACCAAACAAATCGACGAGGCGAAAGCGCAAACCGACAAACAGTTCGCCGCAGCGCAACAGCAGATCGACAGCAATCGCAGCCAGCTCAACCAGCAAATCGACCAAATCGTCAATATGCAGGCGGGCGCGGCTGCAGGATCCCTCGACGAAACAACCCGTGAAACACTACGTGAAACGGTAATTGCCGCAAGCCCGCAATTAGCGGAAGCCAAAGCGCAACTCGACCAGGCGCAATCGAAATTGGACCAGCAGAAAAAAGACACCGAACGGACACTGCAATCCAAGCAAAACGAGCTGGAAGACAGCATTCCGCAAGTGCGTTGGTATGTGCAGGACCGGTCGCAAATCGGCGGATTCAGCTCGCTGAAATCTGATCTGGAATCCATCCAATCGCTGGGCAACGCATTCCCGATCGTGTTCTTGCTCGTGGCGGTGATGATGAGTCTGACCGCCATGGCGCGCATGGTCGAAGAGGATCGCGGGCTGATCGGCACATACACAGGGCTCGGCTACGGGCGTCTTGCGGTCGCCTCACGATACCTGTTGTTCGCGCTGTTCGCCTGCCTGATCGGCGGTGGACTCGGCCTGATCGCAGGCTTCCTTGGCATTCCGGCGTTCCTGCTCGTCGTATTGCGAGGCTTGTATGTGATGCCGGACGTACGCTTGGCATACGACTGGCTGTATGGAACGGCCGGAGTCGCGCTGTTCGTGGTCGGCGTGCTTGCCGCAACCGTGTATGCGTGCGCGCAGGAAATGCGACAGAAGCCGGCCAGTCTCATGCGTCCGAAAGCGCCGCGTGCAGGATCGCGCATTCTACTGGAGCGTATCAAGCCGTTGTGGAATCGCATGAGCTTCCTCGGCAAAGTCACGGCACGCAACATTTTCCGCTTCAAATCGCGCCTGATCATGACGGTCGGCGGCGTGGCCGGCTGCACCGCGCTGATTGTGTGCGGACTTGCGATCAACGACACCGTTGCCGCATTGGGCGCGAAACAGTATCAGGACGTGTATCAGTACGATTTGATGGTGGTCGCGAACGATGATGACGCTGATGCGATGCGGCAGAAAGTCGCTTCGGATGGTCGCGTCACGTCGAGCATGGACGTGCGCGTTGAATCGGGTGATTTGACCGGCGATTCGGGGAGCGAAAGCATTCAGCTGGTTGCCGTGCCCGACAGTGAACGCAGCGAGTTCGGCAAGATGGTCACGTTGCAGCCGGTGCGCTCCAGTTGGGTGGACGCTGCGAAGTCGTTGTTCAGCGGGAAGTCCAGAGCGTCTTCCTCTGCGTCTTCGGTGTCCGATTCTGGAGAATCGGACAACCAGACGGGTAAAAACGGGTCCCAGATGTCCGATTCTGGAGAATCGGACGCGAATGGTACCTCCGGTACGAAGGGCGCGGTAAGTCTGGGCGATGACGGCGTGATCGTATCGCAGTCCGCGGCAAGCGCGATGGGCGTCAAAGCGGGCGGTATGGTAACGCTGACCAACGGTGACGATATGCAGGCCGAAGCGCATGTCAGCGCGGTGATCCGCAGTGTGATCGGATCGGACGTGTATGTGAGCGAAACCTATTATCGCCAGCTGTTCGATACTGCTGCATCCGGCACGTCTTCCGCATCTTCCGCGTCCGATTCTGGAGAATCGGACAATCAAAACGGCGAATCCGGTACCTCGAATGGCGCATCGTCAAACGGCCAACAATTGGTGTGGAACGCCATGTATGCGAAGCTCAAAGGTTCAGGCGAATCCCAGGCCGCCTATGCGGAAAAGCTGGAAGACGACGATGCGGTCATGAAAGCCGTGAGCTGCGCGCACATGGCGGAAAGCTTCAAATTCGATCTGATGGGTGCGGTGGTCGCGCTGATCGTGGCGCTCGCGGGCGGGCTCGCGCTCGTGGTGTTGTTCACGCTCGCCAACACCAACGTGTCAGAACGTGAACGCGAGATGGCCACGCTCAAGGTGCTCGGATTCTTCGACAAAGAGGTTCACCACTATGTGAACCGTGAAATGATGGTGCTCACCATGATGGGCGTGGTGCTGGGCTTGCCTCTCGGCCGTTTCGTCGGCGGATTGCTGACGGCTGCGTTGAATATGCCCGCACTGTATTTCGAAGTGGAATGCACGCCGTTGAGTTATGTGATTGCGGCCGGCGCGACCATGGCTTTCGCGCTGCTCGTGCAGTTGTTCGTGAATCCGGTGTTGGATCGTATCGACCCGATTAGTTCGCTCAAATCCGTCGAATAGGCGCATGTCTGAATGTCCGATTCTCCAGAATCGGACAAGTAATGCGGCGAAAGTGCCCTGTGGTTGTCCGTTTCTCCAGAATCGGACACTTAGAGTGCCGGAAAGGCTCGGATTCGCGTTTCAGTTCTTCGGATAACGGTAGTTGTGTGGCAGTTGCGTGGTGAGCTGCGGGTCCAGGCCGAGTTCCTTCAACTGCCGGTCGATTTCGCGGCGCGCACGTTTCACAAGTTCGGCTCGATATTCATCGCCATGTCCGGCATTGCTATGTGCCGCATCGCCATGTCCCATCGTTCCCATCTTCTCCAGTGCGTCCAATGTTTCCGCCATACGCTTGAGCCGGTCCTGATGGTGCAGCAGCGCGCGCACCTGCGCATGTTCGTGCACGATCGTCCGCCAATCGGATGGTGTGTGTGCAATCTCCCGAACCGCGGTGACCGGATGTACGTCGGCCACCTGATATGTGATCGAGCCAAGCAGCGGCATCAGGAACACCGTAATCGCGCCGGCTGCGACCAGTGTTGACGCGGTGTCGCCTTGCATGGTGCCGACCTTCACCGCCAGTGACGTGACGGCGACGATGATCGGCAGAGCGGTCGTGCAATACAGCGCTACGGTGACGCGATGATGCGATGACAGCGGATTCTCGCGTTTGTCGAGCGATAGCGCAACATATACGGGCACCGCGCGAATCAGCATGAGCATTACGATGAACGCGACGAGCAGCGCGGGTCGGCCTGCCACGGCGCGCACGTTGATCGCGGCTCCTGACACCACGAAAAACACAGGAATAAGGAATCCGTAGCCGACGCCTTCCAGCTTCATTTCCAGCGACTTGCTGCCGTCGGGGATGATGTAACGCAGGATGAAGCCTGCGGCGAACGCGCCGAGCACCGCGTCAAGTTCGAACAGTGCAGAAATGGTGACAAGGAAGATGAGCAGGAATGTGGTCAGTCGCATGAGCGTTTGCGATGACGTGTTCGCGTTTTCCGTAAGGAAACGGTACAGGCGATGGCCGGTTTTCAGTGCTTTCGTGGGTAGCATTGCGCACAGTAGACAGATGGTAAGGAACGCGCCGAGCACGAGCATGGTCTGCCAGCCGGTTCGGGTGGATAGCAGGATGGCCATGGCAAGGATTGGGCCGAGTTCGCCCCACGTTCCGTACGAGATGATGGCGTCGCCGATGGGGGTGCCTTCGAGGTTGCGTTCCTTGAGAATCGGCATGAGTGTGCCGAGAGCGGTGGTGGTAAGTGCTATTACCGTGGCGATGCCGTTGATGCCTTGCTTTGCGAAGAATGGAAGCAGGGTCACGACGAGTCCGGCGAGCCCCAAGGTGATGATCCATGTGACAAGGCCGACTTTGCCTTGATGTCCGGCGAGTCGTTTCGGGTCGATTTCATAGCCGGCGAGCAGGAATAGGAACGCCATGCCGAGCTCGCTCAAGAGTTTCACGGCGTCGTTCACCTCGATTACGCCCAGTCCGTACGGACCGAGTGCGGCTCCGGTGACGAGCAGCAGCACAGTTTGTGGAATGAACCTTCCTGGAATCAGCTGCGCCACAATCGGGCTGACGGCCGCCACCGCCATGATGATAGTCAATGAAACGAGCTCTTGCGTCATGTTTCTAGCCTAGTGAGTCTGCATGACGGTGTTCAAGGACGTGATGCCCCATGATGAGCCAAAGGGCACTCTGGGGCAAGGTTAAGTTTTTGTAAATTTTATGGGGGGGGGGGGAATTCTATGAGCGTTACTATCTGTGCAAAATGGCGGAACTGTTTTGTTTTGAAGATGGAACTCCTTCTTTTCATTGTGGGAAGGGTGGGCTTTATTCGAGGGTTTTAACGAGGGTGCCAATGGGAAAGCTCCGATACGATTCTGAACCAAGCTGTTTAGGCAATATAGGGGGAGGGAAGAATGGTTGATGGAAAATTCACCGCAAAGGAGCGCGCGTATTTGGCCAGCCTTCCCGCAGTGGAAAGCGTGAGCGCGTCGCATATCCGGTATGCTGACAGTTTCCGCATCGAAGTCATGTGCAGATACAATGCGGGCGAATCGCCGGCCGCTATCTTCCGCGAGGCGGGTCTCGACCCGAAACTCATCGGATACAAACGCATTGAGCGGTGCATTGCACGCTGGAAAAAGCAGGAGGAACGAGACCGCCGCAACAGCAAGCGGGTGGACCGCGACGACCTGCGCGTCATTCGGCATCATGATCTTATGCGCGATGATGCGCAATCGTCGGCAACGGAATCGCAGGATGCGCTTTCGAAGCTCGCCCAAGCGCAACTCATCATCAACCAATGCGACGAATTGATCGCGAAACAGGCGTTGCGCATCGACGAACTGGAACGTGTGCTGCGAAAGCTTGTCGGGTGACGGCACGGTTGCGTGAGATGGAGGAAACGGCGGAATGGCATGACGGTCGTTGGCCGTCATCCGAAGAGGCTCCGATGGGTGGTCGACTTTCGTTGGAAAGTCGCTTTCCGTCGTTCGAAGAGGCGATTGACGTTGCCTACGAAATGCGTCAACGACGTCACGCTCGCGGCAAAACGCTGGCGATGCGTGCGATTGCGGCGCTGTTGATTGTCGCTGCGATCTGTATTGGCGGTTTTCCGGCGATGTTGCAATATCGGTCGGCGCGTGATCTGTCGGGAACGTCGGTAAGATCCGCGCAGACGGTTGCGGGCTGGCCGTATCCGCAGGCGGATGACGCGTTCGCCGCGGCCCAGGACTATAACAAGCGGCTTGCGGAATCCGGACAGCCGATTTTGGGTGAGGCGAAGGATCCGTTCGCTGATGTGCGCGGAGGATCGCGTGCCAGTGTGTCCGATTCTGGTGAATCGGACAATCAGAGTGGTGCGGGTACAGACGCGGACGCCGGTTCCGCAAGCGCCAGTTCGGCGGACGCGGAGTACCGGAGTCTGTTGGATTCCGGCGGTGGCGTGATGGGTACGATTCGCATTCCGAAAATTTCCGTGAGACTGCCGATCTACCATGGCACCTCCGAATCGGCGCTCGCTTCGGGCGCGGGCCACCTGTACGGCAGCAGCCTGCCAGTCGGCGGCAAGAGCACGCATGCGGTGCTCACCGGGCATCGCGGACTGGTCGAGGCGGCCATGTTCACGCGGCTCGATGAAATGCGTGTCGGCGACTACTTCTACATCGAAGTGATGGGTCGAACGCTCGGCTATCAGGTGGACCGTATCACGGTGATCGAGCCGAACGACACGTCGCAGCTGAAAATCGTGCCTGGTGAGGATCGCGTGACCCTGATGACCTGCACGCCGTATGGCGTCAACACGCACCGTCTGCTGGTTTCGGCCACACGTTCCGCCATTCCAGATGAGATTCCCGCCGAAAACGACGCGGTGAAGGATGCCCGCGCGATTGGTGCGATCACAGGTATTGCGACTCTCGTAGTGGGCGTGTTGTTGGTTTGGTTGCGACGCAAGCCGTGGCATATTCGCAGGCATGCTGCTTGGTGGTCGAAGCGCGGCTGATTCGGTTACTGCATGAAGGCGTGTCTGACATGCAATTTGAATATAAAAGTTGTGGTTGGCGAATAGAGCATGCGTGATTGCCATTATTGACTAATGGTTACGAAAGTGTGAAGAAGCGTCATTGCAGTGATTATCCCATCGTTTCTTCGCGATAACGTCGGGTGCTCTTCGTGGGTGACTTGTGTTGCGATTCAGCAATTTCCATCGATTGTGCGATACCCGACTTTCCCGCACTTAGGGTGTACGCATGGCAGTCCCTTTTCCTCTAGCTTCCAGAGTTGAAGTACTGTCAGGATTTTCCGGGCACGTAGAAGATGTTGCGAATCTTGGCATGAAGAGAGGTTGCGCGTCGTAAGACGCGTGATTGCACAGGATTTAAGGGGATGCTCATGAGGCATGCACATGAATATGAGGCGAAGCCCAGGGGAGGACTTGCAAAACGTATAGTGGCTGTGCTCGCATCGGTCGCCATGCTGGGCGGCATGGGTTATGCCACCACCTCCGCCGCGCTTGCGGAAGATACGCCGACCACTGTGGAAACCACCACGGACCAGAGCGTGACCACTACTAACGAAACGACCGGTGACGGTAACGCCACGGATAACGAGGGCACTGACAATGCGGGCGATACTTCCGTCGACCCTACGGGCACTGAATCCGATACCAACACTGGTACGGATACCGGCGTAAACACGGCGAATGCGGCAAATGCCGGAGATGCTACATCTTCGGATACGAACTCGCAGACTGATACCGCTTCGCAGCCCGATCCGCAAACTGTCAACGCCGAGCAAAATAGCCCTTCCGTAGTGGCGGATGCTACTGGTTCCGACTGTATTTACGCTGGAACGAATGCTTTGCAGCGCGTGTGCTGGCTTGATATGTCCAAGTTCAGCTCAGAGACCGCCAAAGAAAAAGCCGGCCAAAAAATGACCGTGAATCTCGGCGGCGGCCTGACCATGTCATTTACCGCGCATTATTCCGGCGGGCGTACGGTCGTCGCCAGTGAAGTGCCAACGTGGGATAATCGTGCAGCGCACCGAGGTGAAGCTGGATATCACGCAATCTTCGGTGTTGAGGGATATTCTGATTTCCCGACCGGAAGCAAGCCCGCGCTGTATCAAGGCACTGGATATCAGAACGATTCGAAGATACAGCTTTCAGATATCACCATTACTAAAAACGGTCAGAACGTAGCTGATCTGCAGTATTCGTTCGTTATGGCGGATGCGGAAAGCACTAACAAAGACGAGCAAATGGTGTACGCCTCCAGTTCCGCGATTACGCAACTGGGATCTTATCCAACAGACGGTAGCAATTACAGTTTCTGTAAGCCGCAATTTTCGACTGACAATCAAACCATAACTTGCACGGGTAAGGATGGAGACAGCGTACCTCAAGGCATTCGTCTGTATACAACGTCCACTCCAACTCAGGTTTCCATTGAGATGAGGAACAGTGGTTATGGCTCAAGGCAGGGTGCGGCGTTCGGCGTTATTTTCTCGCAGGCTGTTGCGAAGATCACCGTCAATGGCGATACGAGCGCAACATTTAATGCTGGTGTTTTGGGCGAAACTGGAAGTCTTGAATCGGGTGTGATCTCGTCAGGAACCAGGGAAAGCGGCACCTTGCCAATCCTCGCCGCCGCCGGTGAAAAGAAAACGGTTCGTTTCTACCTGACAAGCACCACGACGGACTGGTCTAAGTATGACGTGACATTCGAAGGTACTGACAATGGCAAGGTTGTTTCCGGCCTTGCGATTCAGACAGATGGAAGTGGACGTCGTTACGTTGACATGTCTGTTGCGGCCGATCATACGGTGCAAGGTCACTTCACGGTGACTGCCAAGCCTGAGCCGCTTGGAGTGCCGGAACATCATAAAACCATCGCCAAGAAGAATGGTGCCAACGATACATACACGCTGAACCTCAACGTGACGGGCAAGCGGTCCAGCACTTCGCAAACCGTCTCCCAGCCAGTCGACATCGCACTAGTGCTCGATAACAGCGGCTCGATGAACTACTGCATGAATGGTGATCAGCCCTCCTACTCCCCGTGCAGAGGCGATAATGCTGTTCGCTCTGCAGCGCTGAAGGCGGCAGTGACCACTTTCTTAAATGGCGTTGATATGCAGAATGAGACAATCGCAAACGCTGATAACAAAGTACAGGTTTCGTTGGTGAGCTTTGCTAAAACTGCATCTACGCTAAGCGAACTTACGTCTGACGTAATGACACTGAAAACTAGGGTCAAAAGCTTAAAACCCCAGGGTGCCACTAATACTGCGGCTGGTTTCCGCGAAGCTAAGTCCACCTTGGATAAGGACAAGCGAACTAATGCAATCAAGTATGTAGTGTTCTTTACCGATGGTGTGCCGACTACGAGTAGTGCATTCGACAATACTGTTGCGAACAATACATTGACGATCGCTAAGCAACTGAAAGATGCGAATGTTGGTGTGTACAGCGTAGGCATCTTCTCTGGTGCTGACACGAGCGTAACTTCGTGCAATTGGCTGTCAGATGAGACGCGCAAAGCCAATGTGTTTATGAATGCGGTGTCCAGCAATTATCCGAATTATGGAAGTGTTGCTTGGGATGCTTGGTCTGGTGTAACGCTTAGTGGCGGCTCGGACAAGGGCTACTACAAGACCGCCAGTACGGCTTCTGAGCTGTCGAAGGTTTTCGAAGACATTCAGCAAACCATTACGACCACCAACGGATATACCGGCGTGACCATTCAGGATACGCTGTCGGAATATGCTGAATTTGCTGATGCCGATCATCCTGCAAAAGCCGTAAAAGTGGTTACCAATAAGGGCGCTAACGTAACTACGCAATGGAATATCAAGGTGAATGGTAAGACGATTACCGCATCGCCGAAGAGCACGGAGCCACTTCCTGACGGTGTGACTTACACGCTGCAGTTCGACATTAAGCCTACGCAGAAGGCGTATGACGATTATGCGGCGAACAAGAACGCTGAAAAAGATGGCTACGACGGTGTGACTGGTAGTGCTGGTTCTGATGCTGCCGGTAATGCCACGTCTGTGGACAAGCCCGGTTTCTACACCAACGACAGCGCATGCTTGGCCTACTCGGGTGACGGCGAAACACATGCCTGCAGTGATACGCCTTATACGGAGCAGCCGGTCGATCAGGTCAAGACCGGTGCCATCACAGTGCAGAAGAAGTGGGCTGATGCTGATGGCAAAGCGAGCTCAGAAGGCAATCCTGAATCGGTGACGTTCACATTGCAGATCGATGAAAAGGACTCGCGCGAAGCTGCGGCGACGGCTGATACGAATTGGACTGCAACTTTCGAAAACCTAGCTCCCGGTCACACGTATAAGGTGGTCGAAAAGGCTGTTGAAGGTTACGAAACTTCTTACAAGAGCCAAGACGTGACAATCACTGCCGACGAGCTGTGGAACGCCAATTTCAACGCGAATACGGCTGACAATGTGGAGGAGTGGAACGTCGCTGTCACCAACACTCACAAGAAGTCGACGTTGGCTGAAGGTTCGATCAAGGTGTCCAAGAGCATCAGCGGTCGTGAATGGAAGAAAGGTGACTCCTTCAACTTCACCATTGCCGGCTCTGACCCAGCCCAGAACGCTCCATTGCCCGATTCAGCTTCCGTCACGATCAATGCGAATACCGCAAATCACGAGGCGAGCTTCGGCAAGATCGTATACAAGACCGATGGCACCTACACCTACACGGTGAAGGAAACCAAGCCCACCAACGCCATTGCCGGCCTGCACTATTCCCAGGCGGAATACACGGTAACCGTGACGGTTCCTGCCGATATGGGCACGCCAACAGTGAGCATCAAGCAAGTCAAGGACGACAACGGCAAGACTGTTGATAATCAGTCTGCGAATGTCGCCAAATTCACCAATACGTATGTGGCGGTGTCGGCGTTGCCGTTGACGGGCGGAACCACGGATCGTCAATGGCTGCTGGTTGGTGGGTCGATCGGCGGACTCGCAGTACTGCTGGTTGGTGCGGCTGGCATCTGGAACAGTAAGAAGCGTCTCGTCTGAGACGGTTCCTCGGGCTGGACTGCCCTACCAACCTTCGCAGGGCAGTCCAGCTGCACATCACAAATTTGTGGATCCGGAGCATGTTGGGCTTCGGATCCCGTTAGCAAAAACAAACACAACATCAACAACACAAGGAGAGGGGATTCTCATGAAGATGAGGAAACTTTTCGCCGGTATCGCCGCCGCTGCGACGTTGCTGGGCGGCATGGCTCTGGGCGCGGCCAGCGCACAGGCTGACGGCAGCGGCACTGTCGTCAAGAGTGATGTGAATTTCACATTCACTGCTCAGGACGCCAAGCAGCTGACCAATCGTAGTCTGAACGCCTACAAGATCGCCGATTATGTGCAGTACGGCACTGATGATAATGCAACGTACGGTGTGCAGACTGCCGACGGTGTTGACCGCGGTACTCTTAAGGCGGCACTTGAGTCTGCTACTGGCAAGACTGTCTCTGAAACCGGCGATCTGATGGCTTGGGCGCTCGCCGAAGGCGTGCTGTCTGTGGACAATTCTGCAGATGGTGCATGGAATAATAGCGCTTCCCGTAAGTTCGTGGAATCGCTGAAGACCACGACTGACAAGCTTGATACCGTACAAAAGGTTGATTTGGGTGCTGTCGCTAATGGCACTTCCGCTACTGTGCAGCTCCCTGCAGGCCTGTACCTGTTTGTGGACGCGGATTACTCGGTTGGCACCAATGAGGCTGCCACTCCGTCTATCGCAATCCTCGTTGGCTCCGGTAACGTTAAGGATGGCGTGCTGAATCCGCTCACTAAGGCAACTGTGGACATTAAGAACCAGACCACTGCCGTGACCAAGAAGGTGAATGGAGAGGACGTCATCACCGCTTCCGTTGGACAGAAAGTGACATACACCATTACGAGCAAGGTGCCGCAGAACACGCAGTACTACAGCGATTACGGCTACACCTACACGGATACCCCGTCTGCTGGCCAGACTGTGGATTTCGATTCCCTTAAGGTGACGGTCGGCGATAAGAGCCTGAACAAGGGTACGGATTACACCGTGGCCCAAAACAAGAATGGCACCTTCACCGTCACCATCAGTTCCATCCAGAAGCAGACCGCAGGTGCACTCATTACTGTGACCTATGCTGCCAAGGTTACTGAAGCGGGAGCCTCCGGAAGCAAGGCCGTGATTAACGCGGTCGTGCTCTCCGACAATGGTGCTGAAGCTACTGACAGCACTACCATCACCAATAGCGGGTTCTCCTTTACCAAGACCGACGCTCAAGGCAATCCGCTGGCCGATGCTACGTTCACGATCCGCGTTCCGGGTGTGGATGGTTCGTTCACCGCCACCTCTGACAAGACCGGCACAGTGACCTTCAAGGGTCTTGCAGATGGCACCTACGAAGTCAACGAAACCACGGTTCCGAATGGCTTCCAGCAGAGCCTCAAGGCCAAGTTCAATGTCATCATTGAGAATGGTGAGGTCAAGTTCAGGGGTACGGATGTGTGGGGCCTGGCTCCGAAGGAGTCTTCCGATAAATACCAGGTCAAGAACGTGAAGAACGTCACCCAGCTGCCGCTCACCGGTGCTGCGGGCACGACCCTCTTCACCGTGGTGGCGCTACTCGTGGCAGGTGCCGGCGTTGCCGTCGCGCTCAAGTCGCGCCAGCGCATGCGCTGATACGCGCTCAAGTCGCGCCAGCGCATGCGCTGATACGCGCTCAATCGCTGAAACAATAAGCGCATAAGCAGCCGTAAGCGGGCATTCGCGGAAACCATCCGTGGATGCCCGCTTTTCATGTCTTTTCGTGCCTTTCCATACTTTTTAGGGGTGAAGGTTTTGCACGGGGCAATACGGGATCGAAACGGGTGAAATCCGGTACCAAACGGCGAAATCCGGCATGAAAAAGGTATCCGCAAGTGGCAGTTAGGTGGCAAAACAGTCGTTAAAAAGCAATCATGCAGGGGTTGCAGGTGGGGGCATCTCACGACAATGGCACCCTACAATCGCAAGCACATCCATGAAAACAGTGGAAAGGCGGGTGTCATGGCACGAGGCGGGGGAGCATTCAGCGACGAGGAAATCCAACTATTGCGCGGACTGCCAGCGGTCGCCAACGTAACGCGCAATCGCATCACCTACGCCGATTCGTTCAAGCAAGTGTGCACCATCCGCTACTTGACAGGCGAATCGCCAACCAAAATCTTCCGGGAAGCGGGACTTCCGCCGGATCTCATCGGATACAAGCGCATCGAACGGTGTGTGGATCGTTGGAAAACGTCGGCCATCAAATCCGTGACCGGCAGCGGCAACATGAGCGACAGCGAGATCATCGCGCAACTCGTCAACCGGTATGAGCATGCGTTCGTGATGAGGCGCAACCTCGATAGCGTCACCAACAGGACGATGGAACATATTCCCGTCAAAGCGCAAGGCGACGACGGTATCGACGTGGGAACCGCGAGCATCATCATCAAACAGCAGGCACGCCGTATCGACGAACTGGAGCGCGCGAACGCCGAACTGCGCGGGCAAATCGCCGCCACCGCCTGACCCAGACCATCGTTATGCCATACGCAAGCGAGAAAGTAGCGGTCAACCTCGTGAATCTGCCATATATAGGCGAGATAGGGCGGCAGGGGGTATGGCGAGGCGAAAATACGGGAATAAGGTGGTCGGCTGGGCACGGTTGACCACAAACGGGATGCGCCAGTGCCGCAAAATCTGCGTACGTGCCCAAAAACAAAGCTTCGGCGGGCGCAATGTGCGGTTCGCGGGGTAGGGTAGTGAACATTATGACTTCCGAGAACACCAATTCCGCGGGCTCAAGCGCCGCGCACATCAAATCCGTCGAAAGCCTCGACCAAAGCAACGAAATGGAGCGAGGCCTGAAAAACCGCCATGTCCAGTTCATCGCCATCGGCGGCACCATCGGCACCGGCCTGTTCCTAGGCTCCGGCAAGTCGATCGCACTGACCGGCCCGAGCATCATTTTCGTGTATATCGGCGTTGGCCTGATTATGTTCCTGCTGATGCGTGCCATCGGCGAAATGATGTACAGCGATCCTAGCCAGCACACGTTCATCAACTTCATCACGCGCTATCTCGGCCGCGGGTGGGGCAAGTTCGCCGGCTGGACGTATTGGATCGTGCTCATTCTGACCGGCATGACCGAAATCACCGCCGTAAGCACATATTTCGTAACGTTCTTCGGCACATTCGGCATAGACCTGAACTCGTGGAAGTGGTTGATCGAACTGTGCTTCCTCGTAGCGCTCACCGGCATCAATCTGATTGCGGTGAAAGTGTTCGGCGAGGCGGAATTCTGGTTCTCCATGATCAAGATCACGCTGATCGTCGGTCTGATCGTCACCGCCATCGTGATGCTGATCATCGGCTTCAGCTACCCCGCCACGCACATCGAAGGCGTGGACGGCACGGTGTCGGGTGCCACGGTGAGCCTTACGAATATCACCGACGGCTTCCAGCTCGCGCCGAACGGTTGGATGAACTTCTTCATGAGCTTCCAAATGGTGTTTTTCGCCTACCAGCTCATCGAATTCGTGGGTGTCACGGTGTCGGAAACGCAGAATCCGCGCGAGGTGCTGCCGAAGGCGGTGAACGAGCTGATCATGCGTATTCTGATCTTCTACGTGGGCGCGCTGATCGCGATCATGGCTATTGTGCCCTGGCGTAACTTTCACGAGAATTCCGATGGCTCGTTCGGTTCGCCGTTCATCATGGTGTTCAAATATGCGGGTCTTGATTGGGCCGCCGCCCTGGTGTTCTTCGTGGTGATTACGGCTGCCGCGTCGGCGTTGAATTCGCTGATTTATTCAGCCGGTCGTCACTTGTATCAGCTTGCTTCGGATTCCGAGTCGCCTGCGATGGCGCGTTTGGCTGAGGTTTCCGACCACAAGGTGCCTGCGAAGGCGATCGTCGCTTCGGGTTGCATGATTCTGTTCTCCCCGATCATCAACGCGATTCCGGGTATTTCCGGCGCGTTCGTGCTATTCGCTTCGGCCGCCAGCGCTGTGGTGATTTTCATTTACGTGCTGACGATGCTCGCCCACCACAGGTATCGTCAGAGCAGCGATTTTCTACCGGACGGTTTCGTCATGCCCGCTTGGCAGGTGTTTGATTGGATTGCGATCACGTTCTTTGTGCTCGTGTATGTCACGTTGTTCCTGTCGACGGACACGATTGGTTCTGCGATTGCCGGTCTGATTTGGCTGGTTGCGTTCGGCGGATATTGCCTGCTACACGAACGATTCCAGAATCGCGATCTTAAGGAAGCCTTGCAGCAGTAACGTTTGCAGGTAACGCAGGATACAAGTAAGGGGCGTTTGCCGAACGTGAGTGCATCACGTACGTTCGGCAAACGCCCCTTTCAGCATGGTCTTTGCGCGAATCCCCATTACGGGATCCAGCGCAAATCAGCCGATGTAGTCGGCCTCGTTCGTCGGGCTGGACGGCACGGCATGATCTTCCGTAACCTTGCCCAAGCCAGACAAATACGCCTCGCGACCAGCTTCGATCGCCTTCTTGAACGCGCGTGCCATCAGCGGAATATTGCCGGCGGAAGCGATGGCGGTATATGCCATCACCGCGTCCGCGCCCATTTCCATGGCTTCCGCAGCCTGGCTCGGACGGCCAATACCAGCGTCGATGATCACCGGAACATTGGAGTTCTTGATGATCACTTCAATGAAATCGCGTGCACGCAGACCCTTATTCGAGCCGATCATCGCGCCAAGTGGCATTACGCAAGCCGCACCCGCGTCTTCAAGACGCTTCGCCGCAATCGGATCGGGGAACATGTACGGCATGACCACGAAGCCTTCTTTTGCCAGCTGTTTCGTGGCTTTGATGGTTTCCTCATTGTCGGGCAGCAGATACTTCGCCTCATGTTCGATCTCCACCTTCACGAAGTCCGTCTGGCACACTTCGCGGGCGAGACGTGCAATACGCACCGCTTCCTCGGCATTGCGTGCGCCGGACGTGTTCGGCAGCATGGTGATGCCCTTCGGAATGTAATCGAGCAGATTGTTTTCGGTGGTACGGCAGCGACGCAACGCCATGGTGACGATCTGCGTGCCCGCGTTCTCAATGGTCGCCTTGATGAGGTTCAGATCGTAGCGGCCGGAACCGAGAATGAAGCGGCTCGTGAACTTGTGTCCGCCGAGGATCAACGGATCGGCGTCGCCGGTGGCGATTTCGTCATACGCGTGCGCATCCGGTTCCGGCAGCAGTGCGGTGTTCGTGGTGGTGCCGACCAGCTCGTCGAGCGTGGCGTTCGGTGCCGCCGCGAAGTCTTTTTCCGCGGTGGTGATCGTGTTTTCGGTGCTCATGGTTAATCCTTACTATGCGATTAGTGTTGTGTCATTCGTTGCGATTTGCGATTGCAATTGCAATTGCGTTTGTGTTTGCGTTTCGCTGTCAGGCGTCTTCTTCGCCGAGAATCAAGCGAGTGATCATATTGGCTTCATGGCAGGCGACCACACCCACGCGCGGTGCCATCAGACCAGCGCCCGGCACCGGAGCGGTTTCGCCGTCGCCGCAGAAGTAGAAATTCTTCGAAACGCGACGAGTATTCACCAAATTGGAACTGCGGAATCCCGCCATTCCAGAAGCGCTCACCAGCTTCTTGTTCGGCAGATTCTCAAGCACGGCATTCACCAGCATCGTCTTGTTTTCCGGCACGTCGAACGCTTCGCAAATAATATCCTCATTGTCGAACAGCGTCGGCACGTTCTCGTCGGTCACTTTCACGGTATCAATGGTGATATCGATAAAAGGATTGATCTGACGCAAGTTACTGCGCAATGCTTCCGTCTTGTACTGCCCAAGATCCTTCAAAAAATACTGCTGACGATTCAGATTCGTCATATCCACGCGATCAAAATCAATCAAATGCAGGTGGCCGACGCCAATGCGGGTCAACGCCACCGCAATCGTCGATCCGAGGCCGCCGCAGCCGCAAATGGCCACGTGCGCCGCGTCGAGCTTGTCTTGCGTGGCTGCGGTATGACGGTCGAGCAGGGCCGCACGGATTTCTTCGCGGCTGACGAGCGTGGTCGGGTCGGGCTGGTTGTCGAAAGCGTGCTGGCGGGCGTCGATCTGCGCCTGCGATGCGGATGGTTCAAAAGTCATGGTTGTTCTCGTATTCTCGTTTTCCGTTCGTGCGTTGTTTTTGCCGGGTTGGTTGTGTTTTGTATGTTCTTGCGATTGTTACGCGTGCATTGCGCCGGTCGTAATCGTAAGAAACTTTGAAAGTGGTTCAGCCGCCCTGCACGAACGTGACGATTTCCAACGTATCGGTGCCCTTGAGCTGCGTCTGCGCACGCTGGGTGCGAGGCACGATCTCACCATTGAGCTCGACAGCCACGCGGTCGGCGCGCAGGCCCTTGCTTTCGATCAGTTCGGCCACGGTGATTGGCGTGGCGACGTTCTCTTCCTTACCGTTGATGATCATTGCGGTTCCCTTCTGTGTCTGTCGTGACACATGCTTCCTGCACTCCAAATGTCCGTTTCTGGTGAATCGGACATCCGGAGGTTCATTGTTGGTCCTTAAATGTCCGATTCTGCAGAATCGGACACGCACGGCATCTATTTCAGTCCACGGATGTCCGTTTCTGGTGAATCGGACACGTAGACGCTTGTTCGAGCCGCTTGTGCGTCCGTTTCTGCAGAATCGGGCACTCAAGGTTGGTACGAAAAAAGGGTCGCCGAAGGAACCGTACCCTATGAGGTGGTGCGCCCCTCCGTGACCCTAATCACGCGATATTCGGTTATCGCGAACGGAAGATGAGATACGTCTTGCGGCGTGAACAACCCGTCTCCTTACGGCGGCATTACCCGCATCAAGTCCTCGGTCGAAGCTCTATGAGCTCCCTCTCAGCCTTTCGGCTCCCGTTCGGTTGTGCCTTCATCTTCGCGCACGCGCCCGACAAGCTTGCGCCGGTTCACGTTGGGTTAGTCTTGATGTGAACATGTGCGAATCGGCTGAGTGCTTGCAAGGAAGGGGAAGATGATGATGGACGGCGAGTTGGCAGGATTTGCGATTCCTCGGCTTGGTATGGGAACGATGGCTTTGGCGATTGAGGGACGCCCGGATCGCGATACCGCGATTCGTACGATTCATGCCGGTTTGGACGCGGGTGTTCGCTATTTGGACACGGCTTGGTCATATTATCTGCCGAGCGAGCCTGGCACCGGCACTGCGGAAGACCTTGGCTACGGCGAAAAGTTGGTGCGTGATGCGCTCACTTCGTGGAATGGCCCCCGAGATGAAGTGCTGGTCGCCACGAAAACTGGCTATCGACGCACCATGGAGGTCCCCGCTTTTGTTGCTCCTGTGTCCGATTCTGGAGAATCGGACAAACAGGGTGCCGGATTTGGGGTACAGATGTCCGATTCACCAGAATCGGACACTCAGGGGCGGGATTCTGAGGGATGCAGCCGTCGGCCTGGCGAGGAACGCCAGCATTTGCAGGCGGCGGGCAGTCAATACGGGTGGATGGCGGATTCGCGCCCCGAAACCATGATTCGTGACGCCAAGGAGTCCGCGTTGCACTTGGGCGTCGATACGCTCGACCTGTTGTATTCGCATGGCCCCGATCCCGCGGTGCCTTACGAAGACCAATGCGGCGCGTTGAAGCAGCTGCTCGACGAAGGCGTGATCAAATATGCGGGCATCTCCCGTGTGAATAACGAGCAGATCGACCTTGCGCGCAGCATTATCGGCAGCGGATTGGCCGCCGTGCAAAACCAGTTCTCGCCGTCGCATACCGATCCGGAACATACGATGGAGCATTGCGCCGAATTGGGGCTCGCATTCGTCTGTTGGTCGCCGCTCGGCGGATTCCTCGATACGTTCGATCAGAGCGCGTACGATCCGTTCCGCACGGTTGCCGCGCAACGTGGTTGCTCCTACCAGCGTGTGGTGCTGGCGTGGGAATTGACTCGTTACGAACGTCTGTTCACCATTCCCAGCGCTCGCAATCCGCAGGAAATCAACGATTCCTTCGCTGCAACGCAACTTCAGCTCGCTCAGGAAGAGCTTGCGATGCTTCCTTGCTGATTATCGTTTCCTTTTTGGGCGTTTTCCTGTACTTGCACGTTGCGATCGAAAAAATGTTTACAGTAAAAGATATTATCGAGACATAACTGATGGGCATCGAATAAGGCGAGGTGAAGCGTGGGCTTCGAGCGGGAGTCGTTTGACAAGCTGATGAAAGTGGTCTGGGGTAAGAAGTCTCAGATGCAGCAGGCGATGTCGCGTGATTCCAAGGGCGAGCCATTCATTATTCGCGAGCTTGAGTTCAAGGGCGCGCAAACGCCCTCGCAGTTGGCTACCGCGTTGAAGGTCACGTCGGGCAGGATCTCCACACTGCTGGCTGCGCTGGAAAAAAGGGTCTGATTGAGCGTGAGGTCGATCCCAACGACCGACGCATTGTGCATGTGAATCTTACCGAGCAGGGGCGGGCGAAGGCCAAGCAGCAGCGCGAGGATATGCGCGACGCCGTCTGCTGGGTCTTTTCGCAGATGGGGGAGCGTCGCACGCGCGAATTCGTGGATCTTACCGAGGAATTTGCCACATACGTGACCATCTGCATCCCTGGCCAGCCCCGCCCCACCGCCGAAGAAGTAAAGCAAGCCTTCGCAAAAGCCGAATCTGAAGATCCTGCGTAGGGACTGCCCACCACGTAAGCGTGCGCCTCACATGTGCCGTTCGCGACTGTGAGCTTGGCCAAACGGCCTTGAGTGTGTCGCGAATGGTATATGTTGGCCGCGCGCGACCGAGCTGAGAAGAATCGCTCTCAGCAAATACACAGAAATATGAGACTGTCTTACACTGTAAGTAATTAAATATCGTAAGACAATTCAATAGGACTTATGTAAATCATTAATCGCAATTCGATCAACTCATGTAGTTGATCCAACCAATCCATCAATCGCAAAAACTTCAAACGCAACACAAGAGAAGGAATCCAAGCATGTTCCGCATTATGCGATACCTCTCCAAAGCGGAGATAGGCCAGATGCTCATTGCACTGGTCAGCATCGTCGGGCAGATCTGGCTTGACCTGACCCTGCCGGACTACATGTCCGACATCACCACCCTCGTGGAAACCCCCGGCAGTGAAATGCACGATATTTGGATCGCCGGCGGCAAAATGCTGCTTATTTCGCTTGGATCGGCAGCATGCGCCATCATCACCGGCTATTTCGCGGCACGCATCGGCGCATCGTTCAGCCAGCGTCTGCGTTCCATGGAATTCCGCAAGGTAGAATCGTTCGGACCGGCTGAAATGAGCCGATTCTCCACAGCCTCGCTGATTACGCGTTCCACGAACGATATTACGCAGATTCAGATGTTCATCACCATGGGATTGATGATGATTGTCAAATCGCCGATTATGGCGGTTTGGGCCGTCTGCAAGATTGCGGGAGACGGTCTCGAATGGACGCTCGCCACCGGCATCGCGGTAGTGGTGCTGCTGGTCTCCATCACGATCCTCATGGTTCTCGTCATGCCGAAGTTCAAGTCCATGCAGCGACTGACCGATAACATCAACCTTGTGGCGCGCGAGAACCTCACCGGCCTGCGCGTGGTGCGCGCCTACAATGCCGAGGATTACCAGGAAGCCAAGTTCACCAAGGCCAACAAGGAACTCACCGACACCCAGCTGTTCACCAACCGTGCCATGGCCTTCATGATGCCGTTGATGAACACCATCATGAACGGTCTTATGCTTGCCGTGTACTGGATCGGCGCCTACCTGATCGACGCGGCCGACGCGGCCGACAAGCTCACCACCTTCTCCAACATGGTGGTGTTCTCCAGCTACTCCGTGCAGGTGATCATGAGCTTCCTGCTGATGAGCATGGTGTTCGTGCTGTGGCCGCGAGCGGACGTGTCCGCACAGCGCGTGCTCGAAGTGCTCGACACCGAACCGCTGATCACCGACGGCACCCGCAGCGATGCTGGCGAAGCAGGCAAGCAGGGCGAAATCGAATTCCGCAATGTTTCCTTCACCTACCCGGATTCGCGTGAAGCCATGCTCGAAGGCATCAACTTCACTGCCAAGAAGGGCGAAACGGTCGCGTTCATCGGCTCCACCGGCTCCGGCAAATCCTCGCTCATCAACCTCGTGCCGCGTTTCTATGACGCGACGCAAGGCGAGGTGCTCGTCGACGGCGTGAACGTGCGCGACTACACGCTCAAGGCATTACGAGACAAAATCGGATATGTGCCGCAACAATCCTTCCTGTTCAAAGGCACGATCGCATCCAATGTCAGCTATGGCGACAATCCGCTCGACACCACCGATGCCGGCATCGTCGACATGGCCGATACCTCGACCGCGGCCGGCAGAAAGCGCGAAAAAGAGCTGATCGCAACGCAAAACGAGCATCGCACACTCACTTCGGAACAGCGCGCCGACGTGCGCAACGCATGTGAAGTTGCACAGGCGACCGAATTCATCGCAACCAAGGAAAAGCAGTACGATTCCGCGATTTCGCAGGGTGGATCGAACGTGTCGGGCGGGCAGAAACAGCGTCTGTCGATTGCACGTGCCGTCTATCGTCATCCGGAAATCCTGATTTTCGACGATTCCTTTTCCGCACTTGATTTCAAAACCGACCGTGCCGTACGCGACGCGCTCGCCAAGGAAGCGAAAGATTCTACCAAACTGATTGTCGCGCAGCGCATCGGCACCATTATGGACGCCGACCGCATCGTGGTGCTCGACGACGGCAAGGTGGTCGGCCAAGGCACGCATAGCGAACTGCTGGAAAACTGCGATGTGTACCGTCAGATTGCGCAGTCTCAGCTGAGCGAAGACGAATTGAACGGCGGCAAGTCGGGCGAAAGCAAGCTGCCGGGCGAAACCGGCAAACCGATTGAAACCGGCAAGCCGTCCGTCGAAAGCGAATTGAACGAAAGCGAGGGTCGCTGATATGCCAGGAGGACCTATGGGACGCGGCCGCGGAGCCGTTGAAAAACCGCAGGATTTCGGTGGTGTGATGAAGAAACTGGTGCATTTCTGCCGCCACTACATTCCCGCCATCATTGTGGCGCTCGTATTGGGCGCGATCGGCACGGTATGCCAGATCGTCGGTCCGGACAAACTCAAGGACATGACCAACGAGATCGCCAAAGGCCTGCCTGCGCTAGTCAATGGCAAGCCGGTGCTCGGTGCGATCGACATGGACGCGGTCACGCACATCGCATGGCTGCTGGTGGCGCTGTGTGTGGGGTACGCGGTGCTGTGCTACGTGCAAAGCTGGATGATGGCGAACGTCACGCAGCGCACCGCACAGGAGCTGCGCGAAGCCATCAGCGTGAAGATCAACAAGCTGCCGCTCAAGTATTTCGACAAGGTCAGCTACGGCGATGTGCTCAGCCGCATCACCAACGATGTGGACGCCATCGGCCAGACGCTCGGCCAGTCGGTCGGCTCGCTGATCACGTCGGTCACGCTGTTCGTGGGCGCGCTCATCATGATGTTCTACAACAATGTGATTATGACGGTGTGCGCCATCGCTTCCAGCCTGGTTGGCCTGCTCATCATGGGCGCAATCATGAAGGTTTCGCAGAAGTACTTCTCCCGTCAGCAGATCGCATTGGGCGATGTCAACGGTCACGTCGAAGAGATGTACGCCGGCCACACCGTGGTCAAGGCGTATTGCGGCGAGGCTGATTCGATTCGCGCGTTCGAAAAGTACAACGGCGATTTGTACGATTCGGGATGGAAGAGCCAGTTCCTTTCCGGCCTGATGATGCCGTTGATGAATTTCGTCGGCAATTTCGGCTACGTGGTTGTGTGCGTGGTTGGCGCTGTGCTTGCGATGGATGGCAAGATCGAGTTTGGTGTGATCGTTGCGTTCATGATGTACATTCGACTGTTCACCCAGCCGCTTTCCCAGTTCGCGCAGGCATTCCAGAACCTGCAGCGTTGCGCGGCCGCTTCCGAGCGCGTGTTCAGCTTCCTTGAAGAGCCGGAGATGGCCGACGAATCCGACAAGCAGGCGCTGCTCGGCGTGAACGGCAAACCGGTGCGCGGTGACGTTGAGTTCAGTCATGTGAAGTTCGGTTACGATCCGAGCAAGACGATCATCAACGATTTCTCCGCTTCGGTGAAGTCCGGTCAGAAGGTTGCGATTGTTGGTCCGACCGGTGCCGGCAAGACCACGATGGTGAATCTGCTGATGCGTTTCTATGAGATTTCGGGCGGTTCGATTGCGATTGATGGTGTGGATACGAAGTCCGTGCCACGCTGGAACGTGCATGACCAGTTCTCCATGGTATTGCAGGATACGTGGGTGTTCCGTGGAACAGTGCGTGAAAACATCGCGTATTCGAAGCCGGACGTCACCGACAAGCAGATCGAGGACGCATGCAAGGCCGTGGGGCTGCACCACTACATCATGTCGCTGCCGAATGGCTATGACACAGTGCTTGACGACAAGGCCACGCTTTCGCAGGGTCAGAAGCAGTTGCTCACCATTGCGCGAGCCATGGTTGAGGATGCGCCGATTCTGATTCTCGACGAGGCCACCTCTTCGGTCGATACGCGTACGGAAGAGCTGATTCAGAAGGCCATGGACGCGCTGACCGTGGACCGTACGTCGTTCGTGATCGCGCACCGTCTGTCCACCATCCGCGATGCGGACATGATTTTGGTCATGAACCATGGCGACATCGTGGAAAGCGGTACGCATGAGGAGCTGCTCGCCAAAGGCGGTTTCTACGCCGACATCTACAACAGCCAGTTCGCCCTCACCGACTGATTCGCCGTTCTGGCTGGCTGATTCACAGAAGCCGCACGTCCCCAAAGGCGTGCGGTCTTTGTTTATTTCGGCTGGTATTCGGCTGTTATGCGGATCGCAGGAAGAGATCGGCCGGGAAGTTGCGGCTGACTGCGATTTGGCGGGATTCGTCCAATGTTGCGTATGTGAAATCGAACGTGCGTTGCAGTTGTGCTACGTCGGAAACGAACAGGGCCGTGGCCAGGCCGTCCGCAACGGCGGTGGGGTAGTCGCGTGCAAGATTGAGCGTTGCGTTTGCTGGAATGTATGCCCAGCTGGCTTCGGTTTGTTGCGCGGGCAGTCCGTCGATGGCATTGAGCAGATGATGAATGGCGATTTGGGTGCGCTCGTTGACTGCCACGTTCCAATGGCGTCGGCTGGGTGCGCTTGCGCACAACGCTCCGTTCGCAATATGTGCGATTCCGATTGCGTGGGACTGATCTTCCGGATCCTCAAGTGCGACGGAAATGGGCTGTTCCGCATGAATCAGCAAATCACCTCCCGCATCAATCACGAATTGTGACGACTGCAGCATGCGCCCGAGCAGGTCGACGAGATAGCCTTTGCCGCAGGCGCCGAAATCCAACTGCACCGGCTCATGCGTTACCAATGTGGTTCCGTGGCGGGTCACATCGCGTCCCCAAACGGCGCGTCCGCGCAATGCGCCCAAATGCTCGGGCGCATCTTGTGTAACCGTGAAACTCAGCGACGCATCGTATCCAAGTCGAATCAAATCCTCGCCGACGCACGGATCAATCGCGCCGGAAGTGGCGGAAAATAGCGCATCGTACAGATCGAACAGCGGCGCGCACCAATCCGGAAAATCGAAACTTCCGCCATGCTCGGCCTTGCCGATCGCCGCAATCAGCGAATCATTGCGGAATCGAGACAGCACGTGTTCGTAATCCTCAATGAGCGATTCCATTGCGGAACGCACCTTGTCGTCGATCGGCGAATCCACGGAAATCACCATACCGGTGCCGAGCGCCCTATAAAACGCCGTGACAAACGGCATGCGTTGCGTCAAAGAATCCATGCCTCCGATGCTACCCGCCCATTTCCTCCAGCTACTGGGGGAAATGGTTCGCGATGGGGCGCATGGTACAGTTGCCGGCAGGGCGTCAACATGGAGGTTGATATGGGGAACGTCGAGAATGCAAGTGCAGCCACGCGCACAACAAAAACGGTGAAGAGCCTGCCGATGCCCAAAGTCTGGGCTTTCGCCGTCGGCCAATTCGGCTGGGCGCTACTTTCCGGCATTATTTCGAATTGGCTCGTCTACTTCTACCAGCCTGACAGCGAAACCATCTCGCAAGGGCAAACCGTGTTCGTACCGCAAGGTCTTGCCGTACTCGGCGTGGTGACCGTAGTCGGCGGCATCACCGCGTTCGCCCGCTTCTTCGACGCATTCGTGGATCCGGCCGTGGCAAGTCTTTCCGACCGTTGCACATCAAAATCCGGTCGTCGCATGCCGTTCCTCAAATTTGCGGCCCTTCCGCTCGCCCTCGTCACCGTGCTGGTGTTTTGGAGTCCAATCAACGATACGAGCTGGATCAACGGCGCGTTCCTGTTCGTCACGGTGATCGGCTACTACATTGCGCTCACGTTCTACTGCACGCCCTACAACGCGCTGATCGCCGAGCTTGGTCACGATTCCAAACAGCAGCTCACCATCTCCACCGCCATTTCGTTCACGTGGGTGGCCGGCACCGCCATTGCATACGTGGCACCGGTGATTTGGGCTGGTTTCGTGCCGGGCTTGGGGCGTGTGAACGCCATTCGTTTGACGTTCACCATCATGGCGGCCATCGCATTCGTGTGCATGCTGGTTCCGCCGCTCACCATCAAGGAACGCGATTACGTCAACTCGCAGCCCACGTCCGAATCGACCATCGAATCGTTGAAGCAGACGTTCGGCGACGGCGAATTCCGCAAGTTCGTCTGCTCCGACGTGGTCTATTGGGTTGCGATCACTACATTCCAGACTGGTTTGCCGTTCTTCGTGACAAGCCTGCTCAAACTTCCCGAGACCACGACCACCATCTATTTCGTGCTCATGACCGCAGTGTCGGTGCTGTTCTACATGCCGGTGAATGTATTGGCGAATCGTGTTGGCAAGAAGCGGATTCTGCTGGTCGCTTTCGTGATTTTCACATGTGCGTTCGCGTTTGCGGGCGCGCTTGGCTCCGGTCTGCTCGCTGCGATTCCGCCGATGGCGCAGGGCTTGATTCTCTCGATTGTCGGCGCGATTCCGATGGCCGCGTTCGGCATTCTTCCGCAGGCGATTGTTGCGAATATTGCCGACGCGAGCTCGAAAACGACCGGTCAGGATCGTCAGGGCATGTTCTATGCGGCTCGCACGTTTGCGATGAAGATGGGTCAGTCGGTGGCGATGCTGCTGTTTACCGGCGTGAGCACGATTGGCATGGCGTCGGGTGCCGGCTATCGCATTGCGGCTGTTTGCGCCGCGGTATTGTGCGGCATCGGCGGTGTGGTGTTCGCGTTCTACAACGAACGCAAGGTGCTTGACGTGCTCGAATCCTGATTCCGTCCATGCGCCCGCTGGCCTCACGATTTTGTTTTTCGTTGCTTTTTCGGAATCGTGAGGTCACCAGGGCGGAATCGTGAGGTCAGAAAGTCCAGCTCTATCCCAAATCCCCCAATTCCCGAATCTTCCAATCGCACGAATATGCATGGAGAGGAACGGCGAAAGCGCCTCAAAAAATCACTATGTGAGACGACTCGCGCGGATTACAGAAAAGAAGAATGGCGGAATTCCGCCATTTTAAAGGTTTCTACAACAAAACTGCCAAAAAATCAAGACTGTTCTTTCGATTTTTTTCGTTTTATCTTGTGAAGTCGGTGCGCACTGTGTGTATGGCAAAGGTGGCGCACTCGTGAATCGGATTGTGAATGGCTGAGAGAGGAAGCGGTCTTATGTCATCCTGCGATACGCAGCGGGCTACAAGTGTGTCCGGTCGCCTTGTCGCGTTCATTGCGGCATTGATGATCGCGTTGACCACGCTTTTCGCGACTACCGCAGTTCCGCAGCCGGCAATTGCCGCCGATGACGGTCAAACGAATTTTGATTCCTGGACTGCCGCTGCGAAGAACATCGAAGACCAGCTTGCGACTGCCGAAAAAGACTACAATGACGGCAATTACGGTCAGGCTGGCACCGATTTCCAGACCGCGCATTGGATCGGTTACGACGCATCCAACTTCTCGAAAGTCGTCAACGACACCATCAGTGCCGACAAGCAGAAGGAACTGCTGCAGCAATTCACCGATCTTGAAGGTCTTGCCTACCAGCAGGACCAAGGCGACGTCATCGCAGCCAAAATCGACGCGCTGACCGCCGAAATCAACGCAACCGCGCAAACGCTTGACGCGAACGCAGACCTCGCCAATCCTAAGGAATATGCGAAGCAGCGTGCCGCGCAAACCGCGGAAGAGCGCAAGAAGCTCGACGCGGCCAAGAAGAATTCATCCAAAGGCAAAGGCGACCGCACGTGGAGTGAGGTTGCCAGCGAAATGACCGTCATTCTCGACCAGGCATACGAGGCTGCCGCTGCCGGCAAGGGCGACGAAGGTGCCACGCTGGTCAACAACGCCTACTACCAGTACTACGAGAAGCTCGGCTTCGAAAAGAACGTGATGAACGCGATTTCCGGCGACCGTGTTTCGCAGGTCGAATACCAGTTCAAGATGACTCGTAAGATCATGCGCGACGGCGGTTCCGACAAGGAAATCAAGCAGCATGTCGACGATTTGAAAAGCTGGCTCGTGGAAGACGCGGCCATCCTCGACGGTGGTGCGTCCGGCAATGTCAACGGCTTCACCAAGCTCGTCACCAGCTCCGCCGGCCAGGCGTTCCTCATTCTGATCCGTGAGGGTCTCGAAGCGCTGCTGGTGGTGGCCGCAGTGATCGCCTATCTGGTGAAGTCCGGCAACGAGCGTTTCGCTAGGTGGATCTACCTTGGTGTGGTCGCAGGTCTGGCCGGTTCCGGTTTGGTCGCCGTGCTCTTTACGTTCCTGTTCGGCGGTTCCGGCCCGGTTCAGGAGATTTCCGAAGGCGTGTGCGCGCTGATCGCCACCCTCATGCTGCTGTGGACCAGTAACTGGATGCTCAACAAGAGCTCCGTGGAAGCGTGGAACAACTACATCAGGAATAAGACCGAAGCGGCTGTGGCCGGCGCGCAAAGCAAGGTCGAATCCGGTCAGGGCCTGGGCTTGGGCATGATCGCCTCGCTTGCCATGCTGAGCTTCCTCGCCGTGTTCCGTGAGGGTGCCGAAACGGTGATCTTCTACGAGTCCATCTACTCCATGAGCCAGGATGCGCACGGCATGTGGGTTGGCGGTCTGGCCGCCGCCGCGGTGCTGATCGTTATCTTCCTGGTTCTGCGATTCACTTCGGTGAAGATTCCGATCGGCCCGTTCTTCCTCGTCACTTCGATTGTGATGGCCGCATTGGTTGTGATTTTCGCGGGTGGCGGCATCCATGCGCTCATCGAGGGTGATCTTATTGAAGGCACCTACTTGAGCAGCGTGCCAACTAACGATTGGATCGGCTTGTATCCGTACGTCGAAACGATTACGGCACAGGTGATTGCCGCGATCGCGGTGGTTGTGCTGTTCGTGGTCGGTTTCATCAAGAAACACAGGATGAAGTTGGCCGCGCAGGCGGAACAGGCTAAGTAAGCGCCAATCAATAATCACAAGTAAAGATTTAGAGATTTCCATAAGTTTCCAACGTTCCTCAAGGAACCAAAGAAAAGGAAGAGAACACAATGAAGAATAAGAAGATCGCCGCCCTGCTCGGCATCCTGTTGGCCGGCTCCATGGCCTTCTCCCTGTCCGCATGCGGCAACTCCAACGATTCCGCATCCGATGCCAAGTCCGACACCTCCACTTCGGACACCACCGACAAATCCAGCGATTCCAGCGCTGATGACAGCAACGGCGCCGGCTTCGAAGAGATTCAGGTCGACGAGAAGCACTCCGATCAGGATGTTGACGCTCTGACCGTCAACGCCGTGTACTTCCAGCCGATCGATATGGAACCGTCCGGTATGGGCCTGAAGGCTGCCGACGCTTCCTTCCACCTGGAAGCCGACATCCATGCCAACGAGAAGGGCACCGAGCTCGGCTACGGCAAGGGCGATTTCGTGCCGGACCTCACCGTGAACTACGAGATCATCAACAACGCGAACAACGAGACCGTTGGTTCCGGTACCTTCATGCAGATGAACGCTTCCGACGGCCCGCACTACGGTGCCAACGTCAAGCTCGACGAGGCTGGCTCCTACAAGCTCGTGCTGAAGATCGAATCTCCGGAGAAGAAGGGTTGGATGCTGCATGTTGATCCGGAGACCGGCGTTAAGGGCCGCTTCTGGACCGAACCGCTCGAGGTCACTTTCCCGGAGTGGAACTACACCCCGCAGGAGTGGTGATCTGAAACGTGAGTTCCGGCACATGCCAAGCGAAACGGTTTGGATGTAAGCCTGAATTCATGTTGAGATTCAACTCGTGGTTAACGCCGTTCACGTATCGCGAAACGTATGCAAGTAGCGCGAATATGGGTACGGCGTTCGCGGTTGCCTGGATAGTCGTTCGACGCACTCAAGGCCGTTCGGCCGAGCCTACGGTCGAACAACCATCCAAGCAACCGCTCTCTTGCGTTTGAGGGGATGCGCTTTTGGGAGATAACGCGCTTTTGGGGGAATCTTGGTAAGGGGGTTCCTTTTGCGTGCCGAATTCACTAGGCTTTGACAGAGATATACAACGAAAGGTGTGAGATGCTGACGCAGTACGTCACGGTGTTGCAGGGAACGCTGGCACCGGCTTTGCTGATTATGGCGCTGAACGTGATGCTCACGGTCGGTGAGGGGCGTGACAAGCCGTTGAGCGCGTACTGGCGTCTTGCGGGCTTCATTATTGGATTCGCGGGTGCCATTGCGTTCGCCGCGTTGCGTGCATCCGCGATGATCAATCAGCGTACGTTCGTCAATTACCCCACGTTGTGGTGTTGTGTGATTTTCGATATCGCAGTGTTCGTTGTTGTGCTGTTCGCACGTCGCATCACTACGAATTGGCATGATCATCGCGTGTTGCTTGATATTGCGAATCTTATTGGCTCTCTTGCAATCGCCGCCACCACCTTCCGTGCATTGCCTGATGTTATTTTGCGTTTGACGATTTTCGTGGAGCCGGGAGATCCGATTTTCACTTCGGATATGCTCCTTCGTGCGCTTGGTTTCGCATTGGGTGCGGCCACTGCGATTGTTGCGGCGTTGATTTTCCGTACGATGCGTTCCACTGCGATTCGTTGGTCGTTCACCACGGCCGTGCTGCTGCTGATTGCGCTGCTGTTTGTCTCGCATTTCACTGATCTTGCGCAGATTCTGCAGTCCAAGCGCATTGTTCATTTCCCTACGGAAGCGTTCCTGGCATTGGTGTGGTGCATCAATCATCAGCGTCATATGGTCATTGCCATGGTGCTGGTGTTCATCATTCCGGTGGTCGCCAGCATTGTGATGGGCTTCAAAATCAAGCCGGAAGGCGCCAACGAGGCCATTGTGCGATCGCATATCGCGTTTCGTCGCCGTGCGAAGGCTGCCGGCGCATGGAGCCTTGTTGCGATGATCGGCATCACGTTCGCGCTCACGTATGGTGTGGCGCAAACGAAGAAGGTTATCACGCTGTCGCCGCCTGAGGATTATTCGCTGAGCGACGGCGTGGCCACCATCAAATTCAGCCAAATCAACGACGGTCACCTGCATCGCTTCCAATACAAGGCGAAAGACGGCACGGTGATGCGTTTCATCATCATCAAGAAGAATGGTGGAGCGTACGGTGTCGGTCTTGATGCTTGTGATAACTGCGGTGACGCGGGCTATTACGAGAAGGATGGCAAGATCATCTGCAAGAAGTGCGATGTCGCCATCAACCTCGCCACTATCGGATTCAAGGGCGGCTGCAATCCTGTGCCGTTCGATTATCAGGTTGAATCCGGCAAAATCGTAATTCAAACTTCGACGCTCGACGCATTGTCGACGCATTTCCAGTGAGCGGAAAGAGGTAGTCATGTTCTTTTTTCGAATGATTTTCCGCTCGTTCAGCAGGCAGTTCAAACGCAGACTGCTGATCGCGGTCACCGTGTGCCTGTCGGCCACGGTCAGCGTGGCCATGCTGGGCGTGGTGTTCGACGTTGGAGACAAGCTGAACGCGGAACTGTCGACGTACGGTTCCAACATCACCGTGCAGCCCAAGGCCGATGCCGTCGTCAACGACCTGTACAACACGGGGGGTGACGCGAATGGCAACGCTTCCGGCACTTCCGAATCCGATCCGACCACATTTCTGAAGGAATCGGACGCACCGAAGATCAAAACCATCTTCTGGGCGTTCAACATCACGAATTTTGCCCCCGAACTTAATATCCATGCTGACGTGAACTGCGCGTCCGAATCGGTGGATTCCAGCTCCTGCAAGGCTTCCGGCGTGCCGATCGTGGGCACATGGTTCGCCAAGACCCTGCATATGGATTCCGGTGAATCCACGGTGGCGGGCATGAACGGCATGCGTTCGTGGTGGAAGCTTGACGGCTCCTGGCCGAAAGACGATAGCGCGCAAGGCCTGATCGGCACCACGCTCGCATCCAAACTCGGCGTGACCAAGGGAGATACCGTAACCCTCTACAAAACCACCGTCGACGGCAGCCGCAACAAGCAGCGGATCACCATCACCGGCATTTACGATTCCGGCGATAGCGACAACAATGCGATGTACATTCCGTCATCCACCGTGCAGGTGCTTGCGAATCTGCCTGATTCCATCGACAAGATCGAAGTCAAGGCTCTGACCACGCCAGACAATGATTTGGCGCGTAAGGCGTCGAAGAATCCGAATGCGCTCACGCAAGATGAGTGGGAAACATGGTATTGCACCGCGTACCCTTCGTCCATCGCCTATCAGATCGAAGAGGTCATTCCCGGTTCCGTAGCCAAGCAGGTGCGTCAGGTGGCCGCGTTACAGGGCGATGTGCTGCAGAAAACGCAGGCGGTGATGGTGCTGATGACCGTGCTTTCGCTGGTTGCGGCCGCTATTGCAGTGGCGAATCTGATGGCCGCCTCGATTGGTGAGCGCGGTTCAGAATTGGCGTTGCTGAAGGCGATTGGTGCCACCGATGGTGCGGTTTCTCGCCTGATGCTCGCTGAGACGGCTGTGATTTCGTTGGTTGGTGCGATTGTCGGTGCGCTGTTGGGTTCCGGTGTTGCGCAGATTGTGGGACATGTGGTATTCGGTTCCGGCATTACGATGCGTCCGATGGTGTTTGTGCTGGTGTTTGTGCTGCTGACGCTTACCGTGCTGATCGCCTCGTTCTCGTCGATCCGTTCGATTCTGGGACTCAAACCTGCGGAGGTGTTGCATGGCCGCTGATGTCAACTTGAGTTCCGTAAACTCGGCCGCGGCTGCGGCCTCGGTCACGAACGGCACACTGTGCTGTTCGTCTGCGGAGGTGTTGCATGGTAGGTGAGTTCAAGACAGTCCGTAAGGGGCATGAGATGACTAATCGCAAGATGTTCTTCACCATGCTGTGGGGCGCGGTGTTCCGTCGTCGTTCGCGGGCCGTTATGGCCGTGATCGCCTCCATGGTGGGCGCTGCCACGCTGTTCTGCCTTGCGGCGACGTGTATTGCCGTTCCACAGCAGATGAACGAGGAAATGCGTGCGTATGGCGCGAATCTTATCGTCACGCCGTCCGAATCAGCCGAAAAGTCCCACGGCATCGACACCGATACCGTCAAAGCGTTGAACCAGATGGTGAAAGGCTCGTACAGCGCCCGTTCCGCCGCTTACCGGTATGAAAGCGTGCGCATCAATTCTGCGCCATACACGCTGGCTGGCATCACAACCAAAGACGTGAAGGCGCTCAACCATCATTGGAATGTGACTGGCGATTGGCCTAGCGAAGGCAACGTGATGCTCGGCCGTGACGTGGCAGACGCGCTCGGTGTCTCCATCGGTTCGACCGTAACCATCGGCTACCGCGCATCCGACGATGCGCAGGATTCCGGCGCTCTTAGCCAAACCGAAGCGCAAGTCAAAGAAAACGGCCGCGTTTCGTCCGACATTATGGAAAACACCGGCACTGAATTCCGTGTCGGAGGCATCGTCGATACGGGCGGCAGCGAAGACGAAATCGTCTACGCGGTCAACGCTGACGTGGCCAAACTGGCCGGTTTCAAACGCGGAGCGGACGTGATCGAATATTCCGTCAATGCGGTAGGCAGCGAACTCAACGATGTCGTCAAATCGATCAATGCGAATCCGTCAACCGGCGTGAAAGCGCAGACCGTCACCAAAATCACCTCATCCGACACTCGTATCATCGCCATGCTGCAAACCCTGTTCTGGATCGTGTCGCTGGTCGTGCTCGTGCTGACGTTTGTGGGCGTGGGCACCACCATCAGTTCCATCGTGTCTCAGCGACGCAACGAAATCGGCTTGCGCAAGGCGTTAGGCGCATCCTCGCGCGCCATCGGCATCGAATTCTATGTGGAATCCGCCATCTACGGACTGATTGGCGGCCTGATCGGCACTGCCATCGGCTACCTGCTGGCCCGCGTGCTGTGCGTATCCGTATTCGAACGTGCCATTGGCTTCAACTGGCTGTTGGGCGTCGCTTCGCTGCTGTTGAGCGTGCTCATCGCCATCATCGCATCCATCCCGCCGGTTCGCCGCGCAACCCGTATCGACCCCGCCATCGTTTTGAGGGAGGAATAATCATGAGTTCCGAACATACGTTGAATACGTTGCTTGAATTGGATCATATTTCCAAGATTTACGGCGATTTGCGTGCCGTCGACGATTTGACTTTGACCGTTCCGCAAGGTGAATGGCTTGCGATTGTCGGTTCGTCGGGTTCCGGCAAAACCACGCTGATGAACATGATTGGCTGCATGGACACGCCTTCAAAGGGTTCCGTCATGCTGGAAGGCCGCAAGTTGGAGGATTTGAACGCCAAGCAGCTTGCCGACGTGCGTAAGAACATGATCGGATTGGTGTTCCAGAAGTTCTATCTGGTACCGCATCTGACGGCTGTGGAAAACGTGATGGTGGCACAGTACTACCATTCCGTAGTCAACGAGCAGCAGGCGTTGGAAGCATTGGACCGCGTCGGTCTGAAGGAGCGTGCCCACCATCTGCCCGGACAGCTTTCCGGCGGCGAACAGCAGCGTGTGTGCATCGCACGTGCGCTCATCAACTGTCCGAAACTGATTCTTGCGGACGAACCGACCGGCAATTTGGATGAGAAGAACGAGAAAATCGTGCTTGACCTGTTCCGTCAGCTGCACGAGCAGGGCACTACCATCATCGTCGTGACCCATGATGCGCTCGTCGCATCCTGCGCCCAGCGCGAGATCATGCTCAACCATGGCGTGCTCGTCGGTGAGAAGTGGAATGATGAGGCCGTACGGAAGGCCTATGAGCAGGCGGGCGGCAAGCCGGCATACACCGGTTCCACTACGGAAGGCGCACAGAACGGCGAGACGGCCATCAGCTTCGCCGATCCGACCAAAGCCGCGAAAACCGGCGGTGAGGAATAAGCTGAAATCAGCCGAACAATCCAAGCCATAGCACTGACGAATCGTACGGAGCGAACATGAGCAACGAATCATCGAATGCGATCAAAGTGATCGCACTGTCTGCGGCAAGCCTTGCGCTGCTGTCGGCATGCGGCGAACCCACGGCGACACCGATGGACGATGAATATGCCGGAAATTCCGGCGAAAGCGTGCAATCGCAGGAAGAAAATTCGAAGAACAGCGGTAGCGCCACCGACTCCGGCGATTCTGCGGATTCGGACGACAAAAACCATGCCGACGATCCGAACAGCACTACATCCGACAAGCAAGACACCGGCAACTACGCCGACGGTACCTACTCGATCAACGGCCAGTACGGGCCGGTGGGCGAAGACACCATCGACGTGCATGTGACGGTCAAAGATCAGACCGTCACCAATGTGGAGGTTATCGGGCATCCGTTCACGTCCATCTCCAAAAAGCACCAGAATGCGTTCGCCGAAGCCATCAACGGCGTGGTGGACGGCAAGCCGCTCAAAGACCTCAAGGTAGACAAGGTGGCCGGTGCCAGCTGGACGTCGGAAGCGTTCAACAAGGCGTTGGACGTGGCCCGTCAGGAAGCGTCGATCCAGTAGGTCCAGTAGCGGCGAAAAGTCTGCAAACGTACAATGAGCGCCTCAGCTACAGCCTCACCCAAAGAGTGATTAAAGGCCGTAGCGGGGACGCTCATGAGTTTCAATACTACTACGTGCAACTCTGCTCTGCAATGCCTTTCAGACGGCCATAACGGGCCACAGAACAGCCGTCATGTTCTCAGGCCAAGGAATACTCGCGTCGCCATGCAACGCCTTACAGGCGAGCATGGAGCCGAGTATCGTGCTGAACAGGAATTGCGGATCCAATCCATTACGGAACACACCGGCCCTCACACCGCGATCGACAAACTCAGAAAAACGCTTCTCCGCGGGAACGAGCACCTGATCCGCAATCGCATTCAACGAAGGATTATCGGAAGAAAGCACCACACCGACGGCTTTCAAACCAAGCTCACTGTCGAAAAAACAGCCCTGAATGCGTTGCAGTATCGTCAGCAGACCGTTTTTCGACAACTCGACATCGCTGAAATCCGGCAATCCCGCAACTTCCAACTGAACGCGGCGCAACAGATCGTCCGCATTCTTATAGCGACGGTAAATCGTGGTTTTCGCAACACCGGAACGACGGGCGACCTCTTCAATGGTCACCGCACCGACACCATCGGAAATCACAATCGCAAGCGTGGCCTTCATGATCTTATGATCGGTTTGCTCGCGAAGCTGCTCGCGGCGGCTCTGCGCCTTGCGAACGGCCGCATGCACGTCACTGACCGCGTCGGAAACCACATCGGAAACGGCTTCGGAAACCGCCTCATGCACTCCGGTAATCATGCGACCACCTTGGTGCTTTCCACCTTCGCCACGTACCACCTATTGAACTTGACCAGCGGAATACGCAGCAGCAAGCCAATCAGCAGCAGCGGAATCAGGAACAGCAACAGCGAACCGATCGCATGCCAATAATCATTGTTGTAAATACCGGCAATGGCCGCACGCAATGCCGTAATCGCATGCGTGGCCGGCAGGAACGGACTGATATCGCCGATGATCTTCGGCAGCACGGCAAGCGGATACGCGCCGTTCGCGCCGGAAATCTGCAACACCAGCGTCAGCACGCCAATGGCCTTGCCCACGTTGCCGAAGCTCGCCACCATCGTGTAGGTGAAGAACGAGAACACGAGGGAGGCCACCCAGCCGGTCAACATGAACAGCCACGGGTGCACTGCCTGAATGTGCAGGAACAGCAGGCCGCCGCCCAGCGAGAACGTGCTCTGCAACAGTGCGATCACGGCGAACACGCCATAATGGCCGAGGAACAGCTGATGCGGCTTCGGATTGTCGAGCTCCTCACGATTCTTGCGCGACACCGTGGTCTTGAGTGTTACGGCCATAAGCAGCGATCCCACGAACAACGGCAGAATCGTGTAGAACGGAGCCAGTTGTGAGCCGAAATTCTCCACAGGGAACACGGCCGTGCGCTTCACTTGGACGGGGGCCGCAAGAGCCGCCGCCAGCGAATCGGTGTTGTTGCCGAGCACGTCTTTGACGGTGTCCATATTGCCGCTGTTCAGCGCGTCGGAAAGCGTGCCATTGAACGAAGACAGCGCGGTGCTCGCCTTAGTGAGGCTTTCGGCGGTGGAATCCAACACCGTGCGAATATTGGTCAGCTGCTTGCCTGCCGACTTCGTGGTGCTGTTGAGATCTCCCAACGCGCCCTTCAGATCGGTGGCCGTGCTGCTCAGTGCGGTGGCCGTGCTGCTGATCGAATCGGAAATGTCGTTGAGCTGCGGCTTGAGCTGGCTGTCGAAATCGGTTTTGATGCCGTCGATGGAGGCCTTCGCCTGCTGGGCAAGCTGGCTCACGCGCTCGCGGTCGGCTGTGGTGTCGCTCACTTTCGCGTCGATATTGTCGGCGCTGGTGTTGAGTGAGTTCGCTAGATCGTTGAGTTGCGTAATGGTCGCGCCCACGTTGGTTTTGAGATGATTGATGGCGATTTTCGCGACTTCCGGCACCAGATTGTTGTTGCTGAGCTCGTCGAGGGCATCGTAGATGTTCTGATAGCCTTGCGCCTGCTTGGATACGTTCGCAGCCTGATTGCGCAGGGCGGTGGCCGTATTGCCGGCTTGGGTGCCCGCATTGTTGAATACGCTGTCAATATCGGTGGAGACAGCGCCGAAGCTGTTCGACGAGCTGCTCAACGCGGTGCTGAGCGCATTCGTGCTGGTTTTGACGGCTCCGGTCAGATCGTTGATGCCGTTCTTCGACTGTTTGAGCTCGTTGACGGCGTTCTTCGCGCTGCCGCTCACGTTGGAAAGCAGGCTGTTGGAACTGTCGAGCAGGTTCTGCGCGCTCAACGTCAGCGAGCTGAACGTGGTCAACGCGGATGACGTGTCGTTCAGCGTGTTCGCGAAGTTGTTCATATTGTTGCTGAAGTTGGTGAGCGTGGCCTGCGATTTCGGTTTGTCAAGCTCATCGGCCAGCTGCGAGGCGATGTTGAGCGCGGTGCTCGTCAACGTTGCGGAGAACATTTCGTTGATCTGTGCTGCCACGGTGTCGGCTCCCTGGCCGGTGATCTTCGGAGCGAGTGCGTTCTTCTTCTCGTTGTTGTAGTAGGTGAGTGTGGCATGGTCGCCGTCCGCGGTGAAGAATGTCATCATGCGGGTGCTGAAATCCTTCGGAATCACCACTGCTGCATAGTATTTGCCGGATTTGGTGCCGTCGATGGCCTCTTTTTTGGTGGTGAAGGTCCAGTCCATCTGGTCGTTGGCGCGCAAGGTGTTGACCACCTGATCGCCGATACTGATCTTCACGGGAATGAGATCGGACTTGTAGCCTTCATCGTCGTTGGCGACGGCGAATTTCAGATTGCCGGTGTTGGCGAATGGATCCCAGCTTGCGCTCACGTTGAACCAGGAGAACAGGCCAGGAATTACCACCAGTCCGATGACGATGATGATGGAGACGATGTTGCTGGTCAGGCGTCGAACGTCGCCGACGAACAGTTTCCAGATGTTTTTCATGCGTTGCTCCTTTCGCTGTTACCGTTGGGATTGGTGTTGCTCGCTGTGCCGGTGTTGCCGGTCGCGTTCATGGCCTGTACCAGTGTTGCGATGCCGTCGGCATCGGCTTGGCTGGTGTCTGCGACGTTGGCGATCGCCTGTTTGGTTTCGTGTTTTCTTCGTTGTGCCTTGCGCATCAGCTTGTCTCGCCTGATTTGTTGCGCACGCTTCTTGCGGCGCAGCCTTGCAGCTTGGCGTTCCACCAGTTGTTCGCGAATCGCTTCGTCGCTGAGGCTGCCGAGTTCCACCTGGCGTTGCAGGCTGAAACGCATATATTCGATGACCATCAGGAATCCGATGATGAGCAGCACCCAGATGATCCAGGTGGCAAGCACCACGATCTTCTCGCCGTTGGTGAAGGAGAAGATCAGCACCAGAATCACCGGCACAATGAAACCGGCAACCAGCGCGCCACGCTTGAGCTTCGGATACAGTTCGGCGAAGCGGCTTGCGCGTTCCTCGATCGCCTCACGGTAGCCGCCCTTATCGGCGAGCACTTGAATGGCCTGGGACACGTTGTAGCCGCGTTCCGGAAGCTGTACCTCCTCGCCGATGATCATGTCGCTTTCCTTGATCTGACGGGCGAACAGGCGGTTGAGATTGACCAGCAGCGGGCGAATCGCAAGTCCGATGAAGAACGCGACCACGGCGAACATCAGTAGCGCGCCAATCGACTTGAGCCAATGCCCGTCGTAGAAGCCGGCAATCGTCTCACGGAACGCGTCAATCGAATAACTGAATGGTACGAACGGGTAGACCATGCGGAAGAATTTCGGCATCATCTCAATCGGATACAGGCCGGAAGCGCCCGGAATCTGCACGATGATCAGCGCGACGCACAGTCCCTTGCCAATATGCATGAACGAGGTCGACAGCGCGAAGGTGATGCTCAGATATACCAGCGACGTGATGACGCCGGTAAGTATGTACAGCGGCGCGTTCACCGTCTGCACGCCGATGATGAGGTTGCCGATGGTGGTGATCGCGCCTTGGATGGCGCCCATGATGCCGAGCAGCATGTAGCGGGCGAAATATTTTTCGGAAGTGGTCAAGTCGAGGTCTTCGAGGCCTTCATCGTCGACCTCCACCTTGAAGATCACCACGAAGGCGAACGCGCCCACCCACAGGGCCAGGTTGGTCATGAGCGGAGCCATGCCGGAACCGTAGGAGTTCATCGGATACACGTTTTTCGTGTCGATCACCGTGGGGGACTGCATGAACGAGGCGATTTTCTCCGTGTTGAGGGAGCTGTCGCCGGTCAGGCTTTTCAGCATGTCAACGCTGCCGAGCGCTTTCAGGTCGGTGCTGACGGTGATGAGCTTGTTCTCCACCTGCTCGAGCTGCTTGTCGGTGTTCTGCAGCGTGGTGCGGGTGTCGTTCGCCACCTGGTCGAGTTGGTCGAGCACGGCGGAGGTCTGGTTGACCACGGTGGTCTGGCTGGTTACGGTGCCGGACAGTGTGCCGGCGGTCATGGCGAGCGAGCTCAGACCGGAGTTGAGCTGGGGGAGCGCACCGGAATTCAACGTGTTGCGGGCATCTCCCATGCTTTTCAGCGAATTTTGCGTGCTGGTGTTGAAGTCGGTGGCGAGTTTGGACACGCTGTCGGACGTGGATTGTGTGTTCTCGCTCAACGTTTTGAGGTCGTTGAGCGTGCCAGCGGCCGTGTTGTTGGTGTCTTCGAGCTTCTTGATGATGTCTTGGTACTGTGCGTTGTCGCTGACGTTCTTGAGCTTCTCGATGAGCTGGGCGTTGCTGTCGGTCACGCTTTGCATGTTGCTGACGGCCTGCTGTGCGGTGCCGCTTGCGGACGAGACGGCCGTGGTCACCTTGTTGATGCTGGTGGTGGTGTCGCTGGCGGCCTGCGAAATCAGGCCGGAACCGTTCTCCAAAGCGGTGTTGGCGTTGGACGTGAAGGTATTGAGGCCGTTTTGTGCGGTGCCGATGGCGGTGGCGGTGTTCGCCAGTCCCTTGCCCGCACTTGCTGCGGCCAGCTGCACGTCGTTCATTGCCTGACGGGCGGATTGCGTTTGTTGCGGCACGTTGGCGAGCTGTGCGTCAAGATCTTCGATGGTGGAGCGGATGAGGCTTACGTTCTTCTGGGTTTTGTCGAGTTCTGCTGTGGTTTCGTTGACGAAGGAGTTGGTTTTGCCGTTGATGGTGTCATTCGCGGAGTTCACGGCTTTAGTGAGTACTTCGCTGACGGTGGAGACGAAGGTGTTGTTGACGGTACGGTCGACGGTGGTCGCGCCTTGATCGGTGATTTTCGGGGAGATCGGGCTCGATTTTTCGTTGACATAGTATTCCAGCGTCGGCCGGTTCTTGCTGTCGGTCACGACGTTGGCGAGATCCTCGCTGAAATCGGAGGGGATGATGATCGCCGCATAGCAGTCGCCGGACTGTACCGCTTCCATCGCTTCGGCCTTGCCCATGAATTCCCAGCCAAGCTGGTCGTTGTCTTTCAGCGTGTCTTCGATCTGGTCGCCGAGGTTCATTTTGCCGAGCAGGGCGTTGTCGGTGCCTTTGTCGACGTTGGCCACGGCAACTTTGATGCCTTGGGTATTGCCATACGGATTCCAGAATCCGTAGATGTTGAACCATGCGTACAGCGGCGGAATGATGGTTATACCGATCATGATGACCCAGGCGGCAGGTACGGTGACGAGTCGTTTGAGGTCACGACGCAGAATCTGCAGTACGTTGCGCATTGTCTCCCCAGTCCAATGGATGTTCGACCGTGTTCGCGCGTAGCGATACGTTATTCGTAGCGCTACGCCTCCCGTATCGTAATACCCGCTCTCGGACAAATTTGGGCACAGGCGTAAATGCGCTCCGTCCATGACTGAAATAAACACGACAAACCGCGGCAGGACTGTGAATCTTGCTGTTGGAGACCGCGCAACTTGCCTTCTGTGTCTGCGCAAGTCGAGTCTGCTGTCTGCGCATCTTGTGATTGCGGGATGACATGTGACTTGCGCAGGCAGAAATCGCAGGTTGTGCGCGTTGTGCGCAAACAATCATCTCGTGTAGCGCACTGCGATCGGGTTTTGGTAGCGTTGTGCAGGGAAGGACGAACAAGCATGAGCAAGATTGAAGATGTGAGCGAAGCCATCGCCGACGAAACCGAAATCGCAGCAATCGAAGAGGCCGGCATCATTGCGCAATCGCAATCGGCGGAAGATGACGGCAATCCTGCTGACCGCAGGCTGCCGCTGATTGCACGTATTTACGGCATCGTCATGTTGATCGAAGGCGTGGTGACGTTGCCGATCATCGTGATTTCCTGCCTGTATGCAATCCACGCCGCGCTTTCCGGCAAACTGGCGTTTGGCGCACTGAATCTCACCACTATTCTGTCGGTTATTCATGCTGCAGTGCTGCTGGTCTCCACCGCATGCCTTGCGATTTTCGGCATGCTGCTGATTCTCAACAAGCGTCGGCATATCGCGCAATGGACGTATCTGATGATTCCGCTCACGCTTGCGGAAGGCCTATTGTCGTTGTCGTTGCAGGGTTTGGGTGTGAATCTGATCAGTCCGACCGTGCAGCTGCTTGTATTGGTTGCGTTGCATATCACGGCTGATCCGTCGCTGCGCGAGGAGCGACGTTTGCAGTTCGCGCTTCGTCGTTTGGATGCGCGCAGCGAGTATGAGACGGCTGTTTCGAAGGGTATGGCCGGCCGTGATCTGACCGGCAAGGGCTATATTTCGCTTGATTTCTTCAACCTGTTTTGGCTGTTTATGGTCGGATGCGTGTTCGGTCTGGTAGTGGAGACGCTATACCACTATGTGCTGTTCGGCGAATGGCAGGATCGCGCCGGATTTTTGTGGGGGCCGTTCTCGCCGATCTACGGCTTTGGCGCGGTGATCCTGACGGTATTGCTCAACCACTTGTGGCGGTCGAATTGGATGCTGATCTTCTGCGCCAGCGCGGTGATTGGCGGCGCGTTCGAATATTTCACCAGCTGGTTCATGGAGGTTGCGTTCGGTATTCGCGCGTGGGATTACACGGGTCAATGGCTGTCGATTGATGGGCGCACATCCGGCAAATACATGTTTTTCTGGGGAATACTCGGCTTGGTGTGGGTGAAGCTGATTCTGCCGCATTTGCTTGCGATGATTCAGCGTATTCCGTGGAAGATTCGCTATACGTTGACGGCGGTGTGTTTCGCGCTGATTTTCGTTGACGGCGTGATGACGTTGATGGCGCTGGATTCCTGGTATTCGCGTATGGCGGGTATTGCGCAGGATTCGCCCGTTTCGCAATTCTTCGCCACATATTTTGACGACGACTTCATGGCCAATCGGTTCCAGACCATGACGCTCGACCCGTCCACGGCCAGCCGCATGTAGTGTCTGACTGTTTTATGGGCTAGATGGCGAAGCTTTGTGGAAGAACGTGTATGGTGCGTCCGCTATTGGTTGCGCCGTGCACGGCTGCATGTGACCTGTGCCCGCACTGCCTTTGTGGACTCGGTGCCCTGCGACTTCTACGCGCTTAGGCGGCGAAGCTTTGCGCGAGCTGGCGGATGAGATCCGGCCTATGTCCACTCCATGAGGAGTTCGGTGAGATGACGACCGGAATCTGCTTGAAGCCAGCGTTTTTGATCTGTTCGAAGGTGGACGGGTTCTTCGTCAGATCAACGGTGTCGTAACGCACGCCCAGCTTTGCGAGCTCTTGTTCGGTGGCTTCGCATTGCGGGTTGCTCGGATTGGTGAAGACGGTCACGGTCATTCGATTTCCTCCCTATGCAAAAATGGCTTCCGTCGTTTGCGAAAGCCGTGTCGGCCACGTTCTTCGGTTATGCTCGCTTACGCAAGCCACTATCTAGCATACACACTACAGGTAGTGGTGTGTCGTGAGTTTCCTCACTGTATATAGTGGGGAATTCCCCAGAATTCCCCAAAATACGAACGTTTGTTCGAATATGTCTAGTGTACCCCAAACCACGGAATTCACGTCCGCGCGCATGTCGTGCGTGTTTTATGGAGAGGGTTGTATATAGGGGTGGCTTGGTGACGTCAATGCCTGACTGATGGCACGGCGAAAACTGTTTATTCATATGTAAAACACCGGTAATATACCGCAAATGACCTCAGTTGTCACCCCCCCCCCTAAAATGATGAGTATGCGTAGCGCGAATTTGCGTGGGCGTGTTGAACAACCTTGATGATTCCGATTTGCCTACTGTCTTAAGGACTGTTGGGCTGACAGGAAATTCTGAGGGGGCTGTGAGCATATTCGCGGGAATTGGCTCTACGGTATGCTGAGGTTCGGCGGTTTTCCGCTGAATACAGGAAACCCCTGGAAATCGTACGATTCCCAGGGGTGGATGGTTGGTCGCTGGCTAGGGCAGCGCATCAGGGTGAAGAAGTGTTTTCGAAGGCTCTTCCTCACCTATCAACTGCGTTTGAGGTATAGCCCTCGCCGGCAGCCAGCCAAGTCTTATCTTATACACCCTTAGCTATGTCGGCGACCTTATTGCAGGGTGTGTTCAATGAAGCCATAACGTGCAATTTGGCTCCGCGCAAGTACTCCAGGAGAAGTCGTTGCACGGAGCCAAATTAATCGCTTTCAGGCGAATGCCACCTTGACTGAGTTAGACTCAGGCGCGCTTGCGGAGCACGGTGATGCCGGCGAAGCCGAGCAGGGCGATCACGGCGAACACCGCAACGCCACCAACGGTAGCGCCGGTGTTGCCGAGAACGGCCTTCTTGATCTTCTGGGCAACGGTCTTCTTGGTGTTGCCCTTGGTGTCATTCTTCTTGGTGGTGTCGGCCGGCTTGCTGTCATCCTTCTTGGAGTCGTCGGTCGGAGCGTCCTTGTACATGGCGTACACTGCCCAGTTGCCGGTCACGACCATGTCTGGATCGACCGGAACGTCGCCGTCGTTGGAGGCGAAGCCCCAGCCGGTGAAGATCTTGCCCTCGACGGCCGGTGCCTGGATGCCCAGCGCGTACTGGGAGAACTTGACCTTGTCCTTGGCGTAGTAGCCGACGGTCTGGATGAGCTTGTCGGTGCCTGCGTAGAAGGAGACCACGTTCTGGGTGGTGTCATCCTCGGTCGGAGCGTCCTTGTACATGGCGTACACTGCCCAGTCGCCGGTCACTTCTGCGTCCGGGTCGACTGCGACGTCGCCGTCGTTGGAGGCGAAGCCCCATCCGGTGAAGATCTTGCCCTCGACGGCCGGTGCCTGGATGCCTGCGGCGTAGGTGGAGAACTTGACCTTGTCCTTGGCGTAGTAGCTGACGGTCTGGATCAGCTCGTTCTTGGTGTTGTAGAAGGAGACCGTGTTCAGAGTCTTATCTTCCGAAGTCGGAGTGTCCTTGTACATCGGGTAGACGGCCCAGTTGCCGGTCACTTCTGCGTTCGGGTCGACCGGAACGTCGCCGTCGTTGGAGGCGAAGCCCCAGCCGGTGAAGGTCTTGCCTTCGATGGTCGGTGCCTGGACGCCCAGGGCGTACATGGAGAACGCAGTACCCTTTGGCCAGCCGGTGCTCTGGAGAAGAGTGCCATCTGCGGCATAGAACGAGACGTTGACGATCGTGGAGTCGCTCTGAGCGGACGCGGCCGAGTTCTGGCTCTGATCGCCTTCAGCCATTGCGACTGCCGGAGCCAAGGCAGCCAGAGTCGCTACAGCTGCAACGCCCGCAATAATCTTTTTGCTAAAAGACATTTGGGGAAACCCTTTCTTAGTTACGTAACTAATTGCCCCAAAGCGATGCCTTCGAAATACCGCCCTGAATGCGTGGAGTTCCCCCTCATAAGAATTCCGAAGGACCATGATAGCTGCCCCCTAGCGACTTTTTCAAGAGGCTAGGGCGTGTTCGTTGGAATTGCAATCTTTTCTCGATTTCCCACTTTCCTATTGCCGCTGTATTGGCGGAAGCCTTTTGGAATCGGCAAGGCGCCATCCCGGCAAGGCGTCTTGCCTGTAAGGGTGAGGAATCCGATGATGGCGACGGCAGGGTGTTTACCGGCGCGGATGATGATGTGACAATCCGTGTTTGGGGCGCGAACAATGTGAGTGCGACTAATTGCGTCTGGAGCCAAAAAATCGCGGGAATTGAAAACCCTTGGAAGCTAATGTTTCCAAGGGTTTCGTGGTGCCCCCCGTGGGATTCGAACCCACAACCCACGACTTAAAAGGACGCTGCTCTAACCGTTGAGCTAGAGGGGCAACAAGGAGACAGTATACAGCATATTTACGCAAAACGCCACACGAATCAGCTGTAAGTAACAAAAAACGTGGATTATCACCAAGTCATCGCCGAATCATCATCGAATTCTCGCGAATCGCAGCGTCATTTCTGCATATCTGCTCGTACAGTGGAACGCATGTCATGTACCACGATTCTTGTAGGAAAGAAAGCCAGCTACGACGGCTCCACCATCATCGCACGCGACGATGATTCCGGTTCCGGCCGTTACGACCCCAAGAAATTCATTGCGGTCGCACCGCAAGACCAGCCGAGACATTACCGCAGTGTGCTCAGTCATGTCGAAATTGACCTTCCCGACAATCCATGCCGATACAGCATTGTGCCGAACGTGCTGCCGAATCGCGGAATTCTCGCGGAAGCGGGCGTCAACGAGCACAATGTGGCGATGAGCGCCACTGAAACCATCGCGGTCAACGAGCGCGTGCTAGCCGCTGATCCACTCGTTGAACTGCAACCGGCGAACGAAGCCGCTGATACCCCTGAAATTCCGGGTGGAATCGGAGAGGAAGACATCATCACCCTTGTGCTGCCTTACGTAACCACGGCGCGCGAAGGCGTCGCACGTCTCGCCGAACTGCTTGAAACATACGGCACCTACGAATCGAACGGCATCATCATTTCCGACGTAAACGAAATCTGGTACGTCGAAACAATCGGCGGGCACCATTGGATCGCCCGCCGCGTGCCGGACGACTGCTATGCGACCATCCCCAACCAGCTCGGCATCGACGATTTCGACTTCGACGACGCCTTCAGCACCCAACGCGAGTTCATGTGCAGTGCCGATCTGCGCGAATTCATGGACGCGCACCACCTTGACCGCACTATGAGCGCGGGTGCGAGTAGCGGCTTCGGATTCCAGCCGACGAGCGTTTTCGGAAACGCCAGCATGAACGGCGGTGGCAATAGCAGTAGCGGCGCGGCGCTGGGTCACAACCATTTCAATCCGCGCACGGCTTTCGGCACCGCCACCACCAAAGACCGCATCTACAACACGCCACGTGCCTGGTATATGCAGCGCCACCTCAATCCAAGCGAGGACTGGGATTCGCCGGCCGCCCGCTACACGCCCGCATCCGACGATATTCCGTGGTGTCGTGTGCCTGAGAACGCTGTGACGCTCGAAGACGTCGACTTCCTGATGAGTGCACACTTCGAGGGGACCCCTTACGATCCGTACGGTACGCTCGGGACGCCGGAAAGCCGCCATCGCTACCGTCCGATCGGCATCAACCGCACCGGGCATATGGTGGCCATGCAGATTCGTCCGTACGCGCCGGAGGCAAGCCGTTCGATCATGTGGATCTCATACGGTTCCGGCCCCTTCACCGCGGCCACGCCGTTCTATGCGAACGTCGACGATACGCCCGCCTACCTGCGTGACACCACGCCGGAAGTCTCGACCGGCAACCTGTACTGGGCGAACCGTTTGATCGCCGCGCTCGCCGACGCGCATTTCTACGAAACCAGCAATGCGATCGAAGGATTTGCGGAATCGGCCCGCGCTTACGGCCATCGTCTGGTGGAACGCACTGATGCCGAATTGCGTGAGATGTCCGCGCAAACGAGCGCGTCCGAATCGCAGGAGCGTGCAGGGGCCGCGGAGATTGCGGAAAACGCAAGTATTGCAATTATCGCAAAACTGCAGCAGTCCAACGAAGAAATGGCGGAATATTTGCGCACTCACGTTACGAAACTGCTCAACGACGTGCTCTACACGTCCAGCAATCTCATGCACAACAGTTTCGCCATGTCCGACCGCTGGAACTAAGCATAAAGCCCCGAAATCCGGCAAACCCGTCCCAATGAGCCAAGGTTTCCGCGCTCGGAGCATTCCGCATGAACGTAGGCTGTTGGAAGCGTCAGTGCTGCTCCCGACAGCCTCACGACTGCATCCGCATTCTCGTACGTCAGTTTTTGCCCATATCTCGCTTATATATGGCAGATTTCAAGAGCTGACACGAGGCATTTCGTTTACATATGGCACTCGTGCTTGGTAGCAAGGCGACTTCGGGGGTAAAAATATACCCTCTAAGTCGTCTTTCTCCAAAAGCATCTGCCATATATAAGCGAGATATCAGTTGACGGACCCGCGAATCTGCCATATATAAGGCAGATGGCGCCGATCAGTTGAACCCGACGACGTGTTCCGCCACGAAATACCCCTTGCGAATCACGAAACGACCGATCGACCCGCGCAAATTCAACGCACGAGACATGGCCTTCTTGCGCACATCCTTGTAAATAGTGGGGGAGTACGCCTTAATGTCGTCCCACATATCCTTTTTCTTCTCATAATTTTCCGGATCGCGAGACAAAATCATGAACACACTTGCCACGGAACTTTCAATCGCCAGGAAGTGGATCATATAACGGTACAGGCCGTCCGGCACCGTGCCGCGTTCCGGAGTTGCACGCACCATGCACTGGTTGACGAGGCGCAGCTGGTCGACGCGGCGGATCATCACGTCGGTCTGCACGCTCTGGCCGTCGCGACCGATGAAATAGTGGTAGAACGGCGTATCCAAATACTTCATGGTCTTCACCCACGGGAACGGCTGATACGCGTAAATGAAGTCCACGTAGAACGTGTGCTCCGGCAGCTGCATGCCGGACTCTCGCACCACGGCGGTGCGGTACGTCAGCGCGTGCATGAGAATGTATTCAGCCAAGCCGAAATGCCCAAGATCGTTCCAGGTCAGGCGCTCGCCGGCCTTCATGGCATGGCGGAAGTTCACCACATGCTTGTTGCGTTTGCCAACCTTGTCATACACATAATTAGTGACGAGCATGTCGATCGGCTCGGTGGAATCGGCCTCTTCGCGCAGCACGGCCATGACCTGTTCGAGCGATTCGGGGCCAACCCAATCGTCGGCGTCAACAACCTTCACGTACATGCCGCTTGCCGCCGCGATGCCGGTGTTGACGGCTCCGCCATGCCCCTTGTTCTCTTGGTGGATGGCGCGCACGATGCCTGGATAGCGGGCTTCGAATTTCTGTGCCATTTCCAGCGTGCCGTCGGACGAGCCGTCATCCACGATCAGCACTTCGATGTCGTCGTTGCGCTTCGCTGCGATTAACGACATGACGCATCGTTCCAAATATTCGGTCATGTTGTACGCGGGCACCACGAAGGTGAGCGTCTTCTTCTCCTGCATAGTCTTCCTTGGTAGGACGAGGTGACCTGCCGCGCGCGGCGCGTGGTCACTGCGTAACGAAACTAACGTAGCACCTTGTTCGCTTCAGGGGAACGGTTTGTACGCAATAGGCACCCTGAATAGCGCAATCTGCACCTGAAATTTCCCTTAAGGGTACCGTTGTTGACAATTTGTAAGTTTTCGTCGATGCTTGTTGGCTTGTGCGATGCTTGCGATTCCCCTGTTGCTGGTACTGTTCGATTCTTGCGTCTGGCGCCTGTTGGCGTTGGCTGCGATGCTTACGATGACTGGGGGCGGCTGGGTTTTACGACTGCTGTTCGGCTTGCGTGCCTTGGCTTCCGGCTGCGTCTTGTTCGGTATTCTGTTCAGCGTTCTGCTCGGCTGGGCTTTCCGTATTGTTTTGTGATTGTGCCTCTTTTGCGGCCTTGCGCTCGCGTTTCGCGATTTCCTTGATTTCGCGCCTTTCCTGCTTTTCCGCCTCTTTTGTGGCTTTGTCGCTTTCGAAACGCAGTTCCGGCTTGGCTTCCATGCGGCTCAAGCCATGCCAGGCCAGATTCACGATGTGCGCGGCAATCTGCTCTTTACTGAGTTTGCGCTGGTCCGCCCAATACTGGCAGGTATATACGGTCATGCCGATGAGCATCTGCGCGTAGTATGGCACGCCCTTGGCCGGCAGGTGCTGGCGTTTGAACGCTTCGGCGAGAATGTCTTCCACGCGCAGGGCGATGTCTCCCAAAAGCGAATTGAACGAGCTGGCCGGATCGGTTTTCGGCGAATCGCGGGTGAGCACTCGGAATCCTTCAGCATTCTCCTCAACATAGGTGAGCAGTGCCAGCGCCGTGCGTTCCACGATTTGACGGGGGTGCGCTTGTGGGTCGGAGAGCGCGTTGACGAGCGTGTCGGTAAGCGCGCGCATTTCGCGGTCCACCACCACAGCGTACAGGCCCTCTTTGCCTCCGAAATGCTCGTACACAATGGGTTTCGACACTTTCGCGGTGGCGGCGATCTCCTCCACGCTCACTGCTTCGAACCCCTTCGACGCGAACAGCGAACGACCGATTTCGATGAGCTGCTCGCGCCGCTGATACGACGTCATTCTGGATGTATTGGCCATGCCGTCCAGTTTTTCATGCCCCGTGGATAGTCTGTCCGATTCTGGTGAATCGGACAACTGTGGTGCGTATGGCGTTGTCTACTTGTCCGTTTCTCCCGAATCGGTCATCTGCACGTCGGATTCGGATGGTTTGTTGTCCGATTCTGCAGAATCGGACATTCGTGGTGCGTCCGCGGGGCGGAGCCGGTGTGTCCGTTGCGCTTTTTAGGCTGGAGTCATGGATACGAATGTGATTATTGCGATTGTCGCCGTCGCCGTCATCGCGGCAATTCTGGTGATTGGCGGTTGGTGGCTCGGTAAGACCCGCAAGAACGCCGTCAACAAGTCCACTGAGGATGCGAAAGCGGTTGCTGATGCCCGTCTTGCTGCGGAAGCGGAGTCGGCCGCATCTGATTCTTCCACGGTGAAGCAGTCCGTTGATTCCAATGTTGATGCAGCTGAAAAAGCTCCGGCTGAAAGTCAGCAGAAGTCCTCAGCTCAAGCTTCCTCTTCCGAAACGGCAGCTCCTGCACCAGCCACCGAAGCCAAGCCCGAACCGGTTCATGAAACCCCCGAATCCGCCGGCACGCGCATGCAGCGTCTTAAGGCGCGCCTGTCGAAATCCGGCAATCCGTTCGGCAAGGCTCTGTTCAACATTCTTGCGAAGGATCAGCTTTCCGAAGCCGACTGGGAAGACGTCGAAGACACCCTTCTGCTTGCCGATGTTGGCGCGGAAGCCAGCGAACAGCTCGTCGAGGAACTGCGCAACGACGCCCGAATCGCAGGCCAGTCCGATCCGGCCGAAGTGCGTGCCGCGCTGAAGGACAAGCTGTTGAAGCTCGTAGGCACTGACACGGATCGCCGCCTCAATGCCAATAAGGAAGACGCGAACAAACCAAGCGTCATCATCATGGTCGGTGTGAACGGCACGGGCAAAACCACCACTGCGGGCAAGCTTTCCCGCCTGCTTGTTTCCGAAGGCAAGCAGGTCATGTTGGGCGCTGCCGATACCTTCCGCGCGGCGGCCGCCGACCAGTTGGAAACTTGGGGTGCCAAGGTCGGCGTCCCGGTCGTGCGTTCCGACAAGGACGGCGCCGATCCCGCGTCCGTTGCATTCGAGGCCAGTGCCAAGGCCAAGGAAGAGAACGCCGACGTGCTCATCATCGACACTGCGGGCCGCCTGCAGAACAAGGCGAACCTCATGGACGAGCTCGGCAAGATCCGCCGCGTTACCGAAAAGAACCTTCCGGTCGACGAGGTGCTGCTCGTGCTCGACGCCACCACCGGCCAGAATGGCATGACCCAGGCCAAGGTGTTCGCCGAAGCCATCGGCATTACCGGTGTGGTGCTCTCCAAGCTCGACGGCTCCGCAAAGGGTGGCATTGTGATTTCCGTGCAGAAGGAGCTTGGCGTGCCCGTCAAGCTTGTCGGCCTCGGTGAAGGCCCGGACGATCTCGCCCCGTTCGATCCGGAAGGCTTCGTCGACGGCATCCTCGCCTGAGCTGATTGCGCTCCCGAGAAAGCCTCCCCGCGCGGGAGGCTTTCTTTTTACCCCCGACCAGTCCTATTTCGCCTATATATGGCAGATTTGCCGGTTCGTCCGCTGGTTTCTCGCTTATATATGGCAGATGCTTTTGGAGAAAGTCGACTTAGAAGGTATATGTTTACCCCCGAAAGCACCTTTTTTGCGAGTGAGAGTGCCATATATAGGCGAAATGTCTCGTGTCAGTCCTCCAAATCTGCCATACATAAGGCAGATACGCTGAAAAATGGGCTGATAGTGGTTTGGCCTGAGAGCGGTGCGCAATCTGAAACAAAACGTGCCAGCCGCTTTATTCCGCCGTTTTCGGTTGACGTAATGGCGAGATGGCGTTACCTTGCTGTAACACGTCGTAACGTTTTCAAAACGCGGGCGGCGTTCCATACCGTTTTGTCAGCCCCATACGATGGGGCCGGAAATGTGAACTCAAAAAGAAAGAAAGAGGAGGGTGACATGGGTCAGCTTGATTCTGGAAATGCCGCGTGGATTTTGACGTCCGCGTCCCTTGTGTTCCTCATGACGCCGGGTGTGGCGTTCTTCTACGGTGGCATGGTCCGCGCAAAGGCCGTGCTGAACATGATGATTATGGAGGCGGCCGCTCTGTCCGTCACAATGGTGATCTGGGTGCTGTGGGGCTGGTCCATCGCCTACGCAGGCACTTCGGTCGGCGGTGTCTTCGGTGATCCGGCCACAGGCTTCCTGCTGAAGGATTCCATGGTTTCCGACGGCGGTGTCTTCACGTCGGCTTCGCTGAACTCCAACAACTACCCGGTCAGCGTCGATGTGGCGTTCCAGTCCGCATTCGCCATGATTACCGTCGCTCTGATTTGCGGCGCTATCGCTGAACGTGTCAAGTACTCCACGTGGATGATTTTCGTCGCGCTGTGGATTACCTTCGATTACGCTCCGCTCGCCCACATGGTGTGGAATGGCGGTCTGCTGAGCGCTGACGGCGCGATCTCCCAGGCTATCGGCGCTGCCGCCCACGATTTCGCAGGTGGTACGGTCGTGCACATCAACGCTGCAGTCGCCGCTCTGGTGATCGTGTTGATCATCGGCAAGCGCAAGGGCTTCGGCACCCAGCCGTTCCGTCCGCACAATGTTCCGTTCGTGATGCTTGGCGCTTTCCTGCTGTGGTTCGGATGGTTCGGCTTCAACGCTGGTTCCGCGTTTGCCGCCAATGGCACCGCAGGCTACGCTTGGGTTTCCACTTCCGCCGCAACCGCCGCCGCAATGCTCTCTTGGGGCTTCACTGAGAAGATCCGCACCGGCCACTACACCGCCATGGGTGCCGCTTCCGGCATCGTCGCAGGTCTGGTTGCCATCACTCCGGCCGCCGATGTGGTTTCCCCGCTGTGGGCCATCGTGCTCGGTGCCATCGCCGGCGTGCTCACCTGCCTCGCTTGCGGCCTGAAGTTCAAGCTCGGCTACGATGATTCTCTCGACGTTGTCGGCGTCCACGGCGTCGGCGGCTTCACCGGCACTGTGCTTATCGGCTTCTTCGGCGAAGGTACCGGTCTGTTCGCGGGCGGCGACTGGAAGCAGCTGGTTGTGCAGCTCATCGTTGCCCTCGTTGCCATCATCTGGTCCGCTGTTGTCACCGGCATCATCGCCTTCGCTCTGGAGAAGACGATTGGTTGGCGTGTCACCGAAGCTCAGGAAGTCGGCGGTATCGATCTTGCCGATCAGGGCGAACGTGCTTACGATTTTGCTGGTACCGCCAGCTCTGTTCTCAAGGAGGTGAAGTGAGATGAAGCTCATTACCGCTATCATTCAGCCGCATAAGCTTGACGATGTCAAGGAAGCCCTCGCTGCCGCAGGTGTTCACGGTCTGACCGTGTCTGAGGCTAACGGTTACGGCCGCCAGCGTGGCCACACCGAGGTTTACCGTGGCGCCGAATACACCGTGGATCTCATTCCGAAGATTCGCGTCGAGGTGCTGTCCGATGACGCCGATGCCGAGACTCTGGTCGGTGTGATCGTCAAGTCCGCCGGCTCCGGCACCATCGGCGACGGCAAGGTCTGGGTTGCCCCGCTTGATTCGGTGACCCGCGTGCGTACCGGCGAGACCGGCTCTGCCGCTATCTGATAATTCATTCGGATAGATATTAAGGGCCCCGGGCTTAGGTTCGGGTTATCAATAGACAGATCCCCGTACGTGCTTCGCGCCGTGCGGGGATTTTCATACGTTTTTCGCGTCAGATTGTCTGCTTCGGATTTCCCCGCTTTCGCTTTTATCTGCTCAGATTTGATTGTTTTTGCGAAGATTCATAAGGATTTGCTATGACTTCAGCGGTTGATGGTCTTAAACAACGTTTCATGGATATAAGTCAGCCGGATGCCGACGGCGTGTACCGCAATGGTGCGGCGAAACGTAAGGCTCGTACGGATCTGGCCATGGATTGCCTCAAACAATTGTGGCAGGAGGCTTGCCAGACGGTGTCTTTTGACGTTCCGCAGTCCGGCATTGGTCTTGGCGCGGTGGGTTCGTTGGCCCGCGGCCAAGTGGGACCGAGTTCCGATCTTGACTTGGTGGTCATTTATGAGCCTCACGCGCTCACTGACCGGCAGCTCAATGAGCTTGCCAACAAATTGTGGTATCCGATTTGGGATTCGGGTCTTGATCTTGACCAGTCGGTGCGTACCCGCGCGCAGTGCGAGGCGGTCACCGACCATGATCTGCCCGCCGCGATGGGTTGGCTGGACGTGGTGCCGATCGCGGGCGACACGCAGCTGATCGAATCCACGGCTATCTCCATTTTAGAGCGTTGGCGTAGGGCCGCCCGTAAGCGCTTGCCCGAATTGTTGGGTTCCGCCAAGTCTCGTTTGGGCGAGTTCGGCCGTATGGCGTATAGCAATCAGCCTGATATTAAGGAGTCTCGCGGTGGTTTGCGCGATTCCGTGCTGGTCTCCGCGCTTGCCGCTTCTTGGCTTGCCGACCGCCCGCACGGCCAGTATGACGATGCCGTCGAACGGTTGCTGGATGTGCGCGATTGCATTCATTTGGTCGCCAACAAAGACACGAACATGTTGCTTGCTCCTTATCAGGCGAAGGTTTCGGCGATGCTGGGTTTGGCCGATCCGACGTTGCCGAGCGGCGAGCGCGAGGCGAAGTCGATTGATGATTTGCAGACGTTGCTTGCGCGTGTTGGTCGCCAGATCGCGTTTTCGCTTGATTCCACGGCTTCTCGCGCTGAGCATTCGTTGACTCATGAGAAGCCTCGTTTTGCGTTTTTCCAGGTGTTCCAGCCTCGTGGCGGCGGTAAGCGTCAGGCGCCTACGTTTGATGTGGTCGCGCCCGGTATCGCCAAGCATGAGGAGGAGATCGTGCTTGCGCCGGGTGCCGATCCGAAGTCCGATCCGTGCCTTGCGTTGCGGGCTGCTGTTGCTGCGGCTGAGTTTGGTTTGCCGATCGCGCCCGGCACGTTGCAGAATCTGAAGTCGTGTCCGATCGATGATCGCACGTGGAATGATGAGTCGCGTAGTCTGTTCTTGCGTTTGCTTGCGAGCGGTCCCGCGTTGTTGCAGGTGTGGGAGGAGATTGATTTTGTCGATATTCCGGGTCGGCTGATTCCGGAATGGCTGGCGATTCGTAATCGTCCGAGCGCTTCGGCTGCGCATCGGTATACGATTGACCGTCATTCGGTTGAGGTGGTCACGCGGCTTGGTCGTGAAACACCTCGTGGAAACCGTTATGATGATCGGCATTATCAGGCGTTGCTGATGGCTGGTATTTTGCATGATATCGGCAAGCGTCCGGGGGTTGCCGATCATGCTGCGGAGGGTGCGCGTCATGCGTCCATGGTGTTGAAACGCATGGGTTTTGACCGTGACATTATTTGGTGGGTCACGTTGCTGGTGCGCGAGCATCTTACGTTGTCGGAGTTTGCGACTGGTCAGAATCCGAATGATCCGAATGTTGGTGACGAGTTGGCGTCTCGTCTTGATCATGATCCGCTGCTGCTTGACATGCTGTTCGATCTGACTCGTGCTGACGGTTCGTCGTTGGGTGCCACGGCCGGCGAGACCATTTCCAAACAGTACGGCTGGAGTAAATGGCGCGAAACCCTTGTCCGAACCATGTACAACGCCACCCGCTACCACATGTGAGGCCGCGTAGGCTGTGAGCGAATGCCCGGCAAAGCGACATGGCTGCCGATGCGGTACCCGCCGCGTCGGCGGAAACCCATCGTTTAAGAAAAAGTGGGGAACATATCACCTTCGGTTCACTTAAGCAAGTCACAACCAGGGGAATGGGCACCCGTACGGAAGATGTCCCCAAGTTGTCCACTTGGTTATCCCCATTTGGTGGATAACTCGGTATGTTTTCCACATAGTTATCCCCAGTATGTGGATAACTCGGGTTTTTTCGGCTTTCTTATCCACAGCGAACCGATTCGCGCGTGTCGGGTGATTCCGATCCTGCCAATGCGGAGATTCCTCCAGAATCTCATCGCAACATCATTCGTGAAGTGGCACAGGTATTATGGTTTTTCCCGGTACACCACACATCGAAGAGCTGGAGAAGCATGGCGGAGAGCAATTCTTGGAACAATGGCCTGGATCAAGGGCAAAACCGCGGTTTTTCAGGCAATGGCAGCATTTCCGGCGCGTCGGGAACGGCTATTCGCGACGCCATCTTCGACCGTGTGCCGCCACATGACGACGCCGCCGAAATGGCGGTGCTCGGCGGCATGCTCATGAGCAAAGACGCCATCGGCGAAGTCTCGCAGATGATTGACATCACCGACTTCTACCAGCCGCGCAACCAAACCGTGTACGAAGCCATCATCAACCTGTTCTCCGCATCGCAGCCCGTCGACGCGGTGCTGGTGGCCAACCAGCTGCTCAAAGACGGCGACCTCGAAAAAGTGGGGGGATCCGACTATCTGCACAGCCTCGTCGCATCCGTGCCGACCGCAGCCAACGCAACCTTCTATGCCGACATCATCCACCAGCGTGCCATCCTGCGCAATGTGATCGCAGCCGGCACCAAAATCGCACAGCTCGGCTACACCGCCGAAGGATCCCAAGCCGAAGACGTCGTCAACCTGGCACAGGCCGAAGTCTACGAAATGTCGACCGGCAAAGTGAGGCAGGATTACGCGCCGATCGGCACCGTCATCACCGACACCCTCGACCAAATCGACCGACTGCAAAACGGCGAGGTTTCCAAAGGCGTGCCAACCGGATTCCGTGACATCGACGACGTGACGCAAGGCCTGCAGCCGGGCCAGATGATCGTCGTTGCAGGCCGACCGGCCATGGGTAAGTCCACGCTCGGCGTTGATTTCGCGCGAGCTGCGGCGCTGCACCACAATATGACGTCCGTGATCTTCAGCTTGGAAATGAGCAAAACCGAACTTGCGCAACGAATCATTTCGGCGGAAGCGAATATTCCGCTGTCAGCCATGCGCCGAGCGGAAGAAATCACGCAGGAACGTTGGAATATCCTCAATAATCTGCAGGATAAACTGCAGAACGCACCATTATTCATCGACGATAGTCCGAACATGAGTTTGATGGAGATCCGTGCGAAATGCCGCCGATTGAAGCAGACGAACGATCTGAAATTAGTGGTGATCGACTACCTGCAGCTCATGACTTCCGGCAAGGCCGTGGAAAGCCGCCAGCAGGAAGTGTCTGATTTCTCGCGTGCATTGAAGCTGCTTGCCAAGGAATTGGAAGTGCCGGTGGTGGCGCTGAGCCAGCTGAACCGTGGCCCCGAAATGCGTCAGGATAAAAAGCCGCAGCTTTCGGATTTGCGCGAATCCGGTTCTATCGAACAGGACGCCGACGTGGTGTTCCTCGTGCACAGGCCGGACGCCTACGACAAGGAAGATCGCCCGGGCGAGGCCGATATCATCATGGCGAAGCATCGTAACGGTCCGACGCAGACGTTCAATCTCGCGTTCCTTGGCGCATACTCCAAGTTCAAAGATATGCCGCAGGACTACCAGAGCCAACAGGAGGTATAGCATGGCGTGGAACTCATTCGCAACGCCGTTGATCGGCAAGGCCGTGCGTGCGGCCTCCCGCCTGGCACATGGCGGCGGCAGCGCGTTCCCCGGCAAAATCGTGGAACGGATCGACCCGCAATTCCTCGCACGCACCCTGCAGCAGCTACCGCTTGGCGTGGTGCTCGTGTCTGGCACGAACGGCAAAACCACCACCACGCGCATGGTGGCAAGCATGCTGGAATCGTTGGGATTGAAGGTATTCACCAATCCGACCGGATCGAATTTCACCCGCGGCGTGGTCTCGTCGCTGCTGGCCGAAGTCTCGCTCGGCGGCAAACTGGACGCCGACATCGCCGTACTGGAACTCGACGAAGCGTACGCGGTGCATTTCGTCAAACAAGTGCAACCCGACTACTGCCTGCTGCTCAACGTGATGCGCGACCAGCTCGACCGTTTCGGCGAAATCGACAATACCGCACGACTGCTGAGCAAAGCCGCCGAAGCGACCACCGGAACCGTAGTGCTCAATCGTGAGGATCCACGCATCGCACGACTTGCTGACGTCGCACATACTGAAGATGGTGTGGAAGTGCGCTATTTCGGTCTTGACGGGTCGTTGCGCAGCTTCTTCCCGTCCGACGACGACATGCGCACGACAGTCGATACTGCATCGTCCGCTGATACTGCATCGTCCGAATCTGCAGAATCGTCCGCAAATATTGAGATTGACGATGCTTCGGCAATCGCGAAAACTGGGGAAAATGCAGAAAAATCGGGAGATGCGGCAATTGCGGAACAGCTACCAGCTGACGTGACCTTGCTTGCCGTGGGCGACCATCGTGCCAGTTTCGGCATCGACGGTGAAACGTACGAAACCGGTGTGAGACTGGAAGGCGTGTACAACCTGTACAACGCGGCGGCCGCGCTGGCCGTCGTGCGAGCGGTCGTGGCCGTTGCGCAGGCAATGTTCCTGCCGTTCGAGCAGAACGTAACCGACGAACTATTGCGACAAGTGGGAATCTCACAGCGCATGATCGACTTCGCGCATTCCACCACGCAAGCCATGATCGACGCGGCAGCCGAAGTCACTCCGGCGTTCGGACGCGGCGAGGTCATCGACGTGAACGGCTCGCCGGTGGAGCTGCTGCTCGTCAAAAACCCCATGGGATTCCGTCTGTCGCTCGCATCCTTCACCCCTGAAGGCTGCGACACCATGATCGCCATCAACGACGAATACGCCGACGGGCGTGACATGAGCTGGCTGTGGGACGTGGACTTCTCCTCGCTGCGAGACACCGGTGTGGCCATGGTTTCGGGCGTGCGCGCATGGGACATGGCGTTGCGTCTCGAATACGATCAGGTGCCGGTGAATAGCGTCAACACGGAACTTGAAGAGGCCGTCTCAACGTTCGTGAACGCGAATCCGGGCGCCCCCAAGCACATTTACTGCACATACACGGCAATGCTCAAAACGCGAGCCGCGCTCGGCAAAATCGCCGAAGTCGCCGACGCTGGCGTGGGCAAATAACAGCGCGAATCCGCGCAACGCATGAAAACGCATGAAGAACGTATGAACCGCATGAGGGAGACGATATGAGCCAGGTAATCGACATCGTGTCGCTATATCCGAAAGACATGAACATCTACGGCGACTCCGGCAACGTGCTCACCATCCAGCGCCGTCTCGCCCTATACGGCTACGAGCCGCGCGTGCACGCCTACAATCAGGGCGACGCGTGGCCCGAACACGTCGACATGATTCTGGGCGGCGGCGGCCAAGACACCGGCCAGAAGAAAATCATCGACGACTTCTTCAAACGCGCCGACCTGCTGCGATCGCTGGCCGCCGGCGGCACCCCCATGCTCATGATTTGCGGTCTGTACCAGCTGTTCGGCGAATATTTCGAAACGGTGGATGGCTCCCGGCTCGACGGCATCGGCGTGATCGGCGCGTACACGGTCGGGCAGGAAGTGCGCATGATCGGCAATCTGACCGAGCATTCCGCCGATTTCGGTGACATCATCGGCTACGAAAACCATTCCGGCCAAACCTTCCTGCGCGAAGGCGTGCAGCCGCTCGGCACCGTCGACGCGGATAGCACCGGCAATAATGGCGAGGATCATACGGAAGGCGCCCGCGTCAACAATGTGATCGGCACATACATGCACGGCTCGCTGCTGCCGAAAAACCCCGCGATCGCCGATTTTCTGATCCGCACCGCCGCAGAACGCCGGTATGGTTCGTTCGATCCGGCCGCTGCAGGGCAGACGGAAGCGCAGCGTGCGGAACTTGATCGCATCAACACGATTGCCAGCAACGCGCGTCGCGTGGCCATGTCACGCCCGCGCTGATTGTTTTCGCGCTGTTTCGTAGTTTTCGCGTTTTCGTACGCTGTGAGCATACGGCAGCGAGTCTTCCGCAGAATTGTAACGATTGACTAGTTTCGTTGACGTTATTTGTGAAGAAAATGCGATAGAGTGGGTACCACCATCACCTAAGGAGGTAATCATGGCTGATTTTGATTTTGGTGACGGCCTGCGTAAGGTCTTCCTCGCCGGCGTTGGCGCTTTGGCGACCACGGTTGAGAAGAGCCAGGAAATCGTTGACGATCTCGTCAAGAAGGGCGAGCTGACCGTCGAACAGGGCAAGGCCCTCAACGCCGAACTCAAGCACAAGGTCGCGGAGGTCAAGGAATCCTCTGAAGCCAAGGCTGCAGAGGAAACCAAGGAAGCCGAACCTGAAGCCAAAGCCGAGTAACGTTCAATCGTTCACATCGCCGTCTGCTCGTCGCATCACGTTCAGACGGCGATTTGTTATGCGGAACTTGCGAAACATGCGAACGGCCGTGTGCGGAACGTAAGAAACGTGCGAAACATGCGAATCGCATGAAATACGCGGGACGCAAGTCTCCTCATGAATCCCACTCATCGTAATCCGACCAACGTTTGCGAGCAGCGATATGTCTTTGAATTCTCCGATCGAGCCGGATGCGGCCCGACCCGAAAGCGTGGAGCCGGTCACACTTTCCGACCGAGTCAACGCGGTGATCAATCCGACGGCGAACCCCTCGTCCGACGCGGCTGCGGCAACGGCAGCCAAATCCGCGGGAAAAACGGGAATCCCGCAATCGCAAGGCAAGCAGAACGACGCAACCTTTACGCAATCCGAAACCATCGGACTGTTCGGCCCGCGTAAAGACTCATTCTCGCAGCGCTACCACCTGACTCGTCGAGGCAAACTGAAGCGACTTGCGCAAATCGCGCAAATCGTCAACCAATTCGACATTGTGCACGGCCTGACCCCCGTCAAAATGCGGCTCATGTTCGAAGCGCTTGGCCCAACTTTCGTGAAAGTCGGACAGATCCTGTCCATGCGCTCCGAAATCCTGCCCCAATCGTTCTGCGACGAACTCGCCAAACTGCGCGCCGACGCCGACCCCATGCCGTACGGCACCGTCCTGCAAGTGCTGGAAGACGAATACGGACGCCCGGCAGGCGAAATCTTCGACCATATCGACGCCACACCGCTCGGATCGGCAAGCCTCGCGCAAGTGCATCGTGCGAAACTCACTACCGGAGAAGATGTGGCCGTCAAAGTGCAACGCCCGGGCGTGCGCGAAACCATGGCACAGGATGTGTCCATCATGCGCACCATCGCACGAATAGCCGCCAAAACCATGCCCAGCGCCCAAGTGGTCGATCTCTCCGGCGTGGTCGAAGAACTGTGGGACACCTTCGAAGCCGAAACCGACTTCATGATCGAAGCGCGAAATCTGGCGGAATTCAAACGATTCTGCGAACACTACAAATACATGGACTGCCCGAAGCCATACTCCGACCTGTGCACCGAACACGTGGTGGTCATGGACTACGTCGAAGGCATTTCCGTCTCGCATCCTGATGAGCTCATCGAAGCGGGCTACGATCTGAAGGAAATCGGCACCAAACTGGTCGACAATTACGCCACGCAAGTGCTTGACGAAGGCTTCTTCCACGCGGATCCGCACCCGGGCAACATCATGGTGCGCGGCGGGCAGATCGTGCTGCTCGACCTAGGCATGACGGGCCGGCTTAATGCCAAAACCCGTTCCGTCTTGAAAGACATGATTTTCGCGGTCGCCAAACAGGATTCGCCCGCGCTTGCCGACGGTCTGCTGCGTTTCGCCGGTGCCGAGGCCGATCCGGAGGATTATCCGGCGTTATTGGCCGACTTGGATGTGATCGTCAAGGAATTCGGCACAGTGGATTTGGCCGAGCTGGATATCGCCGCCATGCTCACCGCGTTGACGCAAATGGCGCAACGACACGGCATTGAAGTGCCGAGCACCGTCACCACCGTCGGGCGTGCGCTGGTCACTTTGGAAGGCCTGCTCGACGAGTTCATTCCAGACGTGAATATGATTCAGATCATCTCCGACCATATCGCCGCAAGCACGTCGAAGAAGGATTTCGCCAAGGATGAGGCGAAATCGCTGGTTATCGAAGGTCATCAGGCGCTGCACAGCCTGCTCGCTGCCGCCAATGAGCTGAAAGTGGCCTCCCGTATGCTTACGCGCGGCCAGTTGCGCGTGAATATGGAGATGGTCGGTTCGCAGGAACCGATCCATCTGCTTGCCAACATGGTGAACAGGCTTACGATGGCGCTGATCGTCGTCGGATTGTTCATCGGCTCGTCGATCGTGTACTATGCGGGCATCAAACCGGTGATTTTCGGTATTCCGATCGTTGGTTTCCTCGGCTATGTGATCGCGTTCGTTTTGTCCGTCTGGATCGTGTTCGACATTTACTTCAAGGGACGTTCCAACAAAAAACGATGACGCTAGGCTAGGGGGAGGGTGGATTCGCGTTGGATGAGGCGGCAGGGGAGATATTCCGTGCCGTGGTGGGGCTGGCCGTTGATGGCGTCCATCAGGTAGCGGGCGGCTTTGCGGCCGATGAGTTCCGTTTCATTGTCGATGCTGGTCAGCGGCGGGCGGGAGCTCTTGGTGAGCACGTCCCAATTATCGTGGCCGATCACCGCCACATCCTCAGGAATGCGTAGATGCTGCGACTTCAACGCGTCAATGCATCCTCGTGCCAGCTGATCGCTCTGGCATACCACGGCGTCGAACTTCACGCCTTGGTCGAGCAGCAGTCTGGTGGCGGCACGCCCCCAATTCTCGTCCCAACGGCCATAGCGAATCGGGCCAGCCGGTTCCAAACCAACCTCGGCCAACGCTTCCAACGCGCCCTTGGTGCGGTCGGTGGAGGCCGTATACGTTTCATCGCCGCCAATAATGGCGATACGGTTGCGTCCGCACGAAATCAGATGATTCACGGCCATGCGCCCGGCGTCCACATTGTCACACGTCACCGAACAATCGTTGGTGTCGGTGGAAGGACCATACACATACACCAGCGGCACGCCCCAATCACGCCTCAGCGACGGGCGCGGATTCGTCTCGCACTGCACAATCAGCAGGCCGTCCACTTTCAGCGACAGCAGTTTCTCTACATGGCTGCGTTCCAGCGCATCGTCACCGCGAGCATTGGCGAGTAGCACCGATGTCGATTGTGCGCGCAGCTCGTTTTCGGCGCCAATAAGAATAGGCGTGGAGAAACGGCCTTGCAGATCGGAAGTGACCAAACCGATGGTTCCGCTTCTGCCGCTTGCCAACGATTGCGCCAGCTTGTTCGGGGAATAGTTGAGTTGCCGCGCTGCCTCCATCACGCGCTCGCGGGTGTCTTCGCTGACGCGCGGTTTGCCATGCAGCGCCTTTGAAGCCGTTGCCAAAGACACGTTGGCCAGCGCTGCTACATCTTCAAGCCTTGCTGTTGAGTGAGTATCTGCAGTTGCCATGATGTTCCCCTTTTTTTTACGGTGTGACGAAAACGTTGGCTGCGCGTCGATGCGCTTCGCCGCCCTTGTATTGCGTAATATTATACGACAAAACTGCGAAAGTTTTCGCATCGTGTCAAAAAGTGGACAAAACGGCTTTATATAGCCGATTGCTGACATTTTCACTTGCAAATTGCGAAACTTTCGCATTTGCGAAAATGAACACATTTTTCTTTCGCATTTTCTGCATCTCACGTCATTTTTTGCTGTCATAAACGATTCTTAAAATGCTAAGAATCGTTTATTTATAACGGTTTTATCGACATGAATACCTTTGCATTCTGATGTGCGAAAGCGATTTTGCAAAATCTGGAGAAAACCATATACTGAGAAAAGGCTTTCGCACTACGGTTCAATCGAAGGAGAACAACCGGAAATCGTGAAGGCAGACGGCGGAAGGCCCGCCGGATGGCTCAAAGCTGAGCGATACATAGAGAAAGAAGTAGACATGGTGTCTTTCAACAAGGTCACTCGCGTTATTGCCGGCATCGCGGCAACCGCGTTGCTTATTCCGATGGCTGCATGCGGCGGTGGTTCCAGCAGTGGTGGATCCGCGGCTCCGGCCGATATTCCGGCAGCCGGCACTGATGACGGCACTGAGATCACTCTGTGGACCCGTTCTCCGCTGGAGCGTCAGGCCAAGAACGCGGTGAAGGCCTACAACGCCTCCCACAAGAACCAGGTCAAGCTGGAAATCATTCCGAACGACGATATGGAAGGCAAGGTTGGTGGTGCTTCCCAGACCGATTCCCTTCCGGACATTCTCGCCGGTGACGTGGTGCGTATTCCGTACTGGGCTTCTGAAGGCATCTTCACCGACATCACCAAGCAGATCGACGGACTCGACAACAAGTCCGACCTGCAGCAGGGCCACATTGAAGCCGGTACCGTGGATGGCAAGGAATACACGCTGCCGTTCATCACCGACGTTTCCGTGATGGTATGGAACAAGAATCTGTACAAGGAAGCAGGTCTTGACCCGGAGAAGGGTCCGAGCAGCATCGACGAGTTCGTTGAGCAGGCCAAGGCGGTCGCGGCCCTCAACAAGGACGGCGTGGCAGGCTCCTACTTGGCCGGCCAGTCCGGTGGCGCTCTCGTGTTCGACCTGTTCCCGTCCGTGTGGGCTGACGGCGAATCCGTGATGAACGCAGATGGCACCGAAGCCACCCTCGACAACGATTCCATGAAGGCCGTGCTCGACGCCTACAAGGAACTCGCCAACACCACCAACGGCTTGGGCGCAGGCTCCAAGGAAGAAACCGGTGCCACCTGGACCGCTCCGTTCGCCAACGGCAACATCGGTGTGATGCCGTATCCGAACACCTCTTCCACTGCACTGTTCGAAGCTGAGAAGGACGGCGGCTTCGAAGTGGGTGTCACCCCGATCCCGGGCACCAAGGAAGGCAAGACCTCCACGTTCCTCGGCGGCGATGCCATGGGCATCTCCAAGGACTGCAAGCACGTCGCTCAGGCTTGGAACTTCCTCGCATGGCTCATGAGCGATGACGCCCAGAAGGAAGTCTTCGCAGCCAACGGCGACACCGCATCCAACATCCAGACCCTGAAGACCGCCTACGACGATGCCGATCCTCGCGTCCAGACCATCAACTCCGTAATCATCGACGGCAATGGCCAGACCCCGAAGTCCGCAGCTTTCAATGAGGCCTTCAACGCAGCCGGTTCCCCGTGGCAGCTGCTCATCCAGAACGCAGTCTGGGGCGATGGCGATCTCAAGGCCGACAACCAGGCCATCACCGACGTGCTGGGTCAGTGAGGTGAGCCACTGAAAACGAACTTCTCCTCCTTTTTCTCCTTTCCCCGATTTACATAACTTAAGAACAACTGAATATCGAATAACTGAATATCGAAAACAAAAATAGACAGACCACAGTTGTGGTCTGCCATGGAGATCGACAATAATTCAAAAACAATGTCGGTCTTCATGGCGGATTTCAACGGCCGCACGAGACGGAATCGCACTTCCAAACGCATATCCAATCGCTTGGCCATTTATGTCGAAAACCCCGAACGATTCAAGAGAGAGTCGCCAAAAGTGTTCCAAGGAGGGAATATGACTACTGTTTCCAAGAACGCTGCGCCAGTGAAGACGCATCGTTCCAAGGCCAAGGCGGAGGCAACCCGTCGTGGCCTGCTGTATGCGCTGCCTGATTGGCTGATGATCATCATGCTGTTCTTCGTGCCAATCGTACTGCTCGTCATCATGGCCGGTTCCCGCTGGTCGTTGATGGGCGGTAACCGTGGTTGGAATTTCCCTGAGAATTTCGTCAAGGTTTTCGAAAATAAACTGCTCGGACAGTCGGTGTTGTTCACACTTGAATACACCGTGATCGTCACGATTTTCCTGCTGGTACTCGGCCTTGGCCTGGCGCTGATCGTGCAGGAAAGCACCAAGTGGAACAATATGCTGCGCACGTGCTTCCTGCTGCCGTCCGCAACCGGTCTCGCCTCCGCTTCGCTGCTGTTCTACGCGCTGTACTCCCCGCAGGTGGGCCCCGTCACCAAGATCCTGAGCTTCTTCGGATTGATGGATGAGGGCGGTTCCGTGCTCGCCACCGGCCAGAGCGCGCTGTGGGCCACCATTATTGTGATCGTCTGGCGTTTCTCCGGCTACTACATGCTGCTCATGATGATCGGCCTGCAGGCCATTCCGGGCGACCTGTATGAGGCCGCGCGCATGGACGGTGCTGGCACGTGGCGCATTTTCCGTTCCATCACCCTGCCGCTGATGAAGCCGACCATCGTGATGTGCCTGATCTACTGCGTCACCGGTTCCATCCTCGCGTTCGACCAGTTCTTCATTCTGACCAAGGGCGGTCCGAACAATTCCACCATGACCGTGGTGCAGCTCATCTACAACTTCGCATTCGATTCCAAGAAGGATCTGGGCATGGCGGCCGCACTGTCGCTGATCGTGCTTGCGGCCCTCGTGGTGATCAATTCCATCCAGATGCGCGGTATGCGCGACAACACCAAGTGAGCAAGGGGAGGGAACTCACATGACTACTCCATTGTGGAAGCGCGTAATCGTCTATATTCTCGAAGGTCTGCTGGCTCTGGTCTTCATTTCGCCGCTGATCTGGGTGGTGGTCTGCTCGTTCAGTCCGCAGCCTGGTTCCGCACAATCCAAGGGCTGGGGTGTGAACAACTATCTGACGTTGTTCGGCTACCAGGAAGGCCTGCCGAAGTACCTGTTCAACTCGGTGGTGGTGACGTTGTTCTCCGTGGTGTTCTCCGTGGTGGTGTGCACGCTCGCAGGCTATTCGTTCTCCCGTTTCGACTATCCGGGCCGCAATCTCGGATTCATGGTGACGTTGTCCATTTTGATGGTACCGTATGCGTCTCTGCTGATTCCGCTGATGGTGTGGTACAAGGATATTGGTCTGAACGATTCCTTGCTGGGTGTCGGTTTGGTTATTACCTTGTTCCAGCTGCCGATGAGCACGTTCATCATGCGTAATGCTTTCGATGCGATTCCGAAGGATATGGAAGAGGCCGCCATGGTCGATGGCTGCAACTCCCTGCAGTCGCTGATTAAGATTCTGGTGCCGGTCGTCAAGCCGTCGATGGTCACTGTCGGTCTGCTTGCTTTCCTTGAGGCTTGGAACAATTTCATGATTCCGCTGTACCTGTCGAGTTCGTCGAACGCCACGCTGCCGCTCGCTTTGGTGAACATGCGTCAGCAGACTATGGGCGTCATTGATTACGGTGCCACCGAAGCTGGCGTCGTGATTCTGATGATCCCCGCAGCCATCCTCTTCCTAGCCCTCCAGAAGTACTACGTCAAAGGGTTTATGGCTGGAGCCGTCAAGGGCTGACACCTGGCGATGTCAGCCCTTGGGAGACAGCCCAGTGGACTGTTTCCAGGCTCCGGCCTGAGCAGGACCGAAGGCGGAGTAGCCAAGAGCCGTCAAGGGCTGGCGAAGTCCTTAATCTTAAGGAAATATCATGAATGTAACTATTACTTCTCCTTTCTGGAAGCAGCGTCGCGACCAGATCGTTGAATCCGTCATTCCCTATCAGTGGGGTGTGATGAATGATGAGATTGCCACTGAAGTTCCGGATGATCCGGCCGGCAATCAGCTTGCCGATAATAAAAGTCATGCCGTGGAGAATCTGCGTATCGCAGCCGGTGATGAGGCCGGTGAATTTCATGGCATGGTCTTCCAGGATTCCGACATATATAAGTGGTTGGAGGAAGCGGCTTACGCACTGTCGTATCATCCTGATCCGCAATTGCGGGAACTGTGCGATAAAACCGTCGACCTCATCGCACGTGCGCAACAATCGGACGGATATTTGGACACTCCGTACCAAATCAAAACCGGTGAGTGGGCGCATCGTGAGCGTTTCACACTGATTCAGCAAAGCCATGAAATGTATGTCATGGGCCACTATATTGAGGCTGCTGTCGCCTATCATGAGGTGACCGGTAACCAGCAGGCGCTTGACGTGGCGTGCCGTATGGCGGATTGCATCGATGCCAATTTCGGCCCGGAGGACGGCAAGATCCACGGTGCTGATGGGCATCCGGAAATCGAATTGGCGTTGGCGAAGCTGTATGATGCGACCGGTGAGGAGCGCTATCTGAATCTGGCGCGGTATCTCATCGACGTGCGTGGTCAGGATCCGCAGTTCTACGCCAAGCAGATCGCCGCTGTCGACAACGACTACATTTTCCGGGATCTGGGATTCTACAAGCCCACGTACTTCCAAGCCGCGCAGCCGGTGCGCGAGCAGCAGACCGCTGACGGCCATGCTGTGCGCGTGGCCTATTTATGCACTGGAATCGCACATGTGGCGCGTATTACCGGCGATCAGGGCTTGCTGGATGCGGCGCATCGTTTTTGGAACAACATCGTGTCGAAACGCATGTATGTAACGGGTGCGATCGGTTCCACACATGTGGGGGAGTCGTTCACGTACGATTACGATCTGCCGAACGACACCATGTATGGCGAAACGTGCGCTTCTGTGGCGATGAGCATGTTTGCCCGCCAAATGCTTCTGTTGGAACCGAATGGTGAATATGCCGACGTGCTTGAGCGTGAGCTGTTCAATGGTGCCATCGCGGGCATCAGCCTTGATGGCAAGCAGTATTACTATGTGAATGCGTTGGAGACTTCGCCGGACGGTTTGGACAATCCGGATCGGCATCATGTGCTTTCGCATCGTGTCGATTGGTTTGGCTGCGCATGCTGCCCAGCTAATGTCGCGCGATTGATCGCGTCGGTGGACCGTTATGTGTATACCGAACGTGACGGCGGTCGCACCGTGCTCGCTCACCAGTTCATTGCGAATCAGGCAAGTTTTGATTCCGGGTTGCATGTGGAGCAGCGTTCCGATTTTCCGTGGAACGGTCATATTGAGTACATGGTGGAATTGCCCGCTGAGGCGGCTGATTCGGTACGTTTCGGCGTGCGTATTCCCACATGGTCGGCTGATTCCTATGCGCTGACATGCGATGGTGTTGCTGTGAAGACGGCTCCGGAAAACGGTTTCGTATATTTCGCAGTTGCTCCGGGAACTGCATTGCATGTGGTGCTGGATCTTGATATGGCAGTGCGATTGGTGCGTGCCAACTCTCATGTGCGTTGCGATGCAGGTCGTGTTGCGGTGATGCGCGGTCCGCTCGTCTATTGCGCGGAGCAAGCCGATAATGCCGGCGATCTGTGGACGTACCGTCTTGCTGATGGCGTGGATGCTGCGGATGCCACGGTTACTTTCGAGAGTGATTTGCTTGGAGGCGTTGACGCGGTGACGTTGCCTGTCGTTCGTGAGGCTGCGGATGCCGTGGACGCCCCGTTGTACATGTCCGCTCAGCGTGACGCCTCAGATGAGCGGACGTCGCTCAAGCTGGTGCCCTACTACGCATGGGCCAACCGCGAACTCGGCCAAATGAACGTGTGGTTGCGCAGCTAAACAAAAGAAAGACTTGCTACCCGGCGCTATGAGTGCCATGGTGCCGGGAAGCGGGTGAGCGCGGCGTGATCGATTGGAGCCGAATGCGCCGCGCTGACTGGAATGAGAGACCGGCTGCCCCTTATGGGGTGGCCGGTTTTGTCATAGCCCCTAGTATAAGACGGGAAAATGCGAAAACTTTCCTTTTCGCATAAAAGCCATCGTATGGCAGTTCACTTAGAAAAGCATTGGAGAAAACTGAAAGAAAATTTGCGAAACCGTATTCGCGTCATGTATTCTTGAAATGTCGGTGGATGCTCCAATCTCATGTCCATCGCACGACTCTCATTCCTACAGAAAGAAAGTTGGATGCCAGGGAACGAGCCTTGGCAACCAAGGGCCAACGATGGTCCATGTAGGAGGAATTGATGACACCATCAACAAGGAAGAAAGGGATTGTCACGTCATTGGGCGTGCTGACGGCAGTGGCCACACTGTTGTCTGGCGGTGTGACGACCGCATACGCCAATGACGCGCTGGCCAATCCGAACTCTGCCATGGGGTATCCGAGTTTCAAGGGGGCCGCCGACCCGATTCCGGGCACCGGCGTCGCTTTCGATCCCTCGACAAGCTACCTCAAGCAGGTGTTCGATGCGGATGTTGCCAACGGTGCCGGAACCGACACCGCACACGACTTCTGGATCGACAAGATGCTGACGCGCACAGGCACCGCACCAAACGGTACCGGCACCAACGATGCTGGCGACTACAGCTATGCGGGCGCAGACAAGAACGAATACCTGTTCTCACGTGGCCGTGCCGCATTCATGTACACGCATACGCCGGAAGCACTTGGTTTCGTAGGAGATGTCGCATACTGGGATCAGACCGGCAACGACGGCTTTACCGTTGAGGTAAGCATTGGCGGTTCCAAGCAGACCCTGCGCGAGAACACCGACAAGCGCAAGCAGACGCCAAGCTACTTCACCACGGAATTCACCAACGGCGACAAGACCATTACCGTCACCGAAGTCAAGTACATCACCTACACCAATGTGATGGTCGCGAATTTCACCATCACCAGCACCACCGGCGGTGACGTAACGCTGACAGCAGCCTCGCCATTCGCACAAGACGGCAATGACGGCGACACTGAACTGACCGGTCGCTTCAATGTGAAGAACGATCTGACCACCATCTATCCACGGTTCTCCGGCAACGGTTTCACCGTAAAGGACGGCAAACTCGCTTCCACCCTCACCTTGGAAGCGAACGTGCCACAAACCACCAAGCTGCAGCTTGGCCTGATCGCCAACGAGTTGCCGGACTCCACCGCGGAATACGAAGCCCGATTCAACGGCGATCTCACCGATCCGGCCGCTTCCTACAAGGATTCCGTGACCACCTACAACCAGTGGTGGGTCGATAACATTCCTTACGTGGAAACCCAGGAACACAATATCGACAAAACTGTGTTCTACCGCTGGTGGCTGAGCCGTTTCAACATGTTGGACGCTAATATGCCGGGCAATACGTTCCAGTATCCGACCTCCATCGAAGGCGTGCTCGGATACAACAACCAGATCGTGCTGACATCCGGCATGTTCATCAACGACACCAAGTGGTTCCGTAACGCCGAGTACTCGTACGGCACTTGGGTGTCGGCCGGGCAGACAGCCAAGAAAGGCCAGTCCGGGTATTACTACTACCACGACAATCCGGGCGATCCAGCCAATTGGAACCACAGCTACACGCAGTACATCACCAAGGCCGGTTGGGACTCCTACAAGGTGCACGGCGGCCCGTCATCATTGGCTGAAGCGTTGGGTGATTACGGTTCCGAAGATGTCAAAGGTCTGCTCAATTCGCAAAGCGAGCCAGACAGCAACGACAACCAGAATAGCAACGGCAACAAGCTGATCGACTGGTCGTGGTGGTCCATGACCGGCAACGATGCCGACGCGGTGTCGTTCTCCGAACCCGGTCGTTCCGGCCAGCGTATGGACCGTGCCGACGGTTCCGCCAACATGTGGGCCAACGCCAATGCCGCCGCGCAAGCATACAAGGCTGCCGGAGACACCGAAAAAGCCGCTGAAATGCAGCAGATCGCCGACGCCATCAAGCAGGATGTGCTCGACAACCTGTGGGATTCCGACAGCAAACTGCTGCTGCACAAGTGGCTGAACGACGGTCAATTCGCGAAATACAAGGAACTCAACAACTACTATCCGTATTCCGAAGGTCTGATGCCGACCGGCAATGATGATTACGATAGTGCGTTGCGCTTGTTCGAAGATGCCGACGAATTCCCGATTTTCCCGTTCTTCACCGCGAATCAGGCAGACAAGAAGGCGCTGAATTTCCCAGGATCAAACAATTTCTCCATTATCAATGCAACTCCGCTGCTGCAAATCTATTCTGCGGGAATCCGTGATTATAATGCTGCAGACAACGGATATATCACGAACGAATCGTTCAAGAAACTGCTGTATTGGGTTGCGTTCTCGCATTATCAAGGAGGCGACAACCAGTATCCGGACCAGAACGAATTCTGGAATATGGATAATAATTCCGCAGGAAGCACGATTCCGGAGAAGAACGCCGACGCCAGCAAGAACGGTGGAAAGATCACCTACCGTTCCTGGATTCACCACACCCAGCTTGGCACCACCAACTGGACGATTGTGGAAGACGTGGCAGGTATGGTTCCGCGTGAAGACAACAAGATTGAACTCAATCCGATCGAGATTCCCGGTTGGAACCACTTCACCGTCAACAACCTGAGCTACCACGGGCAGGATCTGTCGATCGTATGGAACAACGACGGCACCTACAACGCTCCGAAGGGATACACCCTGTATGTGGACGGCAACGCCGTGTTCACCTCCGATAAGCTCGCCCACCTCATCTACGATCCGGCCAATGGAACCGTTGAGGTTGCCGATGATTCCGGAGCGGTGATCACCGGCGCGACCACCGCCACCATGCCGAACGCCAACGAAGTGACCTACGCATCGAACAGCAGGGTTACGCAGATCTTCGCGCAGTCCGGACAGAACGTGGACGAAGCGTCCAAGAGCCAGGCCAACGTGGCCAAGGACGCCGATGTGGAAGCCACTTACGAAACCAAGGGCTACCCGGCAACCAATGCAGTGGACGGCAAGAACGTGATGGAATCCTTCTGGGGCACCAAGGGATCCAAGAACGCCAAGGATTCGCTGACCGTAACGTTCAAGAATGGCGTGCAGAACATCGACGACGTGCGTTTGTACTTCTACCAGACCTCGTCCAGCCAGACGATTGCCGGCTACAGTGAGCCGTCGGTGTACACGCTTGAATATCAGGATGAGGCCGGCGCATGGCATGTCCTGCCGAACCAGGTGCGTACGCCTACTTACGCGGGAGCCAACTACAACCGCGTGCAGTTCTCCAAGGTCGTGGCCAAAGCCATTCGTGCCACCTTCACTCCGCAAGCAGGTCAGGCCATTGGCTTGAAGGAGATTCAGGCCTACGAAACCGACATTGTGCCGGAAGACGAACCTACGAACCAGGCGCCAAGCGTTGACGCCTACATTGCCAGCAGCACCTCGTCCGGTGCGCAGCTGGTGGGCACGGTGAAGGACGACGGCCTGCCATCTGACACGCTCACCACCACATGGGAGCAGGTGTCTGGCCCTGAAAACGGCGAAGCGAAGTTCGTCGACGCAACCGCTGCCAACACTACGGTCACGTTCAACCGTGAGGGTGACTATGTGCTCAAACTCACCGCATTCGACGGTGAGAAGACCGGTTTCAAGGAGGTCACCGTTCACGGCATTCCTTCCGACGGCACGGTGAATGTGGCTTCACAGTCCACTGCGAGCGCCAGCTTCACCAATCCATATCAGGCGAAGGACAATGCCAAGAAGGTTATCGACGGTCAGGTGTTGTATACCAATACTCCGAATGAGACCTGGAATAATTGGGGTGACAATACCGGTACCGAGCCGTGGCTGCAGCTTGCCTGGGATGGCACTGTTCCGTTGAAGAAGGCGAAGCTGTTCTTCTGGACTGACGGTGGCGGTGTGCCGATGGTCAAGTCGTGGAAGTTGCAGTATGCGGATGAGAATGGCGATTGGCAGGATGTGAAGCTTGCCGCCGGCCAGTCTTATACCACGATGCAGGGTGAAGGCAATGAGGTTCGTTTTGCCGAAACGGTGGAGACGAACAAGTTGCGTGTGCTGTTCCCGAAGGGTGCCATTGTTGGTGCTACCGAATTTGAGGCGTATGCGCTTGATCCGGTGAGCGTGGATGGCGTGAATCGTATGGTGCAGACTGGCAGCAAGGCTGCCGATGTGAATCTGCCGAAGACGGTGAGTGCCAGCTATACGGACGGTTCCCGTCGTGACTTGAGTGTTGCGTGGGATGCCATCACTGACGATCAGCTTGCTTCCGATAGCGAGTTTGCGGTTTCCGGAACGGTTATTGGCGCGCTCGCTGGAACCAAGGCCACTATTGGCGTGCGTTCCGACGCGCAGTCTCAGACTGCTGGTGCGGCTCAGCCGATCGAACAGACGGTGTACCAGAATTCCAAGTCGGTGGCTTTGCCGTCTGTGGTTCCGGTGCGATTCCCCAACGGCATGCTTGACGATCGCACGGTTATGTGGGATGAGGCAAGTGTTGCCGGCGTCAAGTTGGACACCATCGGCGATTATGAGGTGTCCGGCACGGCTGAGGGTTCAAGCTCGCAGGCCAAGATTACAGTGCATGTGGTCGCCGATCCGAATGGTGGTGCCGATCCTGATCCTGAGCCGACGCCGGATCCCAAGCCGGAGCCCGATACTCCGTTGACTGGTTGGATTGAAGGCAGGGCCATTGACACCACGGTGAGTGCCGAGGCGAGCTGGTCTCCGGCTTCCGGCAAGCTCAACGATGGTGTGCTGGTTGACGATACGTGGCCGTCTGATGATGACGCCGATGTGAATGGCCGCGTGTGGGGCAGCTGGGGTCAAGCTTCCGCTGGCATGTACGCGCAGTACACCTGGAGCAAGGAAGCCACCGTCGATTCCAGCCGTGTGCAGTTCTGGGCCAACTTCGCGGAGCGTAATGATGCCAAGGGCGGTTTGGATGTTCCGGACAGCTGGAAGATTCAGTACTTGGCCTCTGATGGTATATGGAAGGATGTGGAGAATGCGCAATACTCCACCGTGCGTAATTCCCCGGCCTCACGTGCCTCTGACGATGCTCAAGGCTGGAGCGTGGCCACGTTCACTCCGGTGAAGACCACGTCGTTGCGCTTGGTGCTTGATCCGCCGACCGCCGAGGGCGTCACCTTCGGTCTGGCGGTTGCCGAGTGGGGCGTGCATGCTGCGGAAAGCACTCCTGATCCAGAACCGACTCCTGACCCGGATCCAACCCCTGATCCGGAACCAAGCGTGGACAAGAGCAGGCTCGAATCCGCCATCAACGCAGCCGGTTCCGTGCAACAAGCTAATTTCACGCCGAACAGCTGGAAGGCATTCTCCGAAGCCATGGGTAACGCTCAAAAGGTGTATGCGGACGAGAGCGCCACCCAGGATCAGGTGGATGCGGCCATCAAGCAGCTTGAAGAAGCCCAGCAGACACTGGTGAAGAAAGCCGACACCACTGAGTTGAAGACGGTTCTTGACCAGGCACAGGGCGTCAGCGGTGACCTCTACACCGAAGCCAGCGCCAAGAAGTTGGCTGAAGCAGTGGATGCCGCCTCCAAGGTGCTGAACGATGAGAACGCCACCCAAGCTGATGCGGATGCCGCAGTCAAGCAGCTGACCGAGGCCATCGCCGGACTTGAACTCAAGCCAGCGCCGAAGCCGGACGACGACAAGACCGACCCCAAGCCGAATGCCAAGCCTGGAAACAAGCCGGTTTCCAAGTCTGAAGTCAGTGCCGCAATCAGCAGCACCGGCAGCAATGTCATCGGCATCGCCGTCGTAGGAATGATCGTCCTGCTGACGGGAGCCGCCATCATGCTGACGCGCCGCAACCGCGACTAGCGCTAGCAATTGCTCAAGTCCTCTTACGGATCGCACGAGGAATACCAACGTAGCCTAAGCAATCCGTAAGAGGACTTTTCAATATCCAATCGTGAAAACAGGAATATTCATGAGCTTTTCGCACATCTCACATGCGTCGATGAAGACGCTGGTGGCAGGCATCGCAGCCGCAGCCACCTTATGCACGGGAGCAATCGCAACCATGCAGACAGCCAACGCGGCCGACGCAAGTACCGCGCCCAGCGTCGCCGGACACGCCTACAACGATCTGCCGGTCGGCAATCCCGACGTCACCGTCACACAAATCGACAACAGTGCGTTGCCGGCAACCCTTCGCAACCCCATCGGGCAGAACGAAGGAACCAATACCCCCAACGACCTGTCGCAAAACTACTATTCCGCAGACGCATCCACCCTTGAATACGATGGCAAACTCTTCGTATTCACAGGACACGACGAGGCCGAACCAACCTACGGGTCCTTCAATATGAAAGACTGGGGCGTCTACGTAACCGACAATCCGGAATCCGGCAAATGGACGCACTACAAGACCATCGCCAAAGCCGACCTGTTCGACTGGGCAACCGGCGACGGAGCCTACGCAGGACAAGTAGTAGTCGACGATGCTGGCACCGCAGACACGGCCGACGACTGGTTTTACTACTACGTTCCAGTCAAAGACAAGAACGCAGCCGCGGGAGCCGACCCGTTCTCCATCGGCGTGGCCAAATCAAAAAGCCCCCTCGGACCATGGGTCGACGCCATCGGAGCGCCGTTGCTGACTACCACGCAGACGCAAATCGAAACCATCGATCCCGCATTCTTCGTGGACAATGACGGTACCGGATATCTGCACTTCGGCACCTTCAACAGCGAACTCGCCGTAAAAATGCAGCGGGACGCCAACACTGGCCGCACCTCATATGTTGCCGTGGAAACCATGGACGGAACGGCGGACGGAGCGCCGAAAATCTACAATATGCGTGACGCCGACGCGCTCGCCAACATACCCGACTACGATGCCAGCAAAGACGTGCTTGGCAGCGACTATGCGAACCAAGTGAACGCGTCGCTGACCTTGGGCAACAACGGCGGCGCTTATGCCAACGGGCCCAAAGGCTTCTTTGAGGCGGCATGGGTGTTCCGTGAAGGAGACACCTACTACAACGTGTACGACGGTGGCAAACCCGGGTCGGGAGTGGCGACCTGCGTGGAATCCAACTATCAGGCGTGCGTGCAATACTCCACGTCGGCAAGCCCTCTTGGGCCGTGGACGTACCAAGGCGTAATCGTCGAATCGGGATCGTCCACCACCATGCATCCGTCGATTCAACGATTCGGCGGCAAATGGTGGGTCACCTACCACACTGGAGACAAGACTGGTGGTACTGACTTCCGCCGTGCAGTCTGCATCGATGAAGTGACGTGGAATGGCGGGCGCATGAACGCCGTTTCGCATCCGACCAAAGCCGAACGGTTGCAACCCTCACGCAACGTGGCCCCCTATGCGTCAGTGGACGCGACCTACACCGAAACACCCGCCTACAAGGGTTCCGTGAACGACGGGCGAGTGCTGGAAACTGCTGTAGTACCGCCGAACCATTGGACGAACTATCGAAAGATGCCACAAACACAATCCTCCGATTCACTGATCTACCAGTGGAATGGCGCTGTACGTGTGAATGGATCGAAAGTCTGGTTCGATACCGATGCGAACGCATTGCGTGCCCCTGCCTCATGGAAACTGCAATATCTTGACGCAGACGGTTCCTGGAAGGACGTGCCCAATTCCAGCGAATACGGCGTGGATACAGGCAAGAACGCGCCTAATGAAGTGACATTCGACGCAGTGACCACCACTGCGCTCAAACTTGACATGACCGCGCAAGCCGTTGACGGGGGCTATGCTTCCGTTGGCGTTCCTGAATGGGAAGTATACGCGCAACAGGGAGCAGTTGTGGCTGAACGGCCAGCCGACGTCTACGCCAAGACCGGAGACGCGCCGGAATTGTCGAACACGGTGAAAGTCGCGTACGGCTCGGAAACAGTGGAAACTCCGGTTTTGTGGCGCACGGTGTCTGCTTCTTCGTATGCGCAGGCGGGTGAGTTCACCGTGCAAGGTGTGGTTGCTGGCATTGAAACCAAGCAGCAGGCTGATGATCTGACAGCCGGCAACGTAGCCGTGACCGTACATGTTTCCGACGATTACGTAAAACCGGCTGATACCATTGCTCCTGCCGTGCGTGTGGCATTGGCTGGCACGGCTGGCAATGATGGTTGGCTGGTCACTTCACCGATCGCTCTTATTACGGCTTCCGACAATGCGGCTGCGCCGATCGCAGAACTCGAACTTGCGGTCGGGGATGGCGCATGGGTGACCGTCGGAACGAATGTGAACACTGCGGTAAAGGCTGTGACTGGCGAGGGTATAGTGAGTGTGCGTGCGCGTGCCACTGATGCGGCCGGCAATGTGAGCGAAATCGCTGCTGCGGAAGCGCGTGTGGATGCTACGGCTCCTACGGTAACCGCCTCGGTAGATACGGTTTCCCGCACTATGACATTGACCGCCTCAGATGGTGCTGGATCCGGTGTGAAAACGGTGGAATACCGGGTTGGAAACGGCGAATGGCAGCAATATGAAGAAGGCGCGGCGATTACTGCTTCTTCGTCGAAGCGCGAAACGGTGAGCTATCGGGCTTCGGACATTGCTGGCAATATGTCGGCTGCGGGCGTCAAAGATATTCCATCCGATACGTCGGCGCCGTTGGCCGGCTATATCGAGCAAGATGCCGTTGCCACTGACGTGGACAAAAAAGCGTCTTCTTGGACAGCTGGTGTTGCCGCGCTTAACGACGGCAAAACCATTCCGGGCGATTGCACGGTTGATAACGCCTGCATTTGGGGTACGTGGCCGAATACCGGTGAAATGAAGCTCGACTACGAATGGGATCGCGAAGTCACCATCGATTCCAGCCGTGTGCAATTCACCTCCGATGGAGGGGGCTTGGGAATGCCGGCGTCGTGGAAACTGCAGTATTGGGATGCTGGAACGAATGCGTTTGTGGATATTCCCGATGCCACATATACATTGGTCACCAATGCTCCCGGCGCTTACGGTACCGATAACGGCGGATGGAGCGAGGCAACCTGGACTGACGCGGTGAAGACCACTAAGCTGCGCATGGTGATTCAATCCGGCAGTGCATCGCCGGCTGTCGCCGAATGGCAGGTTCATGCACCTGAACCGACTCCGGACCCGACCCCCGATCCGACGCCTGAGCCCGAGCCGGAACCAACGCCAACTCCAAAGCCGACTCCGGATATCGATAACAACGGCAAGCAGGACGGTAATAATGCCAAGCCTTCTGCGAAACCGCAATCATCGCAGCAATCTCAGTCTCAACGTAAGAAGAAGCTAAGCTCTACAGGCGTCGCTACTACGGCAATCGTCATTGCCATGACGGTGCTGGCCACGGCGGGGTGCTGCATCTTCGTAGCCAAGCGGGGCAAGCTGCGTAACTGATCCAGTATAAAAGTGGTAAGTTCTCAGCCTCGGTCTCTGGACTGAATATGTGTGCTCGACGCACTCAAGGTACCGTTACGCGGTCTTCGCGGCAAGCCGCTCACTTCGCCTGAGGAAAGCCCATTGGGCTTTCCTCTTCACGGCTCAGTGGCCAAGCCTACGATCAAGCACACGTATTCAGCCGCCGACCTTTGGGGTCCGACCCCTACGTTTGTGTGAACTCGGACGTCATCGGACCCCATTTTGCTCATAACTCGCCTATGTATGGCAGATTTGCGGGTCTGTCAGGAAGCATCTCGCCTATATATGGCAGAAGACTTCGCTAAAAAGCCATATAGGGGGTATGAAAACGCATGTTTTCTGACTCCAGTCTGCCATATATAAGTGAGATGCCTCGTGACGAGACTCAAAATCTGCCATATGTAGTCGAGATATGGCTCGGCTGTTGGTGGCTTGAGACGGCGACATACGATCGCGGATCGCGTAGGTGGTCGCCGTTTTTGTGATTTATGGGCTAATCTCAGAAGAGACAGATTCGATGGCCGCGAACGGTGAGAACCAACGCGAGAGAATGCGCGAGCGGCCGCGTAAGGGAGGAAAGCCCATGTCCAAATCATTCGTCAACAAGGCGCTGCTCGGCGGCGCAGTCGCTGCAGGCGCCGCAGTGTGGGCGATCGCGCCGCGTACCTTCTCCGACAAGCGCCGCAACTATGTGCCGTCCATTCCCGACGTGTGGTACGCGCATCGTGGCCTGCATGACGCGGGTTCCGGTCTGACCGCGCAGTATGCCAACGAGAGCGGCGAGTATGTGGCGCTGGCACGTCGCATGGCCATGAAGGCCGGCTATGGCAGCCCCAGCGTGACTGGTGCGATCGCTCCGGAGAACTCGCTTGCGGCATTCGCAGCGGCTTGCGAAGCCGGCTATGGCATCGAGCTTGACCTGCAGATGACCGCCGACGGCGAAATCGTGGTGGTGCATGACGGCGATCTGATGCGCGTCGCCGGAGATCCACGCCGTATCGCCGATCTCACGTACGATGAGCTGACCCGCATCCCGCTGTTCCCGACCGACGCCCCCGGTGCCGCTGTGGCAGCGCCGTTGCCGGGTTCGCTTGAAAATCCGCCGCTGGTCACCACACCTGACAGCGCTCCGGAAGGGTATTTCCAGCATGTGCCACTGTTCGCCGACGTGCTCAAGGTAGTGGCGGGTCGTGTGCCGCTGATCGTCGAATACAAGTTCGACGACAATTCCAAGTGGGGTTCGCGCGATGTCGAGCTCATGGAAAAGGGCGACGCGCTGCTGCAGGCCTATTCCGGCGCGTATGTGATCGAATCGTTCAATCCGGCAGCCGTCAACTGGTATAAGGAGAACCGTCCGGAAGTGTGCCGTGGCCAGCTTTCCTGGTGGCCGCAAGGGGAGGAGAAGCCGTCTGATCCGGCCTCGCTCGCCAAGGAATATGCGGCCGGTGCGCTGATTTTCGACTGGATTTCCCGCCCTGATTTCGTCGCCTACGATTGGCATGGCGGCAACAGTCCGCAGGTACGGTTGGCTCGTTTCATGGGTGCCGTTCCCGTGTCGTGGACGGTGCGCAGCCGCGACGAGCTCGCACAGTGCGATGACTGGTTCGACCATCATATTTTCGAGGCGTTCGTCCCCGACGAGCAGTAGAGGTTTTACATATGATTTCGGCCTGCCGCCGCATGATTTGCGTTGTGGCAGGCCGTTTTTATTCGATTTACTTGATTGACTGATTGGGTTGATTCGGTTGAGCTCTGATGCGGTCAGTCGATCACGCCATATAGACGGTCGCCGGCATCGCCCAAGCCTGGCACGATGTAGCACTTGTCGTTGAGCTTCTCGTCGACGGCGCACAGCACCAGCTTGAACTTAATGGATGGGTCGAGGTTCTCCTCAACGAACTTCAGGCCTTCCGGAGCGCCCAGAATGCACACGGCGGTAACATCCTTTGCGCCGCGCTCGGCCAGGTAATGTGTTGCTGCGACCAGCGTGCCGCCAGTGGCGAGCATCGGGTCGATCAGGAAGCACTGACGGCCGCTCAGATCGTCGGGCAGACGGTTCGCGTACGTGATCTGCTGGGTTGGGTTCTCCTCGTCGCGCTTCATGCCAAGGAAGCCGACCTCAGCGGACGGGATCATCTTGGTCATGCCGTCAAGCATGCCCAGGCCAGCGCGCAGCACAGGCACAATGATCGGCGCCGGGGAAGCGATGTGCTTGCCTACCATCGGAGCGACGGGGGTCTCGATCGGCTTGTCCACGACTTCGACGTCGCGGGTGGCCTCGTAGGCCTCAAGCATCACGAGTTCGGAAACGAGCTCGCGGAACGTGGAGGACGGGGTGTTCTTGTCGCGAAGAACGGTGAGCTTGTGGTCCACCAGCGGGTGGTTCAAAACATGAATATCCATATCTTCTAAGCGTAGTCCATAATCGCGAGGAAAAGCGCGGGAACTGGGAAAGGAGCCAAGAAAGAAACTGAAAATCGTATAAAAAAGCAACGAAACTTAAGAAGAGGGAAAGCGCCGAACCACGAAAGCGCCTGTCGGCGCAAAGGCCGCTCGCAGCGGCAAAAAATGGAGCCCGGGGCTATGCATGGCCCGGCGCGAGTTCCTATTCTACAGATGTTGCAGACCGTACGTTACGTCGTGTCGCGAATTGATGGTGCGAGCGCCGTAAAACACTTCCGGTAGCGGTACAGAGGTGGGTGCAGAGGCAGGTGCAGGGGACAGGCACGGAACGCGTTACTCCAGTTTTCCGCGACGCCACAGATTCGCCCCATGGCGAAAATCCTTGGCCGTGACGAACAGATTGCCGGCCGTGTGCATCAAACGGGACGATTTCGTACGTACCTGCTTTTCCATGGCGGAAATGCCGGAATCGCTGCTATCGGAACCTTCCGCAGCTTTCAATCGTGCGATCATATTGCGTGCCTCGATGCGCAATCCCAACGCAACCACGTCGGTGAACGCGGCCGCACGTTCCAGCGCAACCGCAAAATCGCCGGTGAACGCGCCTGCGAGAATCGAATCGGCAATATGCGCAATGTCATCTTCCGTGGGCGCCTGATCGACGCCGGCAATCGCCGAGGCGGTAGTGGCAACCGGCTCTCCAGCGCGCCACAACCGCGCGATCGACTCGCGATTCTTCCGCATCCACGTGCGCAGCAGATACAGCCGCCACAGAATGCCCGGCAGCGAATCCGGCTCGGCGCTGCTCCACAGTTCGGCGATCACGTCAACGCCCTCGCGGTCCACCAGCGTGAGCACGCGCTCCACCAGTTCGGTATCCTGCGTATGATGCACGCGGTCCAACAGTGCGGCCGCCGAAGCGTGGCTCATCTCGTTGATTTGCGCCGGATCGGCACCTCCCGCGATATTGTCGGCCATCATCTGGTCGAGTTGCCCCGGGCGGGCCGGACGCGGCGATCCGGTGTTGGTGAAACCGGCGGAACGGCTTGGTACAACCGATCCGGAACCGTAATGCATGCTAGTAGACAATGGGCGAAACCTTTTGAATATCGATAATGCTGGGACCTTGCGGCGTATCGATTATAAACAGCGCTACGGCGGTGCCGGTAGGCATGAACGGCGTTTTGGCGATGAGCTGCTTGGAGAGCGCTTTGCGGGCGCATAGTCCGCGCAAGTGATCGAACATGCCTCCGATAACCGGTCGGTGCATGCAGATCGCCGTGGTTTCGCGGGTCTCGAGCGTGAGCTGGATCTGCTTGAGGAACGCCAGCCATGCGATGGTCGGGTGCTCGGCGAAGGCGTCTTCGGTGAGCGCGTCGATGTGTTCCATCGGGCGTTCGGTCTGCCAGCTAAGCACCTGCAGTGTTTCCTGGCAGCGCAGCCATGGTGAGGTTGCGAGGCGGGTTGGGTTGTAGCAGGCGAGTTCGCGGTTGAGTGCGAATGCCGCGGCCGCGCCTTTCGGAGTGATCGGCCGGTTCGCGTCGGTGCCTTTCCAGGATTTGCGCGATTCGGCTTTGGCGTGACGCACGATCATCAGATTCTGCGCGGTCGCGGCACCCTCCTGTACGCGGTCCACAAAAATGGCGAGGGTGTCTTTATCGGTGGAATGCGTGAGGATTTTACGTGCTTCACGCACGGAAACCCACACGATATCGTTGATTTCGCCTACATCCGCGCGATGCACGGGGCCGAATGCGTCAAGCAGATGTTCCGCATCATCTCCGGAAATCGGTTGCGCCATCCAATACAACGTGTGCTTGGTGTCGACGGCGCGATCGTGTGAATGCCGGGTTTTCTTGCCTTCTTCGGACAGTGGATATTCGACTTCGCACAGATACGGGCCGAGTGCGATGGAAACGCCTGTCTCCTCGCCGATTTCTCGCACTGCGGCATGACGATGCGATTCGCCCTGCTCGAGTTTGCCTTTCGGCCAGCTCCAGTCATCGTACTTTGGTCGATGCACGATGCACACTTCAATGCTGTTGAGTTGTTCCTTTGGAGTTTTCTGCGCTGCGATTGCTGGATTTTCCGCGATTTCGCACCTGACTGAGCATATGAAGCTCAACAGAAAAGATTATAGTACTGAAAGAGCGTTAACAATGTTGGTAGGTAAGCGTCGTCGCTTACTTGATTACCTGAAAGCAAGAGATATCGAAAGATATCGTGCCATCATCAAAACTCTTGGATTGCGTAAGTAATCCGCTTGTTACAAACAAGATTAAAAGAAGTCGTTTCTCTGAGAAGAAGAAGCGACTTCTTTTTTTTAGTCCTCCCTCAGTTATTGTCCTACCGGAATTTTCATTAACCTCTTCGTACGCTATACCGTAGTTAACTTTTAAAGAAGTCGTAACAGAACATTGTACGACATGTACATCTCATGCAGTACGACATGTGCATCTGGGACTGTACGAGATGTACATCTGAGACTGTACGAGATGCACATGTCGTGCAATACTCTTCACCGAGTCAGAAAGCATATGCCAGCAACAAAACGATTGATTGAAGTTTATCTCCGCAAGAGGAGGCAGTAATTTGACATTTTCTACACTTATAATTGCGATGCTATAAAGAATTTACTATTTTTGCAACTTAATAGCTCTAAATTATAACCTTATAGACAACAAATACTATCAATATGGATACAAGTAAGATTGTCGGAGAAAAAATAAAAGCCCTCCGCGAAAATAAATCAATTACGATAGAAGAATTAGCACAACGCTCCGGCCTGGCAGTAGAACAAATAGAACGCATCGAGGGGAATATCGACCTTCCGTCACTTGCACCCCTGATCAAGATAGCACGTGTATTGGGAGTACGCTTGGGAACATTCCTTGACGATCAGGACGAAACAGGTCCTGTGGTATGCCGTAAGGAAGAAGCCAAAGATTCCATCAGTTTCTCCAACAATGCCATTCATTCGCGCAAGCACATGGAGTATCACTCTTTATCTAAGTCCAAAGCCGACCGCCACATGGAACCGTTCATTATTGATGTAGCTCCTACCGCTGATAATGACTTTGTACTTTCTTCTCACGAAGGCGAAGAATTTATCATGGTTATGGAAGGTATCATGGAAATCAGTTATGGTAAAGCCAGTTATTTGCTTGAAGAAGGTGACAGCATTTACTATGATTCCATTGTCCCCCATCACGTACATGCTTACGAAGGAAAGGCAGCAAAAATTCTGGCCGTAGTCTATACACCCATTTAATAAAGTGAGAAGGGAGAATGGAGAAGGGAGAAGGAAATGCCTGTGCAGTCTATAGTGCGCAGCTTCCTTCTCCATTCTCCCTTCTCCATTCTCCCTTCTCTTATCACCATTTATCATGCAATTATACAACCGAACTCTCGGCCAATGGCTTGAGCATTGGGCTGAGGAAACTCCCGACAAAGAATACATCGTATACTCCGACCGTAATCTGCGTTTCACATGGAAACAACTTGACCGTCGCGTAGACGATATGGCCAAAGGTCTTATCGCCATCGGAGTAGAAAGAGGCACACATGTAGGAATCTGGGCTGCCAATGTACCCGACTGGCTTACGTTATTATACGCTTGTGCCAAGATAGGTGCCGTCTACGTAACCGTAAATACCAATTACAAACAATCTGAATTGGAATATCTCTGTCAGAACTCCGATATGCACACACTGTGTATTGTCAACGGAGAGAAAGACAGCGACTTTGTACAGATGACTTATACCATGCTTCCTGAATTAAAAACCTGTGAACGGGGGCATCTGAAAAGCGAACGTTTCCCCTACATGAAAAATGTGATATATGTAGGCCAGGAAAAACACCGGGGCATGTATAACACTGCCGAAATTCTGTTGCTGGGAAATAATGTGGAAGACGAAAAGCTGAATCAGTTGAAAAGCCAGGTAGACTGCCATGATGTAGTAAACATGCAGTATACATCAGGAACCACCGGATTTCCTAAAGGAGTAATGCTTACCCATTATAATATTGCCAACAATGGTTACCTCACCGGTGAGCATATGAAATTCACAGCAGATGACAAATTATGTTGCTGTGTACCGTTATTCCACTGTTTCGGTGTGGTGCTGGCCACAATGAACTGCCTCACCCATGGCTGTACACAAGTAATGGTAGAACGTTTCGACCCACTGGTAGTATTAGCATCTATTCATAAAGAACGCTGTACGGCACTTTACGGAGTTCCCACAATGTTCATTGCCGAACTGAACCATCCGATGTTCGACATGTTCGATATGTCCAGCCTCCGTACCGGAATTATGGCAGGTTCTCTCTGTCCGGTAGAACTAATGAAACAGGTGGAAGAGAAAATGTACATGAAGGTAACCAGTGTATACGGACTTACAGAAACAGCACCCGGCATGACGGCTACACGAATTGATGACTCGTTTGACGTTCGTTGTAATACAGTGGGACATGATTTTGAATTCACCGAAGTAAAAGTAATTGATCCGGAAACAGGAGAAGAATGTCCGGTAGGAGTACAAGGTGAAATGTGCAACCGGGGTTATAACACAATGAAAGGATATTATAAAAATCCGCAGGCTACGGCCGAAGTGATTGATAAAAATAACTTCCTGCACTCCGGCGATCTTGGTATTAAAG
>OGYB01000055.1_pt1 | contig 102348 bp, 98 predicted proteins | sample 1576421 | NCBI WGS metagenome assembly OGYB01 (sample SAMEA3541577, study PRJEB24748) | human gut metagenome | biome: human gut; feature: human-associated habitat; material: faeces | place: China | collected 2012
ACAAGTTTTTTAGTATTGAAGTAATTAATTTGTAAACCTATTTCAGGTAAAGTCAGAGGATAATGGAAGATTTGTATCATAATATATGAGAACTGATTCTTATATATTATGATACTATCTTCTCATAATATATGATACATGTGTATCACAATATATGATACTGATCGCTTTTCTGCTGAAGTTTTCAGTTCTTTCTTATTCTTTTTCCAGTCTCTTATGCAAGCTTCTCAGTTCGAAAGAAAGCATTACACGGAAGATACCGATGATCAGCAGCGCATAGGCTATCATATAGACAAGAGTGAATACACCCAGTCCCGGTTGCCAGATGATAGCGATACTACAAATGATCGCCAGGATACCGAAGGCCATATACCAACCCCAGTTTCCGGTGCCGAACCGTTTCAGATCCATCGCATAACCCGTTGAAGAGAAGCCTCTGAACATTAACCAGAAGGCCAGAATGAAAGGCAGAACAGTCATACTCAGACCCGGACTGGCCATCAGATAGATACCAAGTATCAGGTCGATAATACCTCCTGCCAGATACCAGCCCCAGCTGGATATATGCTTACGGTTTGATACGGCAAACAGGATCTCTAAGGTACCGCTTACGAACATGGCTATACTAAACAGCATACTTAAAGCAATATAACTTGCCAGCGGTGTGAACATCAGGCATATTGCAATCAGGATATATAATAATCCCAGCAGAAGAGAAACCCACCAGTTTTGTACGGCGGAACTAATTTTTTCGTTAAATGCATTCATATTGAGTAACTTTTAAAAATTAAAGAATTTCTTCTGTAACAAAGCGTGGGAAAGAAAGGTTTTAAGGTAAAGACAAACCGGAATATTTTATATACATTTGTCGTCTGTTTAATAAATTATACACAAGTTAAAGTCTGCTCTTATGAAAGGTATTGTACTGGCAGGAGGCTCGGGTACCCGCTTGTATCCGATCACCAAAGGTGTCTCCAAACAATTGTTGCCGATTTATGATAAACCGATGATCTATTATCCTATATCTGTTCTTATGCTGGCAGGTATAAGGGAGATACTGATCATCTCTACTCCGCAGGATCTGCCCGGGTTCCGTCGGTTGTTGGGAGACGGTTCGGATTATGGTGTGCGTTTTGAGTATGCCGAACAACCTTCGCCCGATGGGCTGGCACAAGCCTTTATTATAGGGGAGGAATTTATTGGTAATGACTCGGCTTGCCTGGTGCTGGGCGACAATATCTTTTACGGACAAAGCTTTACAGCTATGTTAAAAGAGGCCGTTAACAATGTGGAGAAAGAACAAAAAGCAACCGTGTTCGGTTATTACGTCACCGATCCGGAACGCTACGGGGTTGCCGAATTCGATAAAGACGGAAACGTGTTGAGCATCGAAGAAAAACCGAAAGCTCCGAAGTCGAACTATGCCGTGGTTGGACTCTATTTCTATCCGAATAAAGTGGTTGAAGTGGCAAAACAAATTAAGCCGTCAGCCCGTGGAGAACTGGAGATCACAACAGTCAATCAGGAATTCCTGAACGACGGGGAGCTGAAAGTACAGTTACTGGGCCGTGGCTTTGCCTGGCTCGATACAGGTACGCACGATTCGCTTTCGGAAGCGTCGACCTTTGTCGAAGTGATTGAGAAACGTCAGGGACTGAAAGTGGCCTGTCTCGAAGAGATCGCTTTCCGGAAAGGGTGGATCGATGCCGACAAGTTGAAAGAACTTGCCACTCCGATGATTAAGAATCAATATGGTCAGTATTTATTGAAACTGATAAAGGAATGAATAAAGACAGTAAAATATTTGTAGCCGGTCATCGTGGCCTGGTCGGTTCTGCCATTCTGAAGAACTTGCAACAGAAAGGTTATACGAACTTTGTCCTGCGGACGCATGCAGAGCTCGATCTGACTGACCAGATCGCTGTAAACGAATTTTTTGCATCGGAGAAACCGGAGTATGTATTCTTGTCTGCTGCCCATGTAGGAGGAATTATGGCGAACAGCGTGTATCGTGCGGATTTTATTTATATCAATCTGATGATACAAAATAATGTGATCCATGCTTCCTATATTAATAATGTAAAGAAGTTGCTGTTCCTGGGAAGCACTTGTATCTATCCTCGTGAAGCTCCGCAACCCATGCCGGAAGACTGTCTGCTGACTTCTCCGCTGGAATATACGAATGAGCCGTATGCCATTGCAAAGATTGCCGGAATAAAAATGTGCGAAAGCTACAACCTGCAATATGGAACGAACTATATTGCTGTGATGCCGACAAATCTTTATGGCCCGAACGATAACTTCAACCTGGAAACTTCCCATGTGCTTCCGGCTATGATCCGTAAGATTCATCTGGCGAAGTGTCTGCACAGGAAAGATTGGGATGCGTTGCGTAAAGATCTGAATACACGTCCGGTAGAAGGCGTATCCGGAGAAGCCTCTGAAGATGCTATTCTGGCAATTCTTGAGAAATACGGAATTTGTCCCGGTAAAGTGGAGCTCTGGGGAACTGGGAAGCCGCTTCGTGAGTTCCTTTGGAGTGAAGAAATGGCGGACGCTTCCGTTTATATTATGGAACATATCGATTTCTCAGATGTCCGTCCCGAAGGAATAGAAGTTCGTAACACGCATATTAATATAGGTACGGGAAAGGAATTGTCTATAAAAGAAGTGGCTACCCTGATCCGTGAAAAGGTCGGTTTTGAAGGTGAGCTTACCTTCAACTCATCCAAGCCCGATGGCACTCTGCGTAAACTAACCGATGTAAGTAAACTTCATGCCCTGGGCTGGCATCATCAGATTGAGATTGCCGAAGGGGTGGAGCTTTTGTATAACTGGTATTTGAACAAACAATAATAAACTTAGTATAATGAGTAAAGTAGCTTTAATTACAGGCATAACAGGACAGGATGGAGCCTATCTGGCTGAATATCTTGTGAAGAAAGGATATATAGTGCATGGCATCAAACGTCGTTCGTCTATGTTCAACACAGACCGTATCGACCATCTCTATCAGGATCCTCATATAGAGAACAGAAACCTGATACTGCATTATGGCGATCTGACCGACAGCCTGAACCTGACCCGTATCATCGGTGAAGTACAGCCCGATGAAATATATAACCTGGCTGCTATGAGCCATGTGAAAGTTAGTTTTGATACTCCCGAGTATACAGCGAATGCTGACGGTTTGGGTGTTTTGCGCATCCTTGAAGCTGTCCGTTTACTGAATCTGACGACTAAAACCCGTATTTATCAGGCTTCGACATCTGAGCTATACGGTTTGGTACAGGAGGTTCCTCAAAAGGAAACAACTCCTTTTTATCCGAGAAGCCCGTATGCCGTAGCAAAACTTTATGGTTACTGGATAACCGTAAACTATCGCGAAGCTTATAATATGCACGCATCCAACGGTATCTTGTTCAACCATGAATCGCCGTTGCGTGGTGAAACGTTTGTTACACGTAAAGTAACCCGTGCCGTGTCACGTATTGCACTGGGGATGCAGAAAAAAGTTTATCTGGGAAATCTGTCTTCTAAACGTGACTGGGGGCATGCAAAGGATTATGTTCGTGCTATGCATGCCATTCTCCAACAGGATGAACCTTCTGATTATGTAATTGCTACCGGAATAACCACGACTATTCGTGATTTCGTGAGCAAGGCATTTAAGGAAATAGGGGTAGAAGTTATTTTCAAAGGAGAAAATGTTAATGAGGTTGCTTTATTAAACTATATTGACGAAAAAATGTTTATAGAGAAAGTAGGTGAGTCTTACCTCGAAAGTTTTAAGGAACGAATAGGAGAGGATGTGGTCGGAGTTGATCCACAGTACTTTCGTCCGACAGAGGTTGATTTGCTTATCGGGGATGCTACGAAGGCTCGTACCCGGTTAGGTTGGGAGCCGAAATACAGCCTTGATGCTCTTATTCAGGATATGATGCAGAATGATGTGAAGCTTATGAAAAAAGAGTCTTATCTCCGGGAAGGCGGGTACAAAATTCTGAATTATTTTGAATAAATTAAGAACAAAATATAGATTTAGTTTGTTTTAATTGAAAAAAGAGTTAATTTTGCTCTAAATTTGAGCGTTATTTGAGGTAATTGATTGTTTAATTAAAATGTTGATGAATATGAAGACTAAAGTATTACTTTTGGCTTTGTTGTCAGGTTTCGTTTTCTCTGTGTCTGCACAGGAATTTAAACCACAAGTTGGTTTTAGTACTGAAAAAGGTTATAAGACAAATTTCAAGAAAAACAAAGCTGGCGACAATTGGTTTATTTCTGTTGCTGGTGGTGCAAGTATGTTATTAGGTGACCAGAATAATAAAGCGGATTTTGGTAACCGTTTGAATTTTGCTCCTCAGTTCTCATTTGGTAAATGGTTTAATCCGTATCTGGCTTTCCGTGCTCAGTTGAACGGTGGTATTTTACACGGATTTTATCAGGATGGTAATGCTACTAAGATGCAGCACAACAAATATGCAGCTGCTCACGTAGATTTGTTATGGGATGTGACTAACTTCTGGGGTGTTTATAATGAAAAGAGAGTTTTCCGTTTGATTCCTTGGGTTGGTTTTGGTTATGCACAGCGTTTCAAAACTACAGAATCTGCTGAGTTTGCAAGAACAGAATCTCCTACATTGAATGCCGGTATCCTTACTGCTTTCCGTTTGAGCAACCGTGTTGATTTGAACGTGGAAGTTCAGGGTTCATTGCTGAACGAACAGTTTAACCGTATTTCTATGTATCACCTGTCTGACGGTATCGTTCAGTTAAGTGCAGGTTTGACATTCAAATTGGGTAAAACTAATTTCGAAGTATTGGAACCGATGGATTATGCATTGTTGAACGATTTGAACAATCAGATCAACTCTTTGCGTGCTGCTAACGATGAGCTGAGCAAACGTCCGGAATCTTGTCCTGAATGTGAAGAAGTAGTGACAAATGTTGTAAACAACTATGTTGACAATGTAGTTTACTTCCGTCTTAACAGTTCTAAGATCGATAAGAACCAGCAGATCAATATCTATAATACTGCTGAATTCATGAAGGGTAACAATACTCCGATCAAGGTTATCGGTTATGCTGATAAGAATACAGGAAATTCGAAATATAACATGGGTCTTTCTGAAAAACGTGCTAAAGCCGTTGCTAAAGAATTGATCGAGAAATACGGTATCAACTCTAACCAGATCACTATCGAATGGAGAGGTTCTGACGAGCAGCCGTATAGCGAAAACAACTGGAACCGTGTTGTAATCATGTCTGCAAATAATTAATTATTTTTTAATTATATCTGAAAAAGGCTGCACATTATGTTGTGCGGCCTTTTTTTTGCACATATTTATGCTTACTTTTGTGGAATTTTAGAACACAATTATGGAATTCGACAAAAAACATGGTTACCTTATCCAATGGTGTATAGGGATGGGAGATTTACTTGTGATAAATCTGCTGTTCTTTGCTGTCTATAATGGGTTAGGGGAGTTTTATACGAAAATGATTTCCTCGAGTTTAAGGGAGGTCGTTCTTTTATTGAATTTTTGTTACTTCTTTTCTCTCTATTTTATACCGATGCAATTGCATGTGGCCGTTATCTTTATAGATAAGATTGTTCAGCGTGCGTTTGCTCTTGTCTCTATAATGGTTTTTTTATTTGCAACCTGCCTTATATTTCTCAATATAGGCGATGTGTTGGCTACATTCTTGCTGGTTTATTATGTCGTGACGGTTGTCATTTTTTCTCTTTGGCGTGTTTTAGTTCGAGTAACTTTAAAGATGTATCGGAGAAAGGGACATAACTTTAAGAAGATTATCATAGTGGGGGCTGGAAAGAATGGTATGGAGTTGTATCGGGTTATGAAAGATGATCTTTCGTACGGCTTTAGTGTTATGGGCTTTTTTGATGATAATTTATCTTTGAAAAGTGTATTGCCGAATTATTTGGGTATGACGCATGATGTGGAGAGTTATGTACAGGCAAATGATATAGACGAAATTTATTGTACTTTGCCTGGAACACAGGATGAGAAAATATTGCGGATAATGAATTTTGCTGAAAAGCACATGATCCGTTTCTATATCGTCCCTGAATTTTACCGAAATATCAAGAAGAGTCTTGTGATGGAGATAATGGAGTCTATTCCATTATTAGCAATTCGTCGTGAACCGTTGCAGGCTGCTTATAACCGGGCATTGAAGCGATCCTTCGATATTGTTTTCTCTTTGGGGGTTTTATTGACGATCTATCCGATATTATATGTTATTATCGGTACTTTGATAAAAGTGACATCTCCCGGGCCGATCTTTTTTAAACAAAAACGTACAGGTTTGTATGGGCAGGAGTTCGAATGTTATAAATTCCGTACAATGCGGGTGAATGCAGATGCCGATAAATTGCAGGCTGCAAAAGATGATCCCCGTAAAACCCGCATCGGAGACTTCCTTCGTCGCACGAACCTGGATGAGTTTCCCCAGTTTATTAATGTGTTAAAAGGGGAAATGTCGGTTGTAGGGCCACGTCCTCACATGTTGAAACATACTGAGCAATATTCTGCTCTTATAGATAAATATATGGTGCGCCATCTGGTGAAACCGGGGGTTACTGGTTGGGCGCAGGTTACCGGTTACCGGGGAGAAACAAAGACATTGGAACAGATGGAAGGCCGTGTGAAAAGAGATGTGTGGTACATCGAGAACTGGTCATTTTTCCTGGATCTGAAGATCATAGTGGTGACAGTTCTGAATATGTCAAAAGGAGAAAAGAATGCCTATTAAACTCATAAATTGCACACTTTTTATGTATTTGTGTAATATAAATGCATATTTGTGCTATCTTTGCAGCCTATGGGAAGGATACTAGCAATTGATTATGGCCGGAAGCGTACCGGAATTGCTGTTACGGATACTTTGCAGATGATAGCAAATGGTCTGACAACAGTACCAAGCGGTGAACTTGTGGCCTGGTTATCCGGTTATGTATCTAAAGAACCGGTTGATCTGTTTGTTGTCGGTCAGCCTAAACAGATGAATAACGAACCCTCCGAAAATATGAAATATGTAGAGGCTTTTGTTACACATCTGAAACGGACTATTCCGGATATTCCGGTTGAATATTACGATGAACGCTTTACCTCTGTTCTGGCACATAAGGCAATGCTTGACGGTGGTTTAAAGAAAAAGAAAAGACAGGATAAAGGTCTGGTAGACGAAATCAGTGCTGTTATTATCCTGCAATCATATTTAGAAAATAAAAAATATCAGTTTTAATTTATGATTTTACCAGTATACTTATATGGTCAGCCCGTATTAAGAAAAGAGGCTGAAGATGTTCCTAAAGATTATCCCGATTTAAAACAATTAGTGGCTAACATGTTTGACACCATGTATAATGCCGATGGAGTAGGATTAGCTGCTCCCCAGGTTGGATTGTCGCTCCGTCTGCTGGTTATTGACGCAGATGTGATGGGAGACGATTTTCCTGAATGCAAAGGATTCAAGCGTGCTATGATTAATCCGGATATTGTGGAACGAAGTGAAGAGGAGATTTCTATGGAAGAAGGTTGTCTCAGTCTTCCGGGAGTACATGAGAAGGTATCCCGTGCCAAAAAGATCCGGGTGAAATATTTGGATGAAGATCTGATCGAACATGATGAAGTGGTGGACGGTTTTGCCGCTCGTGTGGTACAGCATGAATGTGAACACTTGGAAGGTCATGTATTCATCGATAATGTATCTCCTATCCGCCGCCAGTTGAATAAAGGAAAACTCAATAGTATTATTAAAGGGACTGCTCGTTGTTCATACAGAGCAAAAGCTGTCGGTAAATAATAAAACTCTATTAAATAATCAGTATGACAGATTTAAGTAAAAACATTCAGGCCCTCAGGGAAAAGAAAGCCGTCGTAGAGATGGGTGGAGGCGAAGCTGCAATCGAAAAGCAGGTTGCTATGGGTAAACTTACTGCCCGCGAACGTATCCTTTCTTTGTTGGACAAGAACTCTTTTCATGAGTACGATTTGTTTGTTAAGCACGATGGTCGCGATTTCGGAATGGACAAGAAGGACTTTCCGGGCGATGGTGTAGTAACTGGTACAGGTACAATTTTCGGAGCTCCGGTTTGTATTTATGCACAGGACTTCACGGTTGCCGGTGGTTCATTAGGTTTGCAACATGCCCGTAAAATCACGAAGATCATGGACCATGCTCTGAAAATGAAATGTCCGATTATCGGTATTAACGACTCGGGTGGTGCTCGTATTCAGGAAGGTGTTGGTGCTTTGGCCGGATATGGCGAAATATTTTATAGAAATACAATTGCATCAGGTGTTATCCCTCAGATTTCTTTGATTCTGGGTCCATGTGCCGGTGGAGCTGTTTATTCTCCTGCATTGACAGACTTTGTGTTCGTGGTAGAAAATATCTCTAAGATGTTTATTACCGGGCCGAACGTAATCAAGACTGTGTTGGGTGAGGATATTTCTATGGAAGATCTGGGTGGTGCTCGTGTTCATGCAGAAACAACAGGTAATGCTCATTTCTATGCATTGAGCGAACAGGAATGTTTCGAGCAGGTAAAACGCCTGGTTAGCTTTATTCCCTGGAACAATACAGACCACGCAAAACCGGTAGAAGCGAAAGAACCGTCAGTTATGCTTAATATCGAACAGGTTGTTCCTGCCGATCCGAAGCAGCCGTACGATGTTCGCGATGTTATTAAATGTATTGTTGATGATTCAGACTTCTTGGAAGTACAGGAGCTATGGGCTGCAAATATCGTAGTTGGTTTTGGTCGTATGGGTGGCGAAACTGTCGGTTTTGTTGCTAACCAGCCTATGGTACTGGCAGGTGTATTGGATTGCGACAGTGCTGATAAAGCCGCTCGTTTTATCCGCTTCTGCGACTCATTCAATATTCCTATTATTACACTGGAAGATATGCCGGGTTATCTGCCGGGCGTAGACCAGGAGCATGCCGGTGTGATCCGTCATGGTGCAAAAGTATTGTATGCTTATTCTGAAGCTACTGTTCCTAAGATCACCGTTATTCTGCGCAAAGCATATGGTGGTGGTTATATCGCAATGAACTCACGTCACCTGGGCGCAGACTTTATGTTCGCATGGCCGAGTGCAGAGATCGCTGTAATGGGGCCGGAAGGTGCTGCCAACATTATCTTCCGTAAGGAAATCATGGAAGCGGAAGACCAGAATGCAATGCGTCAGGAAAAAGTAAAAGAGTATATTGAGAAGTTCGCTAATCCTTATGTGGCTGCTTCAAAAGGATTTATCGATTCTGTTATCGAGCCGAAAGAAACACGTTCGTTGTTACTTCACGCGCTGAAGCTTTCTGTTTTGAAAGAGGAATACAGACCGGCTAAAAAGCACGGAATACCTCCGTTCTAATTGAATCCGTAAATATACTTTTTGAAAATATGGAAAATAAAGAAAATGAATATGTAGACTTTGTAGTTACCGCCCGTAAATACAAAACGCTGCTGACTGAGAAATATAAAAACCGTAAGATGTGGCATAAGCCCTTCGTCGGTGACGTAATTTCTACTCTTCCGGGAACCATCGTGAAGATCTATGTGGAAAAGGGACAGACGGTGGAAGCCGGACAGTTACTCCTTATCCATCAGGCGATGAAAATGTACAATCGTATCGTTGCTCCGGTGGCCGGAGTGATCACCGAATTGGATGTAAAAGAGGGAGATAAGATTACAAAAGATCATTTGATGGTAAAAATAGAGTCTAAGTAAGATAATTTACTTATTTTTGCCTCACTCAAGTTGATATTTAGAATAGATGAAGAAGGCAATACTCTTTTTTATATTACAAATATGTTCACTTTCGCTAGTGGCACAGATCAATACGGATCGTGTACTGGCCATAGGACGTAATGCTCTGTATTTTGAAGACTATGTTCTGTCAATACAGTATTTTAATCAGGTAATTAAAGCGAAGCCTTGGTTGGCGGAACCGTATTTTTACCGTGCAGTAGCAAAAGTGAACTTAGACGATTACAAGGGTGCCGAGGAAGACTGTACATTATGTCTTCAGCGGAACCCTTTTTTAGTGCAGGCTTATTACGCCCGCGGAATTGCTCGTCAGAGCCAGGAAAAATATGCAGAGGCTATTAATGACTATGATAAAGGTCTTGAGTTTAAGCCTGAAGACCGGCAGATGCTTGTCAATAAAGCTGTAGCTAATATTCAGCGGAAAGATTACGACGAAGCAGAAAAGACATTTGATGTGCTGATGAAAGCGCATCCTAAATATTCCATGAACTATCTGACCCGCGGAGCCATGTACAGCGAGAAAGGAGATACCGTTAAAGCGCTTGCCGATTACAACATGGCGATTGAGATGGATCCGTATTATGCTCCGGCTTATGGAAACCGTGCTATTTTGCTTTATCAGACGAATGACCTGAAAGATGCGTTGGCCGATTTGAATGAAGCAATTAAATTGAATACCCGTGAAGGTGGTTATTATATCAATCGAGGTTTAGTCCGTTATCAGATGAATGACCTTCGTGGAGCTATGGCTGACTATGACCAGGTCATCAGTATGGATAAAAATAATCTGATTGCCCGCTTTAACCGCGGACTGCTCCGTTATCAGGTGGGAGATAATAACCGGGCTATTGAAGATTTCGATGTAGTGATCCAACTGGAACCGGATAACTATATGGCTTATTACAACCGCGCTTTACTCCGCTTTGAAACCGGTGACTATCGTGGTGCAGTAAGTGATTACGATGTGGTGTTGGGACAATATCCGAATTTTACCCCTGGATATTACAGCCGTTCGGAAGCCAAGCGTAAGATGAACGATGTTGTGGGAGCTGACCGTGACTACTGGACTGCTATCGAGATGGAAAATAATGCCAAGAAAGACCGTCAAGCCGGTGGGCAGACAGGAACAGCAACTGCTGCAAATAATAATGATGAAAATACACGTGAAAAATCGGATAAGAACATTAGTAAGTTTAATCGTCTGGTGGTGTATGATAAGGATGAAGAGCGAAGGAATAAATATCAGAGTGATGTTCGTGGACGTGTGCAAGATCGTAATGTGCGTGTAGACCTGGAACCTCAGTTTGTATTGACCTATTACGAAAAGATTGACCCGATCAAAAAAATAGTCTATTACGATAAGATGATCGAGGAGTTCAATGCCCGTATGGTTTTATCGCGTAAACTTCGTATCACGAATGAAGAAGCGGCTCTTACTGAAGATCAGATTGCCGTGCATTTTGAATCGATCAATGATTTCTCAGCTAAGATAGAAACACATTCAAGCAATGCCGATGCTTATTTCGGTCGGGCTGTCGATTATATGTTGGTACAGGACTTTACTGAAGCTATTAAGGATTTCAATAAGGTAGTTGAACTTGATCCGACTTATACGATGGCTTATTTCAACCGGGCAGTGGTGCGCTATAAACAGTTGGTGTATGATATGTCGCAAGCCTCGAGTACGGATGATCTGTCGGCATCTATGGGAAGCATGAATTTTAATATCGGTAAAAACCAAAGTTTGTCGAGGACACCTTCTGATCCTGCATCAGCTAACGTAAAAGAAAATAAAAGAGCTTACGAGCATGAAATGATAACACGCGATTATGATATGGTTATCCGTTTGAATCCGGGTTTTGTTTATGCTTATTTCAATCGTGGAAACCTGCGTTGCGTTCAACGTGATTTCAGAGCTGCTATACAGGACTATAATGAAGCGATCAAACGTGATCCCGATTTTGCAGAAGCATACTTCAACCGGGGATTGGCACGTTTGTCTTTAGGTGATGCCAATCAGGGGATAGCCGACCTGAGTAAGGCGGGCGAACTGGGTATCATTAATGCTTATAGTATCATCAAGCGCATGACAAGCAACTAATTTATATTGCTCAATTAAGTTCAAAACAGACATGCTTTGCCAACAAAACATGTCTGTTTTGGGTTTAAAGCATATATCTTTTGGCGCAAAAGGATTATTTTACGAAAAAGAATGCTAAATTTGCATCCTAATTAAAAAGAATTATAGAGAACAGATTATGATAAAGATTACATTTCCGGATAATTCCGTAAGAGAATATGCTGAAGGAACTACTGCTATGCAGATCGCTGAAAGCATAAGTTCTCGTTTGGCTCAGGAAGTTTTGGCCGCAAGTGTGAATGGGGAAACCTGGGACTTATCTCGTCCTATTACTAAAGATTCAACAGTTAACTTGCTTAAGTGGGATGATGAAGAAGGTAAGCATGCTTTCTGGCACTCGAGTGCTCACTTAATGGCTGAAGCATTGCAGGAACTGTATCCGGGCATTAAGTTCGGTATCGGTCCGGCTATTGAAAATGGATTCTACTATGATGTGGATCCGGGTGAAGCTACAATCAAAGAAGGTGATTTTGCTGCTATTGAGGCAAAAATGCTGGAACTGGTTGCCAGAAAAGAAGAAATCAAACGTCAGGACATTACCAAGGCAGATGCCATGAAAATGTTCGGTGACAGAGGTGAAGAATATAAGACCGAGTTGATCGGCGAATTGGAAGACGGTACAATTACTACCTATACGCAAGGTGCTTTCACAGACTTGTGTCGCGGTCCGCACTTGCCTAACACTTCTTATTTGAAGGCAGTTAAGATTTTGAGCGTAGCCGGTGCTTACTGGCGTGGCGACGAAAAGCGTAAACAGTTGGTTCGTTTGTATGGTATAACCTTCCCGAAAAAGAAAATGCTGGATGAATATCTGGCGTTATTGGAAGAAGCTAAAAAACGTGACCACCGTAAGATCGGTAAAGAACTTGAATTGTTTACATTTTCTACTGCTGTAGGTGCAGGTTTGCCTTTGTGGTTGCCTCGCGGTACTCAGTTGCGTCTGAAACTGGAAGACTTCCTGAAACGTATTCAGAAGAAATATGGTTACCAGCAGGTAATGACTCCGCATATCGGGGCTAAACAGTTGTATGTGACTTCTGGCCACTATGCAAAATACGGTAAAGATTCATTCCAGCCGATTCATACTCCGCAAGAAGGTGAAGAATTCTTATTGAAACCGATGAACTGTCCTCATCATTGTGAAATTTTCAAATCATTCCCGCGTTCATACAAAGACCTGCCTCTTCGTTTTGCAGAGTTCGGTACTGTATATCGTTATGAACAGAGTGGTGAGTTGCATGGTCTGACAAGAGTACGTGGTTTTACCCAGGATGATGCTCACTTGTTCTGCCGTCCGGATCAGCTGAAAGATGAGTTCCTGAAAGTAATGGATATTATCTTTATCATTTTCAAGGCGCTCGACTTTGAAAACTTCGAAGCTCAGATTTCCTTGCGTGATAAAGTGAACAGAGATAAATATATCGGCTCGGAAGACAACTGGGAAAAAGCGGAAACAGCCATTATCGAAGCATGTCAGGAAAAAGGCCTGAAGGCAAAGATCGAATATGGTGAAGCAGCTTTCTACGGTCCGAAGCTGGACTTTATGGTGAAAGATGCGATCGGTCGTCGCTGGCAGTTAGGTACTATCCAGGTAGACTATAACCTGCCGGAACGTTTCGAACTGGAATATACAGGCGAAGACAATAAAAAACATCGTCCGGTAATGATACACCGTGCACCATTCGGTTCAATGGAACGTTTCGTTGCTGTACTGATTGAGCATACCGGTGGTAAATTCCCGTTGTGGCTGACTCCGGATCAGGTATGTATCATGCCTATCAGTGAGAAGTTCAACGACTATGCATGGGATATCGCCCGTCAGTTGGAAGAGCAGGATATCCGTGTATTGGTAGACGACAGAAACGAGAAAATTGGTCGTAAGATTCGTGATAACGAATTGAAACGTATTCCTTATATGCTCATTGTAGGAGAGAAAGAAGCAGAAAATAATGAAGTTTCTGTAAGAAAACAGGGCGAAGGTGATAAAGGTTCGATGAAAATTACTACCTTTGCAGCGCTTTTAAACGATGAAGTAGAGGAAATGATGAATCGTTGGCAAAAAAGTAAACAATAAATAACTAATAACGAGGAGAATAAATCTTTTTGAATGAAGAATGACAATCTGAAAGAACAGTACAGAATCAACGAACGTATTCGTGTTCGTGAAGTTCGTTTAGTAGGTGACAATGTAGAACCGGGAGTATACCCGATCTCTCAGGCATTAAAAATTGCCGAAGATCTGGCACTTGACCTGGTAGAAATTTCACCCAATGCTGCGCCCCCCGTTTGTAGAGTAACCGATTACCAGAAATTCCTCTATCAGCAAAAGAAAAGACAGAAAGAGCAAAAAGCGAAGTCAGTTAAGGTTGTAGTGAAGGAGATTCGTTTCGGACCTCAGACTGACGATCATGATTATAACTTTAAGTTGAAACATGCCAAAGGATTTCTGGAAGAAGGAGCAAAGGTTAAAGCGTATGTGTTCTTTAAAGGACGTTCCATTCTTTTCAAAGAGCAGGGAGAAGTTTTGTTACTTCGTTTTGCCAATGATCTGGAAGAGTATGGTAAAGTAGAGCAATTACCTGTGTTGGAAGGGAAACGTATGATCATCATGCTGACACCTAAAAAAGCAGGAGCTCCGGCAGCTGCTCCGAAACCGGCAAATGCAGCAGGACCTGCAAAACCTGTGGTGAAGAAAGTTATAACTCTGAAGCCTAAGACTGAGTCTGAGGCTAACGAAAATGAAGAATAAGAAAAACCGCCCGTTAGAGGGTGTCAAGTTTAATAATTAAAACAAAATTGGAAAATGCCTAAGATGAAGACTAATTCCGGTGCCAAAAAGAGGTTCGCCCTTACCGGAACAGGAAAAATCAAAAGAAAACACGCTTTTAAAAGTCACATTTTGACTAAGAAGACTAAAAAAGCTAAGAGAAACCTTACTCACACTGGCCTTGTTGCCACTGTTGATGTAAACAGTGTTAAGCTAATGCTTGGCATGAAGTAATCTTCTTAAATTAAGCGAGTTTTACAAAGATTTTTATTAACCGAATGTATTTAGCAAGTAAGATCATCAAATAATTAAGATGGCGCTAACATTCAAAACAGATTAGAATTATGCCTAGATCAGTAAATCATGTTGCTTCAAGAGCAAAAAGAAAACGGATTTTAAAACTTACCAGAGGTTATTATGGTGCACGTAAGAATGTGTGGACCGTAGCAAAGAATACCTGGGAAAAAGGTTTGACTTATGCTTTCCGTGACCGTCGTAACAAGAAACGTAACTTCCGCGCATTGTGGATCCAGCGTATCAACGCTGCTGCACGTCTGGAAGGTATGTCTTACTCTCGTTTGATGGGAGCTTTACACGCTGCAGGTATTGAAATCAACCGTAAAGTGTTGGCCGACCTGGCTGTAAACCATCCGGAAGCTTTCAAAGCAATCGTTGCTAAAGTAAAGTAATTGATATATCATAATGTCAATAGGAGAAGAGTCCTCATTAGAGGGCTCTTTTTTTGTTTACTTTTTACAATTCATACGTTCTGAAACAGTGAGAGTTTACTTTTTTATTCAATATTTAAAGGCAAATACTCTACATTTTGTTTGGATAATTCAAAGCCTTTACATATCTTTGTAATAAGAAAAATGAGTTAGCCGCACTTGTTCGATTGGGAAACTCATCAGTTTATTTTAATTCCGAGACAAAGCTCTTGTCGCTAATGGCGGGCCGCACCCTTCGGGGCATGCATCGCACAGCGGATTACAAAGGTGGCAAAGCACTCAAATCCTGTCATACGGAGTTTGTTCATATCTACGGTGCGGCTTTCTTCTCATATAAAGGGAAAATCTCTTACGGGATTTTCCCTTTTTCTTTGTATATTTACCGCACCAAGAATAAATACACAAAAACTGATTATTATGTTGTTGCCAAAACAATCGCGCATGACGATAACGGGTGTCGCCGTAGCGTGTTCTTTATTTCTTGTTGCCTGTTCTCCGAAAGAGACTGTGCAACTGAATATAATTCCGCTACCCGCACAGGTTAGTGCATCCGGAGGCTTTTTTAAAGCTGACAGTGCAGTCGTCTTTTCTGCGGAAAAACCAGCAAATGTCCACTTTACCGTGGATGAGTCGATAGGTGGAAATCCGGAAGGATATCAGCTTATAGTTAATGAAAAAGGGATCGACCTGAAAGCGGCTACCGAAGCAGGCTTGTTCTATGGGGAACAGACACTCCGGCAGTTATTTTCTCCCCTGGGCTTCCCTTATGTGGCTATACAGGACGAGCCTCGTTTCAAATACCGGGGAATGCATCTGGATGTGTCGCGCCATTTCTTCCCAAAAGAAGAGGTATTCAAGCTGTTGGATGTAATGTCTTTTTACAAATTGAATAATCTTCACCTTCATCTTACTGATGCCGGTGGTTGGCGTATCCAGATGGATAAATATCCAAAGTTGACAACAGAAGCTGCTTTTCGTACGGAATCCGACTGGAGGAAATGGTGGGATGGAAAAGACCGCCAATATTTACCCGAGGGAACTCCGGGTGCTTATGGCGGTTATTATACGAAAGACGATATCCGCGCCATCGTAGCTTATGCTGCATCTAAACATATTAATGTAATACCGGAAATAGAATTTCCCGGACACTCGGAGGAAGTATTATTCGCTTATCCGGAATTGAGCTGCTCCGGTGTTCCTTATAAGAATGGTGATTTCTGTATCGGTAATCCTAAGTCATTTACTTTTATGGAAGATGTATTGGATGAAGTGATCGAGTTGTTCCCTTCAGAATATATCCATATCGGTGGTGACGAAGCTGGTAAAGGTGCCTGGAAAACCTGTCCGAAATGCCAGGCTTTGATGAAAAAGAACGGCATGAAGAGTGTAGACGAACTTCAGAGCTACATGATCCATAAAGCGGAAGATTACCTGATCTCTAAAGACCGTAAACTGATCGGTTGGGATGAGATACTTGAAGGCGGTTTGGCTCCTGAAGCAACCGTTATGTCCTGGCGTGGTGAAAGTGGTGGGATCAAGTCTGCCCGTATGGGACATGATGTTATTATGACGCCAGGTAATTATATGTATTTCGACTTTTATCAGGCGGATCCTAAAACCCAGCCGTATGCCATTGGCGGATATACTCCGATCAAGAAAGTGTATAGTTATAACCCGATTCCGGTTGATTCGCTTACTGTTGAAGAAAGTAAACATATCATGGGAGTTCAGGCTAATACCTGGACAGAATATATCCCGGATGAAAAACATCTGGAATATATGATGTACCCTCGTGCTTTGGCGCTTGCCGAGATTGCCTGGTCGCCGCAGGAAAAGCGTGAATGGGATGACTTCAAACCGCGTATGAATGCCCATATCGTTAAATTGCAGCAAATGGGTATTAATACATTTACCCTTTCCGACGAACTTGAAGTGACGATGAAGGTCGATACCGTCAATAAGCAGATCGAAGTCTTCCTGGATGCCGAAAAGTATCCGGCTGAAATTCGTTATACAACAGACGGAGCAGTTCCGACTGCCTCTTCTTCCCTTTATGATGGCATGATCATGGTAAAGGATTCTGCTTATATCAAAGCGGCAATCTTTAAAAATGGAGAATTGCAGGGTACGCCGACTGAGAAGAAAGTCGATTATCACCGTGCAATCAACAAACCTATACATTATAATAGTAAGTTGTATCCGGGTTATATGGCCGGCGGTATGAATGCACTGCTCGATGGATACCGTGGCGGACTCACATATTTGGATGGTCGTTGGCAAGGTTATCTGAATGATCTGGATTGCGTGATCGATATGGAAGAGGTGACTGATATCCACAAAGTTTCTGCCCGTTTTATGCAACTGATCGGCCCGGGAGTGTACCAACCGGCCAGTGTGGAATTGCTAACCTCTGAAGATGGAACTAACTTCACTTCGCAAGGTCTTATTCCGACTACTATTTCTAATAAATATCCGGAACTTTCTTTCCAGGAATATACCTTCTGTGGTGACTGGAAAGCTCGTTATGTCCGTTTGAAAGCAGATGAAGCCAACAAGGGATTTATCTTTGTTGATGAAATTGTCGTATGGTAACTAAACAGTATATATTTAAATTATTAACTAAATAAATCAAGAATGAAGAAGCAAGTAATGAGCCTCCTGCTGTGTGGTAGCCTGATGGCGGCAGCACAACAGCCGGTAGATTATGTAAACCCTTTTATCGGGACGAGCAATTACGGGACGACGAATCCCGGCGCCATCTGTCCGCAGGGTATGATGAGTGTCACTCCATTCAATGTGATGGGATCGGAGAGTAACCGTTTCGATAAAGACAGCCAATGGTGGTCGACCCCTTATTCCTCTGACAACGATTTCTTTACAGGGTTTGCCCATGTAAACCTGAGTGGAGTAGGCTGTCCTGAACTGGGAAGCCTCCTTTTAATGCCTACAGCCGGCGAATTGAATGTGGACTACAAGCAATACGGTAGTAAGTACAAAGATGAAACCGCCCATCCGGGATATTATAGCAACGTCCTGACCAAATACAATATTAAAGCTGAAGCAACAGCCAGTATGCGTACAGGATTGAGCCGTTTTACTTTCCCGAAAGGGCAGGGTAACATACTGCTTAATCTGGGTGAAGGATTAACAAACGAAACCGGAGCAACTGTCCGTATGGTCAGCGATACGGAGATTGAAGGAAGTAAGTTGCTGGGAACATTCTGTTATAATCCCCAGGCCGTTTTCCCGATCTATTTCGTCATGAAGGTAAGCAAAGCTCCCAAGCAGATAGGATACTGGAAGAAACAACGTGAAATGAAGGGAGTAGAAGCCGAATGGGATATCTATTCCGGTAAATATAAACTCTATACCAAATACAACCGTGAAATGAGCGGTGATGATATCGGTGTATGGCTTACCTATGATACAGAGGAAAATGAAGCCATCGAAGTAAAGATGGGTGTCTCTTTCGTCAGCATTGAAAATGCCCGTTTGAACATGAACACCGAGCAGCCCGATTTCAACTTCGACAAGGTTAGAGCTGCTGCAAGCACGATGTGGAACAACGACCTGTCGCGCGTTAAAGTTGAAGGAGGTTCAAAAGATGATAAGACGATTTTCTATACAGCACTCTATCACCTGCTGATCCATCCGAATATCATCCAGGATGTAAACGGCGAATACCCGATGATGGAAAGTTTGAAAGTCGGTCATACGACAGGCAATCGCTACACTGTATTCTCTTTATGGGATACGTATCGTAATGTAAGCACGTTGATGACGCTGCTTTTCCCAGAACGTCAGTTGGATATCATCCGTACGATGGTCGATATGTATAAGGAAAGCGGCTGGTTGCCCAAATGGGAACTCTACGGACGCGAAACCCTCACGATGGAAGGCGATCCTTCCATACCTTATATAGTAGATGCCTGGATGCGCGGTCTGCGTGACTTCGATGTTGAAACAGCTTACGAAGCGATGCGTAAAGGAGCTACTACTCCCGGTGAGTTCAACCTGCTTCGTCCGGACAATAATGATTATATGAGTAAAGGATATGTTCCTCTGCGCGAACAGTATGATAATTCCGTTTCTCATGCACTGGAATATTATATTGCCGACTGGAACCTTTCTCAGTTTGCCAAAGCATTGGGAAAGAAAGAGGATGCCAAGTTGTTCTATGATCGTTCAATGGGCTATAAACATTATTATAGTAAAGAGTTCGGTACCCTTCGTCCGATCTTGCCTGACGGAACATTCTATTCACCTTTTAATCCGAAACAAGGTGAAAACTTTGAACCTAACCCCGGTTTCCATGAAGGAAGTGCCTGGAACTATACATTCTATGTGCCTCACGATATCCCCGGGCTGGTTAAGCTGATGGGCGGTCAGAAGAAATTTGTCGATAAACTGCAAATGGTATTCGATGAAGGTCATTACGATATGGCTAACGAACCGGATATTGCTTATCCTTACCTGTTCAGTTACTTTAAAGGTGAAGCATGGCGTACACAGAAAACAGTCCGCGAGCTGTTAAGCAAGTATTACCATAACGCTCCGAACGGCCTTCCCGGAAATGATGATACCGGTACAATGTCTACCTGGGCTGTATTCTCAATGATGGGATTCTATCCAGCTTGCCCGGGAGATATGGATTACGTACTTACTTCACCGACCTTCAACAAGGTTATCATCGATCTGAACAAAAAGTTCTATCCGAAAGGTGAGTTGGTGATCGAGTCTATGCACCAGACTCCGGAAGATATCTATATAAAAGAAGTAACCGCCGGAGGAAAGAAGTTGAAAGGCTATACCATTTCTCAGGAGGAACTGGTGAATGCCGGAACACTTAAGTTTATTTTAGAAGATACGCATAAATAAACAAAGAGAAATAAGTAAAGCAAAAGCCCTGGGAAGAAACAAACTTCTCAGGGCTTTTTTTATTCATAAGCAGAAGTATATGTCTGGTTTCAGAATGTAAATCTTCTAAAATTTTAAAATACTGCAAAATAATAATGACTAGAAAAAACGATCGTTTTTTCTAGTCATTATTATGTGCGCAAAGGTATTAAATATTTATTGAAATACAATATGACTGAAATTTTTTATTTAGCTATTTATTAAATACATAAGTTCAATTATTCAATATTACGCAATAATCAAGGATTAACTAAAATTATAAAAACAGGGTGACTAGAAAAAACGATCGTTTTTTTTAGTCACCCTGTTTTACAGCAAACACTAGTATATCAAGCCATTATGCGTAGTTGGTCAATTGGGACTGACGAACATCTGTGTGTAATGGTATTAAACTTAATCCGATGAATGCCAGGTATTTAATTGAATTGTTTTCTCATGTTAAATTCTTAAATCGATGGATAATCCTTTCTGTTGATCTATTTTTATCAATTCTCTCCACTTCTACGTCTCTAACCTTCCTGTGGTTTATATTAGGAACGGAGACTTCCAATCGCAATCTTTTCAATATATTATTCCTATCATTATCTTATAGTTTGATAAGTTTTTACTTCTGTCAGACTTATAAAGGTGTGATCAGACATTCTGCTTTTACAGAAACCGGAAGATTTGCTATCTCGTCTTTGATAAAAGTCTCATTATTATTTTTATCATTTCATTTCTTTACCGATACCTATTCTGTGCATGAGCTAGTATTAGGAGCTGTTATCGATTTATTTCTGACATTCTCTATACTTATTATATCGCGTGCCCTCTTAATAGTATCGTATACAATCATAGTAAATAGTGTTTCTTCCGGTCAGGGGAAATTATTGATTTATCAGGGGAAGAATCTCACTTCCTTATTATTTGATTCTTCTTTATGTGATAAGCAAATGTTTCAGATGGAGGGTTTTCTCCGTTTTGGGGAGCGCCAATCATTGCGTATAGGAAAGTATAAGGTTTTTTCAATAAAGAATCAAATTGAGTTTAATCGTTTAGTGAATCAGAAAAACATTCGGGCTATTTTGTTCACAGACTATGCAATTGTAAAAGAGGAGAGTGAACGTCTGGTTCGCTATTGCGAAAAGAAAAAAGTCCGGATGCTGATGCTTCCTTCTATCGATGAACTGAAAAAAGGTAAAATAAACCTATGTAATTTACCGGAAGTACGTATTGAAGATCTTTTAGGCCGTGAAGAAATCTGTATTAATATGGATGAGATAGCAGCGTCTTTAAAAGGAAAAGTGGTATTGGTTACCGGAGCTGCCGGTTCGATAGGGAGTGAGCTTTGTCGTCAACTCTGTACATTCGGTTTGAAACAGTTGATCTTGTTTGATAGTGCTGAAACTCCCATGCATAATATACGTTTGGAATTGGAAGAGAAGTTCCCCGGGCTTGAATGCATCCCTATTATGGGAGACATTCGGATGGTTGATCGTGTAGAGTCCGTTTTCAAGCGTTTCTGTCCCCAATATGTATTCCATGCAGCTGCTTATAAGCACGTACCTCTAATGGAGGAAAACCCCTGTGAAGCAGTTCATACGAATGTGCATGGCACTCGTAATGTAGCAGATATGGCAGTTAAGTATGATGTGGAGAAATTTATAATGATATCTACTGATAAAGCTGTTAATCCTACAAATGTGATGGGGGCTTCCAAACGTCTGGCAGAAATCTATGTACAGAGTTTAAGTATCGCCATAAGCAAGGGCTTGCATCCCGGGAAAACTCGTTTTATCACGACTCGATTTGGGAATGTTTTGGGTAGTAATGGTTCTGTTATACCTCGTTTCCGTGAGCAATTAGTGAAAGGAGGTCCTTTAACGGTTACTCATCCGGATATCATTCGTTACTTTATGACAATCCCGGAAGCCTGTCGTTTGGTACTTGAGGCTGCTTTTATGGGAAAGGGCAGTGAGATATTTGTTTTCGATATGGGAACACCTGTTAAGATCGCTGATTTGGCTCGCCGTATGATTGAGCTGGCAGGTCTTACTCCCGGTGAAGATATCGAAATAAAATATACCGGTCTTCGTCCCGGTGAGAAACTGTATGAAGAGCTTTTGGCAACAAAAGAAAATACACTCCCTACGAATAACGCCAAGATATATTGTGCCCAGGTAAGAGAATATGATTATAATGCTATTTGTACACTCTTGAGTCCTTTAATCGCTTTTGCAATAAAAGTAGATAAAATGGAAACAGTTAGATATATGAAAGGGATTGTACCGGAATTTAAGAGTAGGAATTCGGAGTATGAGGTGTTGGATAAGGTTGAATAATATTCTACTGGTATTTTTTCCCTCCTTATTTGTTTTCAGGAAGCTCCCAGTGGCAGGTATTACCATCCGTGTGATCAACAATCACTTCGAAACAACAAGCGTTAATTCCTATAGTGGTATAATCACTGTGCCAGGGAAAGATTTGAAAATTCGGATGAAAGCAATTCGAAATCGTTGAAAGGTCGTGAATGCTATTCTCCGGAAACATCTTATAGTGACCATAATATGGTAGTTTGGAAAGGAATGATGAATAAATGTAAAAAATAATTAGATATTAAAATCTATAAACTTATGAGCATTTTTGCAGGTAAAACCCTTATGATTACTGGTGGAACAGGTTCTTTTGGTAATGCAGTATTAAATCGTTTTCTCCGTACTGATATCGGTGAAATCCGTATTTTCTCACGTGATGAAAAGAAGCAGGATGACATGAGGCATGAATATCAGTCCAAGTATCCGGATGTTGCAAATAAAATTAAGTTTTTCATCGGTGATGTGCGAAATCTCCGGTCATGTAAGAACGCGATGCACAGTGTTGACTATATCTTTCATGCTGCAGCTTTAAAACAGGTGCCAAGTTGTGAGTTTTTTCCAATGGAGGCTGTTAGGACAAATGTAATAGGAACAGATAATGTTTTGACAGCTGCTATCGAAGCTAGTGTAGAAGCTGTAATTTGTCTTTCTACTGACAAGGCTGCTTATCCTATCAATGCTATGGGTATCACCAAGGCTATCGAAGAGAAGATTGCAGTGGCAAAAAGTCGTTACTCCGGCAATACTAAAATTTGCTGTACTCGTTATGGCAACGTAATGTGTTCCCGTGGTTCTGTAATCCCTCTTTGGATTGACCAGATTCGTAATGGTAATCCTGTAACTCTTACTGAACCGAAAATGACTCGTTTTATCATGTCTTTGGAAGAAGCTGTAGATCTCGTGCTTTTCGCCTTTGAGCATGGCGAGAATGGCGATATTCTCGTTCAGAAAGCACCTGCTTGTACTATCCAAACTCAGGCAGAGGCTGTGTGTGAATTGTTTGGTGGTAAGAAAGAGGAGATCAAGGTCATTGGTATCCGTCATGGTGAGAAGATGTACGAAACATTACTCACCAATGAGGAGTGTGCCAAAGCTGAGGATATGGGCAATTTTTACCGAGTACCAGCAGATAATCGCTCACTTAATTATGACAAATACTTTACAGAGGGAAATGAAAAGCGTGATGTTCTGACCGAATTCAATTCAAATAATACCTATCGTCTGACATTGGAAGAAACTAAAGCTAAAATTGCCGCTTTGGAATATATTAAGCGCGAAATGAGCGGTGAAGGCAATTTCATACAGTGAAAAATAACAGAATAGATGAAAATACTTGTATTGGGAGCCAGCGGAATGGCTGGACATGTTATATCGCTTTATTTTAAAGAGCAGGGATATGATGTAACAGGTTTCACTCGTCGTCCGATATCGTTCTGTAAGAACATTATCGGTGATGCCATGAAACCGGAAGAGGTGAAGGCGGCTATTCTTGGCGATGACTTTGATATCGTGATCAATGCGATCGGTGTGCTCAACCAAGATGCAGAAGACCACAAATCCATGGCTGTGATGCTTAATGGTTTTCTTCCGCATTTCATTGCTGACACATTGAGAGAAAGTAAAACCAAACTCATCCATATGAGTACGGATTGTATTTTTGCCGGTAATACAGGACCTTATTATGAAGATTCGTTTCCCGATGGAAAGATTTTTTATGATCGTTCCAAAGTAATCGGAGAAGTAAATGACGATAAGAATCTTACATTCCGTAATTCTATTGTAGGGCCGGATATCAACGAGAAAGGAATAGGGCTTTTCAATTGGTTTATGAAACAGGAAGATTCAATCAATGGTTTTACCGGAGCTATTTGGACTGGTGTTACCACATTGACACTTGTCAAGGCTATGGAAGAAGCTGTTAAGCAAAATCTTACAGGGCTTTACAATTTGGTAAACAACGAAAGTATCAGTAAATTTGATCTTTGTGGACTATTCAACAAATATTTTCGTAATGGCAGGATTGTAATTAATCCGAGTGACAAGCTCCAGTTGGATAAATCTCTCCGTCACCGTCGTGCCGATTTTTCATTTGTTGTTCCTTCTTATGAACAGCAGATCAAGGAAATGGCAGATTGGGTAAACACTCATAAAGAATTCTATCCTCATTATTTCAAATAAACAGACAGATAATGAAAAAGTTAAAATTAATGACCATTGTAGGCACACGTCCTGAAATCATAAAAATGTCGGCAATTATTAAAAAGTCCGACAAATATTTCGACCATGTGCTTGTACATACAGGTCAGAACTACGACTATAACCTCAATGCGGTATTTTTCAAAGATCTTGGTCTTCCTGCCCCTGACTACTATTTAGGAGTAGTCGGCAACAATATCGGCGAAACAATGGGTAATGTCATCTCCAAGACATACAATTTGATGACAGAAGTCAAGCCGGATGCCGTGATTGTTCTTGGTGATACAAACTCATGCCTTTCGATTATAGCAGCCAAACGTCTGAAAATACCTATTTTCCACATGGAAGCAGGTAATCGTTGCAAAGATGAAAATCTTCCTGAAGAAGTTATACGCCGTATTGTAGACGTAACATCTGATGTAAATCTCTGCTATTCGGAGCACGCTCGTCGATACATACTTCAGAGTGGTGTAAAACCAGAATATACATATGTTGTAGGTTCTCCAATGGCAGAAGTATTGAAATCCTGTCAAAAGGAGATTGACGCATCTGATGTATTGGAGCGTCTGCATTTACAACCCAAGAAATATATCCTCCTTTCTGCTCATCGTGAAGAAAATATCGACATTGAGGAAAACTTCTTCTCATTGATGAATGCAGTAAACGCAATGGCAGAAACCTACGATATGCCAATACTTTACAGTTGCCATCCCCGTAGCCAAAAGATGATCGCAAAACGTGGATTCAAGTTCGATCCACGAGTCATCCAGAACCAACCACTTGGATTCTTTGACTACAACCATTTGCAGAAAAATGCATTCTGTGTGGTTTCTGATTCTGGTACAGTACCGGAAGAAGGCGCATACTTCAAGTTCCCGGCAGTAAGCGTCCGCACATCAACAGAACGTCCCGAAGCTATGGACAAAGGTGTGTTTACCATCGGTAGCATAACCTCTGAGGCTGTATGTCAAGCAGTAGAACTAGCCACAGCCATGCATGCCAATGGCGATGACGCCTGTCCTGTTCCTGCGTATACTGATAACAATGTATCTGCCAAGGTCATTAAATTGATACAGAGTTATGTTGGAATTATAAACAAAATGGTTTGGCGTAAGTCGTAATACATGCAGATTACAGGTGGACACTGGCAATGTTGATGTCCAAGATGAAGAAGAACCTCAAACGAATTTTATTGTAGGTTTCAATAGATGGTATGGAAAAGAAAGAAAAATAAATGTCAGATACATCAAACAACACCCGAATAGCAAAGAACACACTTCTCCTTTACTTCCGTATGCTTTTCAGCATGGTAGTTGCTTTATATACAAGCCGCGTTGTACTGAATACACTGGGAGTAGAAGATTTCGGTATATATAATGTTGTGGGCGGAATCGTTTCCATGTTGAGTTTCTTCAACTCATCTATGGCCACAAGTACGCAACGTTTCTTGAACTATGAAATGGGGCGGAACAATGATGAAGGGTTGCGGAGTGTCTTTATCAATGCTGTAAATGCCCATTATCTGATAGGCATAGTCACTGTAATCGGGCTTGAAACCGTTGGACTATGGTTTGTGTATAACAAGCTGAATATTCCTGTCGAACAATTTGATGCTGCTGTGTGGGTGTATCATTGCTCAGTGTTGTCTTTGTTTGTGAGTATAATAAGCACACCATATAATGCAGCTATAATTGCAAACGAACAGATGGGCGTATATGCCTATTATTCTATTGTAGAGGTGGTGCTGAAACTATTGATTGTTTATCTGCTTGTGGTTATTCCTTATAACAAACTGATTGTTTATGGTTTGCTTTCGCTTGGGGTAAGTCTTCTGATGCGTATCTTATATAATGTGTATTGTATCAGAAATTTTACCAAGTGCAAGTATCAATGGAAGTGGAATGTGCAGTTGATGAAAAAAATGTTCTTCTTCTCTGGATGGATGCTCTTTGGTTGTATTAGCGATATGTTAAGTAAACAAGGCGTAAATGTACTGATAAACATCTTCTTTGGTCCTGTGTTCAATGCGGCTCGTGCGATAGCCGTACAAGTGCAAGCGGCAATCAATAATTTTGTAACAAACTTTATGACAGCAGTACGCCCACAGATAATCAAGAGTTATTCCGCTGGCGAATATCTGCATATGTACAGGCTTGTGTTCTCTTCTTCCAAACTTTCGTTCTATCTGTTGTTTGTCTTGACAACCCCCGTTCTTATATATACAGACTTCATTTTGCAGTGGTGGTTGAAGCAAGTACCAGAATATTGCGTGTTGTTCACCCGTCTTGTGTTGATAGAATTGTTAATCAGTTCTGCATACGTTCCCATTGCACAAATAAATCTGGCTTCGGGAAAAATACGTAATTATCAAATGGCAATAGCTATAATATTCTTGGTAACTTTCATTTTGACGTATGTGTTGTATAAAATGGAAATGCCTGTTTATAGTACTTTTGTATTGTCGGTGGTTTTGGCCGTTGTCGGATTGTTTGTGAGGGTATTAATTTTGAGGCGTGACAATGATTTCCCCGCACGTACATATTTAGCTAAGATTATGTTGCCCTTGTTACCTGTATCGGCATTGTCGTTGGTAGTACCAATTTCAATATACAATTTTGTAGAGACTTCATTTTTGACATTTATAGCAAATTCTGTTGTCGGATTCTTGACATCGATTGTCTTAATATGGAAGTTTGGCCTTGACAAAACAGAAAAAGGCTTTATAACAGAAAAGATTTTAAATAGAATCAAGAAAAACAAATAACAATATGATAAAGATTGAAAAGCCGCAAGTACGTGTTGATGGTACGACGGCAACACTTTCTGCATATGTTACAATAGACAGTGTGCGTAAGGAGGTATGGTTTAAGGTTGACAAGAAATATGAGGAATATCTTTGTGATGAACGTGGCGATGCCTTTGTTATAGCAGTGCTGAACTTTGCCATGCGCAACCATTATGACATTGTGAGCGAGGCACCATTGTCTGAAGATTTGTACTACAATATAGACAAATACTTGCTTGATGCCATAGCGCAATACAACAAGGACTTCTATCGTCCACAGATAACAGCGGATGTGTCATCTAAATCATTGCCATGTGCTGGTGCAGTTGGTACAGGTATTTCGTGTGGTGTGGACTCCATGCATGCCCTTGCAAGTCAAACGACTATGAAATTCAGAAAGCATAATATCACCCATTTGACATTCAATAATGTGGGTAGTCATGGGGAAGGAGAAAAAGCAGAGAATCTTTACCATGTAAGATTGGAACGTCCAAGACGTTTTGCAAAAGAATATGGTTTTGAGTTTGTGACAAGTGATTCTAATTTGCAGGATGTGATTAAACAGAGTCACTTCAAGACACACACATATTCAAGTATGTTTGCAGTGTATTGTTTACAGAAACTTTATTCAGTTTATTATTATGCTTCATCTGGTTATAAGTATCACGAATTCAGATTGTATGATATGCCCGGTAGCTCTTGTGGGAGTTATGAAATGTTTTCATTGCCATTATTATCAACTCATAACTTGCGAGTATATTCAGAGGGTGAAGGCATGTCACGGATGACAAAGCTGAAGTCTGTAGTAAAATATGCTCCATCATACAAATACTTGAATGTCTGTCTGGAAGAAGGAGACAATTGTGGCAAGTGTGAGAAATGTGTACGTACGCTTTTAGGAATAGATGCTCTTGGAGTGCTTGAAAAATACAGCAAGGTGTTTGATATAGACTATTATCGTGAGCACAAAAGTTGGTATCTCGTTCAAATGTTGAAGCGAATATCAGATGGTAAACATGACTATTTTGAGATGTATCCTTATTTCAAGAATGAGATAACTCTTTGTATGCGTATGCAGGTAATACCATATAAGATTGTAAGCTTCTTTAGAAGATTAATCCCAAGGAACTCTAGGCTTTTTAATATTTTGAAGTCTATCAAAGAAAAGTAAAGGTGTATGCAGAGAAACTTATATTTTGATGCTCTTCGTGGAATAGCCATCATGATGGTTGTTGCTATCCATACATTCTACGCTTGTGAGTTTGAAAGCTGGTTATCCATCTGCGCTATAAGCATGCGCGAGATTTTCAATATGGCAGTACCTATGTTTTTAGCTATCTCTGGCTTCTTTATCGGCAGGATGGTTTTTGAAGATAAAAGACAAGTCTTTGTGTTTTGGAAGAAACAGATACCAAAGGTTTATATTCCTGTTCTATTCTGGTCTATTCCCTATTTTGCCTTGGCAATACTTGAAGGACAATCGATACTAGAGAATGTCTTGTTGTTATTTTTTTGCGGTTATAGTATATATTATTTTATAGCATTAATCGTTCAATGTTATTTATTACTCCCAGTAATACAAAAGAAAATGCTAAATCCTGTAATAGGGGGGGAGTTCTTTGTATATCAATGATATGTGTCACTGTGGTTTCTTACACGAGTATTACAAAACTCCCTTTAATAGTGTTTGCCGGTCCTGTAATTGTATGGTTAATATTCTTCTGGTTAGGAGTATATATTTCAAGAAGCAGCCGAGATTATAATATAAGGTGGATACTCATTGGTGTAATAATTAGTTTCGTGCTGATGGTAATAGAGACGAAGTTCAGACATGAGGCTACAGGTGGAGGATATGGTATAAAGCCATCTTCATTTGTGTTCTCTTTCCTAATGATACTTTTGCTCTTCTCCAAACGAATAGAAATGCAATACAAATCAGGCAACATCGTAAATAAAGTATTAATAGTAATGGGGAATTATTCTTTCCCGATCTACTTGATTCATTGCTTCGTGATAATACTGGTATTCTATTTCGTTTCGATACCTGTTTGGATAATAAGATGGGCAATCGTTGTAGTTATAACAATGCTGATCATCTATCTGGCAAGAAAAGTATTACCTAAAAAATATCTGAAGATTATAGGATTTTAATACATGATTCAAATACTCGACAAACATAATTGTTGTGGGTGTAACGCCTGTGTACAAAAGTGTCCCATGCAATGCATATCAATGCATGAGGACGAGGAAGGATTTCTTTATCCATTGGTTGATTTTGACAAGTGTATTGACTGTCATCTCTGTGAAAAAATATGTCCTTGCCTCAATCAGGAGGAGTCTCAGGAATCATTATCATGCTATGCCGCAAAGAATACTGACGAAGAAATACGTAAGCAAAGTAGTAGTGGTGGCATTTTTACAGCCATTGCAGAGAAGGTGATAGCTGAGGGCGGAGTTGTGTTCGGAGCATGTTTCGATAATAACTGGCAAGTGTTTCACGCTTGTGTCGAAACAAAACAAGGTCTTGCTGCATTTAGAGGTTCAAAATACGTTCAGAGTCAAATAGGAGAAACATTCAAGCAAACTGAATCATTTTTGAAAGAAGATCGTAAGGTTCTGTTTTCTGGAACACCTTGCCAAATTTCGGGTTTGAATCATTATTTGCGTAAGGAATATAACAACCTACTTACCATTGAGGTTGTCTGTCATGGTGTACCAAGCCCTAAAATTTGGCGAGAATATCTAGAATCATTAAACTTGATGAACATCGGTTCTATCTTACATAAAGATAAGTCAACAGGTTGGAGAGGTTACTCGTTCACAATTAAGAATACTGCAAACAAGGTGATATTCACAGAACGAGCTGGAGATAATAAATATCTGATGGCGTTTGTTCGCAACCTCACCCTTCGCCCATCATGTTTCTCTTGCCCAGCCAAAGCAGGCAAAAGCAGAGCTGATATAACTCTTGCCGACTACTGGGGTATTGAACATATCGTTCCGAAGATGGATGACAACAAAGGTACCAGCTTTATCTGTGACAACACACAAAAGGGCAAAGCATTTATCAAGCAGTTCAACATTCAAATGGAACAAGTTGATTATCAAAATTCCATCGATTACAATTCTTGCATATTCAAAAGTACCAGCGAACCTGTGGAACGTCAGCAGTTCTGGAGTGGTTACAAATGTCAAGGCATCAAAGCCCTTCTATCGTTAAAAAGAAAGAAACAGAATATCTTAAAACGAGTCATAAAGAGATTATTTCGATGAAAATAGGAATATTGACATTTCATTGGGCAACCAATTATGGGGCAGTGCTACAATGCTATGCATTACAGAGCTATCTTGAAGCTATGGGGCATGATGTGAAGGTTATCAATTATAAGCCTCGTCAGTATGACGATAATCTTTATACCTTTTTACGATTCCGTAAGTTTTTAAATTTGGGAGAATATTTTAATAACCGTAAGAAAGAATCTGTTTTGCGCGAATTTCGTTGTGAACATCTTAATCAAACAGAGCGAGTATATAACTGTAAAGATATAGCTTTACTTGCATTACAATTTGATGCTATCATTTCGGGAAGCGATCAGGTATGTAACCCCTCCTTTTTGATGTCAGGAGAAGGCTGTGGGGTGGTATCACCTGCATATTTTCTTGGATTTCCTTTTGATGGCAAACGCATTGGATATGCTTTGAGTTTTGGTTGTGTGGAATATCCCGATATAGCTCGTGGTGTGGCAGCAAAGTTTATTAAGGACTTTGATGTGATAACAGTGCGTGAGAAGACAGGTGTCGAAATCGTGAAGTCCATAGGTAGAGGCGATGCTATAGTCGTTCCTGACCCGACACTGTTGATGGAGCCACAATTTTACCACCAACTTGCTAACGGATGTAAAACTTCCGAATCTGAATCATACATTTACAGCTTTTTTATCCGCCATATTGCAGACAGAAAACTATTGATCAGCAACGTACTGAAAGGAAAGTGTATTCTTTGGAATAATGAAGATGACGATTATACAATGCAAGGTTGGCTCTCGAAAATCAAACATGCAGAGTTTGTTGTTACCGATTCATTCCATTGTGTAGTGATGTGTTTGAAACTTCACAAGCCTTTTGTAGTTGTCACAGAAAAAGAAGGCAATGTGGGTATGAACGACCGACTCTATACTTTGCTATATAATATAGAAATGTTAAATCATATTGTGTATAAAGAACATGCTTCTCAAATTATTGCGCTGTTGGACAAAACAACAGATTGGACTATGATTGATAATGATATAATAGAAAGGACTAAATCTATAGTTGAGATATTAAAATAAGATGGTTTACATAATATTTTTCTTTGTACTAATTTTGGGCACGTTGGCAACGAAATCTCGCAAGGATAGTGTATATTATCTCTTCATGATAATGATTCTTCTTTTGGCTATCATTGGTTTGCGTGATGTATCAGTTGGTACTGATACATTAAGCTATACTGATGATTTTATAAGATTTTCTCATATGTCTTTTTCTGAAATGTGGAAACTAGCATTTACCACGAAAGAACCATTATATGTGATTATTTCATGGATACCTTCATTATTGTCAACCAATTATACTTGTTTTCTTTTGGTTTGGGCATTGTTTCCTGTATGCTCATTGTACAAGGTATTCAAAGCTGAGTTGCAGAATAGTACGGACTACATGATCGCAATACTCGTATTCTTTCTGTTAGGTTTGTTCGCATTCTATGTTGCCGGCATACGTCAAACAGCAGCCCTCTCATTGGTGTTCTTCGCTGGAGCAAAATATTTGAGAGAATATAGTATGAAAGATATAAAGTCAGTCATAAGGGGTAAAGCAATTTATTGTTTTGCGATTCTTATTGGATTGGCTTATCTGATTCATAACTCGTCTGTTTTATTCTTACTTGCTATTCCATTAGTCTTTTTGAAAGTCCGATGGTGGTATTTACTCTTGGTATTCGGACTTTTCTTTATTGGAAAATATGTTCAAATTGATCAAATTGTTTTGCTTTCAAAGTTGTTTTTTGAAGATAGATTTGCAACTTATGGAACCGTTTATGAGAGTAGTCAGAATTTTAGTGCTTGGATTATGCAAATTATACTTTTCCTCGTATGCTTCTCTGTGAAGGATAATCTTATTAGGCGAGATACTCAGAATAATTTTTTCTTTAATATGTTACTTTTGGGTCTTGTTTTTCAATCTCTTTCTGAAATGATGGCAGAGATGGCTCGTATCTCATTTTACTTTTCTATGTTTGCGATGGTATTGCTACCGCGTGCATTCAAAGAATATTCAGGTAATTATCGCAAATTCATATATTTCAGTTTTACCGTTGTATGTCTATATTATTTGTTCTTCTTGACAGGCAGCAATCTGCCTGAATATCATTCGGTGTTGTAATAGTTATGAGAATCCTTCAAATAAATTGCGTATACGCAATAGGAAGTACAGGAAAAATAGTAGAAGATATTTCCAATTTTTGTACTTCCAATGGAGATGAGGTCTTAATCTTATATGGTAGGCAAGGAAAAAACATCACTCATAATGTGATAAAAATCTCATCAGAGTTTGAAGCCAAGATTCATGCAGTATTGTCACGAATGACTGGTTTAGATTTTTCCTATTCTCCTTTAGCTACGAGAAAAGCAATTAAGGCAATAGAGAAATTTAAGCCAGAAATTATTCATCTACATTGCCTAAATGGACACTTTATCAATGTATATGATCTTATTAAATATCTAAAGAGCAAAGACATCCCTACAGTTCTGACATTGCACGCTGAGATAATGCATACCGCAGGATGTGAACATGCCTACGATTGCATGAAGTGGGTGAATGGATGTCATAATTGTGATAGAATTAAAGGCAGATTGACACACCATTTTCGAGATGATGCAAAACACGCTTATCACAAGATGCAGAAAGCTTTCAATGGCTTCAATAATCTGACGGTGGTAAGTGTATCAGATTGGCTGACGAATAGAGCCAGACTATCAGCAATCTTCAAGCATACTCATGCAAGGTTCGATACTATAGGGAATGGATTGAACTTGGTATCTTTCCATCCGGTAGCTTTACAGGATAACCCATTAAAGAACCGCATTGATAATTCAAAACCTATTATTCTTCATGTAACGCCAAGTTTCTTGCATCCTTTAAAAGGAGGCAAGTATGTTATAGAGCTTGCAAAGCGAAATCCTGAATGGCACTTTGTTATTGTTGGCTATAACGGAAATGGAGAACTTCCAGAAAATGTGACAACCATCAGCCATACTCAAAACAAAGAGGAACTCTCTTGGTATTATAATATAGCGTCTCTTACTCTTTTGACCAGCAAACGTGAGACTTTCTCCATGGTTTGTGCAGAGAGTTTGGCTTGCGGTACTCCCATTGTGGGGTTTAGGGCTGGAGGACCAGAAAGCGTGTTTGTCGGAAATTTTGCAAAGTTTGTAGAGTATGGCAATGTTGATGCTTTGGATAAAGCTGCAAATGATATGCTCGCCGAAAAGCTCGATGTAGATACATATTTAATACACAAAAGGTTTACTGCTAATCGTATGGCTGAAAAATATAGACAATTGTATAAGCAAATAGAAAAGTAACAATATGAATAAGAATCCATTGGTTTCAATAGTAATCCCGGTCTATAAGGGGGCGAAATATTTGGCCGAGGCAATTGATAGTACCTTAGCTCAAACATATAAGAATATTGAGATTGTTGTAGTAAATGATGGATCTCCAGACGATGGAGCCACAGAGCGTGTGGTATTGTCTTATGGTGACAAGATTCGATATATCTATCAAAAAAATGGGGGCGTATCTTCAGCTCTGAATACAGGTATCAAGGAAATGAAGGGTGAGTATTTCTCTTGGCTTTCTCACGATGATTTGTATGAACCGACCAAGATAGAAAAGCAAGTTGCGTTGATACAAGATGAAAATGACATTATCTTGTGCTCAGGTTCTCTTGTAGATGAGAATAGAAAACCGATACCTCATCATGTTAAGACATTGGAGGGACGATTGAATAATATAGAGGTCTTTAATGCTTTTATACATGACTATGCCCTTAATGGTCTTGGCTTTTTGATTCCAAGACATATTTTTGAGAAAGTTGGAACATTTGATGAGTCAATGAGATATCTTCAAGATTTAGATATGTGGCTTCGTATACTTATGTATAATAAATATACTATTGTATGCCAAAGAGATTTACTTGTCGTGACACGTATTCACAGAGGCCAACAGACAAATACTATTTCTGATGTGTTTGACATAGATCGCAGAAAACTGGCAGTTAAGCATTTTGGCATAATAAAAGAATCTGTTAGCATTAGTGATAAGAACACCTTGTATGAATTGTATTATAAACTATTTGTAAAAGGGGGGAATAAACCAGGAATAGAAGAGTCTACAAAAGTGTTGGAAAACAATGGTTATAGCATTTTTAAAATGAAAAAAATCGCATTCCCTTATTATATAAAGGGGAAAATAAAGATGATTTTGAGATTTGTTTATAATGGATTACTAAAAATCAAGGGAGAACGTAGTTAGTATGGCAAAAAAAACAGCAACAATAACTTTCCATGCCGCTCATAATTATGGTTCTAATCTTCAAGCATACGCGTTGCAGCAAGCCATATTAAAATTAGGTTATGAAAATGAAATAATAAACCTTCGTACAGAACGGCAAAAAGACCTATATACGGTTTTTACAAAACGTAAGGGCTTAAAATATGTATTCAAGAACCTATCACATCTTTTATATTATTTTCCGCTAAAAAAAGCGTATGATAAGTTTGAAGAGTTTATTAACAATAAACTTATTGTTACAAAGGAATATGCTTCTGAGAAGGATTTGAAGAATGCTGATTTGGATTATGACTTATATATAGCAGGTAGTGACCAAATATGGAATCCTGTTCCAGCAGACTTCGACTGGTCTTACTATCTTACCTTTGTGCACGAGGGCCGTAAAATATCATATGCTCCAAGTTTTGGGCAGTTAGCATCAAAGGGAGACGCAGAAGCAAAGCATCGTATTTCAGACGCTTTGAAAGATTTTGATGCCATAAGCGTACGAGAACAAGGAACTGCCGATAATGTAAAGCAACTGATAGGGATGGAACCTCAAATTGTTCTTGATCCAACTTTGCTTTTGAAAAAAGAAGAATGGTTGAGTCTGGTAAAGGATGAGAAGCGAATAGTGAAAGGGGATTACATATTCTTCTACACATTGTTTGCTGATCCAAAACGAATGGCTATTGTAAAGAAAATATCCAAGATTACGGGTTTGCCAGTAGTGACTTCTAACTTTTCAAATCAGTATGACGTGTTTAACCCATTTATTAAAAGGTATGATGCTGGACCTCTTGATTTTTTGACTTTGATACGTGATGCTAAACTCGTTGTAGTTTCATCATTCCATGGTACTGTTTTCTCTATATTACTAAATGTACCATTCTTTGCTATTGATGGTATGAGCGATGCACGTATAAGTACATTATTGAAGAGAACAGGTCTTGAAGTACGAGAGATAACGTATACTACAGTAAATGAGAAATGTAAACAAGCCTATTCTGCTGATTTTGAGAGCGTAAACAAGCGAATAAACATTGCACGTAAGGCCAGTATAGAGTTTTTAAGGAAAAGTTTAGAGGTATGATAGATAAAGTATGCGACTTAGACGAATGTTCAGGCTGTTTTGCTTGTGCTAATGCTTGTCCTGTTGGCGCAATTCAAATGTTACCAGAAAAAGTAGGGCATTTGTTTCCTGTGGTAACTGATAAGTGTATAGAATGTAACAAATGTGTTAAGATTTGTCCAGTAAACAACCCCATTGAATTATCGAAGCCAACTAAGACCTTGGCATTTTGGATGAAAGACGATGAAGAGCATCATAGTAGTACATCAGGTGGAGCGGCAGCATGCTTTACCAACTATATGTTGGAAAATAGTGGAATTGTATATGGGTGTGCCTCGCTTCCTTATGGTGTGATAGAACATATTCGGATTGACCATAAAGCGGATGCTTATAAGTTGAAAGGAAGCAAATATGTACATAGTCATATTAACGAGACATTCAAGTCGATTAAGAAAGATTTGAAGGAAGAAAAATCTGTGCTTTTTATTGGACTTCCTTGTCAGGTAGCTGGTTTAAAAAACTATATAGGGAAAATTGATGATAATTTGTACACCATAGATTTAATTTGTCATGGTGTACCATCGCAACAAGTCCTATTTGAGTATATAGAGTCGTTAGGTATTAAGCGAGAAGATGTCTCTGTAGTAGCCTTTCGCGAAGCGAAAGGCTACTACCTGACGATAAAATCGTCAGGTAGTAGCGTCTACCATAAAAATGAATGTAAGGATTTGTACTACATGGCTTTCAATGACAATCTCTGTTTTCGCGATTCCTGCTTCACTTGTCGGTATTCTTCACCTAAACGTGTTGGTGATTTGACAATTGGCGACTTTTGGGGGCTTGGCAAGAAAGAACCATTCAATCATAATCCTCATGGTCATGTGTCTGTGGTGTTTGTTAATAATGTCAAGGGACAGTTGTTGGTGGACGCTTGTGCAGACAAGTATGAGGCAGTTGAGCGTTCTTTAGAGGAAGCTATTGATGGAAATCATAATCTGAGTAGGCCGTCAATTGCTCCGAATGCAGAAAAATTTCATTCTGTATATGGAAAGGTTGGCATTCAAAGTGCTTTGAAGCGATGTCTGTGGAAAAGACGAATCAAGGCACCTTTTTTACCTATAGTACAGTGTATTCTTAGTAAGATATGATATGGATAATCCCCTAATTAGTATCATTGTCCCTGTTTATAATGTTGAAAAATATTTAGACAGATGTGTCAAATCTCTAATAAATCAAACATTTCACGATATTGAGATTATTCTTGTTGATGATGGGAGTCCTGACGGATGTCCTGCAATTTGTGACGATTATGCAAGAATGGATAGTCGAATCCGCGTTGTTCACAAAGTGAACGGAGGACTGTCAAGCGCAAGAAACGAAGGGTTGAAGCATATAATAGGAGAATATTATATGTTTGTGGATAGTGACGACTGGCTGGATGAAGAAACTTGTAAAGTCTGTTATGATGAAATAGTTGTCTCGGATGCAGATTGTTTGATGTTTTCATATACCAAGGAGTTTGGAAACCATAGCATTATCAATCATGTGTTTAATCAAGATAAAATTGTATGGGATGAACCCGAAATTAAAGCATACATTCACCGAAGACTGTTTGGATTGATAGGTAAGGAATTGGTTCGACCTCAAGACGGTGATCTTATAGTATCTGCTTGTATGCAATTGTTTAAAACCTCGAAGTTCAAGGACATTCGTTTTGTTGATACAAAGATTATTGGTACAGAAGATTGTTGGTATCAGATACTACTTTATGAAAACTGCAATAGATTCGTTTATATAGATAGACCGTTTTACCATTACCTTCGCATAAACGAGGGGTCGCTTACTACCAAGTACAATCCCCATTTGTTTGAAAGGTGGCAAAGAATGTATGACTATATGGAGGAATATATTGTAAAGCACAATAAGGGAGAAGAATATACTAAAGCTCTTGAGAATAGAATAGCTCTTAGTATTCTTGGGGCTGGTATTAATCAAACTCATTCTAATGATAGTTTAATAGAAGGATCTAGGCTCATCAAGGAAATGCTTCAATGTAAGCGTTATGAAGTCGCACTCTCTAAATTAGATACATCTTTGATGCCATTTGCGTGGAAGGTTTTTTTTCTTTTAGCCAAACACAAACATACTTTTTTACTGTTTTCAATGCTCAAACTAATAGAATATTTAAGAACGCATAAAAAATAATCAAATATATGAATAATCAATACAACGGCCACTTGTGTATTGTATTTGCACTGGAGCATTACAACCCATTGAATATGATTCGCGCACTGGGTGAGAATGGCGTGAATCCAGTATATATCTCCGTGATGCGTCGTTACGAGGTGGCAACGAAGAGTAAGTACATCTCAAAACTGTATCGTGTGGATACTGTTGAGGATGGTTTTAAACTTCTGATGGAGAAATATGGTCATCTGGCAGCAGAAACGGGCAAGAAACCATACATTGTCTTTTCGGATGATAAATCGGTAGGTTATTTCGACCTTCATTATGATGAATGGAAAGACAAGTTCATCACCTACAACGCTGGTCGTGCTGGTCGTATAAACGAATTTATGGACAAATATAATATTCAGCAACTTGCAAAGAAGCATGGCTTCGATGTGTTGGATTCCTATGTCATCAGCAAGGAGGATGAGTTTCCAGAAAATCTGTGGTATCCTATTATCACCAAAGACATTTCACCTAACTCTGGTTCATGGAAGGGTGATGTCTATATCTGTCAAGATGAGAAAGAACTGAAAGAGGCTATCATTAAGATTGAAAGCCCTTTAATAATGATTCAGCATTTTGTGGATAAGCAGAATGAAATGGCTTTGGAGGGTTACGCCATCAATAAAGGGAAGGAGATGCAGATTATCACAGAAATGAAGTGGAAGTATCTCATCCAAGGGTATTATAGTCCTTATCATGATGTGAAGATGTTTGAGGACAAGGAGATGGAAAAGAAACTTCAGGCAATGTTCGAGGAAATAGGTTTTGAAGGTGTATTTGAAGTGGAATTCTTGATTGACAAAGACGGTACCTACTACTTCATGGAAATAAACTTCCGTGCTTCTGCTTGGAATCCGACCTGCAAGTTCGCTGGTATGCCATTACCTTACCTATGGATTAAGGGAATGGAGAATGGATATATCGATTCTGCAGACCGTAAAGAGTTTGATCCATTTACCTCAATGAGTGAGGTGATTGACTACGGAAAACGTGTGGAAGGTGGAATGTGCTCTATCGCAGAGTGGCTTCGTGACTTTAAAGACGCCAAGTGTGTGTACATCTATGATAAGGAAGACCGTGGTCCTTGGGATGAGGTGATTAAGAATTGGGAGAATTTCAAATAATAAGATGAAGGCTTTGATGTTAGCGCCTATGGGGTCTGTTCATAGGCGTTTTAATAAAGCAAATATAGATGCATTATTGGCATTAGGTTATGATGTGGAATTGTGTGCAAACTTCGAAAATGGAGAAGGCCCAGAGATTCATAATCAAAAGTATGAAGGATGGTGTGTTGCTAATGGTATAAAGACACACTCTATCCCTTTTGCTCGCCATAGTTTGACTGGAAGTCTGAAGTGCTTGCCACAACTAAAAGAACTTCTTAAACGAGAGCAGTATGACATTGTACATACACACACAGAAACAGGAGGCTTGTTACTGAAGTTTGCACATAGTGTCAAAGGCAAGAGCCGGTTCTTTTATACCCCTCATGGAATGTCTTTCTGGAAAGGTAGCAGTTTGAAAAGTCAGTTGGTTTATAAACCTTTGGAACGATGGATATGTTCGGGCATGGACATGAACTTAGGCATGAATATGGAGGAAGTAAACAATCTGGAACGCTGGAACAAGCGTACTGCCACCTACGTTCATGGCATCGGTCTGAATGTGGTGCGTATGCAGAGTCCTGTACGCTCGCAAGAAGAGGTGCGCAAAGAGCTTTGTTTGAGGAAGAACGATAAGTTTGTGGTTTCTATTGGTGAATTGGATGACAATAAAAATCATATAACAGTGATCCGTGCTTTGGCAAAAATTGGTCGTAAGGATTTCAAGTATGTGGTTTGTGGTATTGGACCCAACAAAGACCATTTACTTTCAGAAGCCGCCAACCTTGGGTTGAAGAACAATGTGGTGTTAGCTGGTTATCGTTTGGACATTCCTGATATTCTGAATGCTGCCGATATCTTTGTCTTCCCTTCATTTCATGAGGGTATGCCAGTGAGCGCGTTGGAGGCCATGGCTTGTGGGTTACCTATAATCTGTTCGGAAATTCGCGGAAATGTAGATATCATTAAGGAAGGGGATAATGGATATTTGTTTATGCCCACAGATGTTGACTCTCTCAGCCAGAAACTTTCCTCTCTGATGGATGATGGTCAAAAGCGAGAAGCAATGGGAAAGAAGAATAAGAATATTGTGAAGGCGTTCTCACTTGAGGCTGTTACGGAAGAATTAAAGAGTATTTATTTACGTGGAGTAAAACAATAGTGACAAGCACACAGGGAATAATATTCAAACTATTCAATAAATACAGAACGATAAAAACGGAATGTGTTGGCACTTCGATTTGGAACATGATTGTGTTTAGCTCGTTCCTGCATCGAAGAGTTTTGCTTAAATAAGAAAGTATGTGCCAACTTTTTATCCCCTGGCTATTGGTTGTGTTGCTGATAGCTTCTATAATTCTGTTATTTTTCAAGCGTTTGTGGTGGTTGTCTATAGTCTTAGTGATAGTGGTTTTGTTGCTGAACTGTAGATATGAAGTGGTTGCGTTTAATCTGTCTGTTCAAAGAGAAGGTAATGACATTCTGAAAGTTATGACTTGGAATATTGATGGCTCTTCACCTATGGTATTGGACAACATCAATAAAATCAGCCAGAAAATTCGGCAAGAGAGTGCTGATGTGGTGTTTATTGCTGAAGATTTCTATCAATGTTGTGACACGCTTGACACTTTGCTGAAACCTGTATATCCATTCACAACGCATATGGTATGTAATGATAGCCATTATTTTTATAGCAAATATCCATTGAGTAAGAGTGAATGGATTGGTAAAGAAATTGACCCTCTGTCGTCTATCATCGAGTGTTATGTGGATATTGAGGGACAGAAAATAGCACTTTATGGTTGTCACCTTTCCAGCAATAACTATTCTGGCGGAAAAGAAAATCTACGCGCAGAACAGATTCATGGATTTTCGAGTCTTTTGTTGTATCTGCAAAATGTAGATTTTTCTTCTCGATTAAGGGAAGAAGAATGTGGTTTCATTGCAAATCGAGTGGACTTCAATACTCCAACTTTCATCATGGGCGATATGAACGATGTGGCAGGGTCGCCAGCACTTCGTATTCTTGGAACTTCAGGTTACAAGAATGCTTGGTGGAAGGGAGGCTCAGGTTATGGTGCCACAATTCATAGTCCCGTACCTTATCGAATTGACCATATATTGTACAGACAAGGATTGAAAGGATTAAAACTTAATTCAATCAAGAAGATAGATGCAGAAGGATTAAGTGATCATGATGCCCTTGTGGCGGAATTTATATTTGAAAAATAAACACAAATGGAAGTAGGTTCATTTCTTGAACTCCAGTTACCGAAAGGTCGTGAGTTCTATAATCAAGAAACAGATATTGCCCGATTGAACACGGGGAGAATGGGTATATGGCATGCGTTTCGTGTGACGGGATGTAAGCGTATTTGGATTCCAGTCTATCAGTGTGACTCCATCCGAGAGACACTGGAGAAGAAAGGTGTGGTAATATGCTTCTACCATCAGGATCAGGACTGGAATCCACTGGATATTGAAGCGATGGACGATGATGCAGTTCTTCTTGTAAACTACTATGGTATCATGTCAAGTGGACGTATGGCAGAGTTGACAAAGCCTTACAAACATGTTATCATTGATTGTGCACAGGCTTTCTTCTGTCGTCCGGTAGAGAGTGCTTTAATGGTTTACTCGTGTCGTAAGTTTGTGGGTGCTCCTGATGGAACATACGTTGTAGGTAAGGATGCGCATAAATATGTGGAAGAATATCCACAATGTTACAGTTCTGATACAGCCGTTTTCCTGCTGAAACGCATTGAGTATGGTTGTGAGGGCAAGGGCTATGAGGCTCGTAGTCTGAATGAACATCGCATTGACGCAGAGGACTGCATGAAGATGTCGAAATTAACTCGAATGTTGATGAGTGCAGAGAATTATGAATTTAATCGCCAAAAGCGTAAGGAAAATTTTGCCTATGTCCATCAGTTGCTTGGGGATATCAACAGAATTAATCCAACAATGTATATGGATGAGGAAACCATCCCGATGGTTTATCCATTAGTGGTGGAAGATGACAACCTTATCAATCATCTCTTTGCAGCAAAGCATTTTCAAGGACATTGGTGGAGCTATATTTGTGATGAGCAACCAGAGGATAGTTTTGAGTATTGGATCAGTCGATATATGATTCCAATAACAATTGATCAACGTTATGGCAAGAAAGAAATGGACTATTTAGTAAATGTAATAAAACAATAATGGGAAAATGTATAAAAAGACTTTTTGATTTGATATTGGCATTGGTATTGTTCATCCCAGCATCGTTGATTTTGATGTGTGGCATTATCTTTGTAAAGATAGTCTCACCTGAGTTTTCTCCAATTTTCAAGCAGGAGCGTGTGGGCTACAAGAATAAACTATTTACTCTATTTAAACTTCGCTCTATGACTAACGAGCGTGACGAGAATGGAGAATTACTTCCAGATGAGGTTCGTTTGAAAAAATGGGGAAAGATTGTACGTAAGACCAATATAGACGAACTTTTTCAGATTTGGAACATTCTGAAAGGAGAGATGTCGTTTATTGGTCCTCGCCCAATTCTCGCCAAGGAAATGTTAGTAATGACAGAGGAAGAACAGATAGAACGTCAGTCTATGCGCCCAGGAATCACAGGTTGGGAGGCTGTACATGAGGGTGAATCGGAAAACCGCCGACAGATGGCAGAGTTCGATTTGTTCTATGTACGTAATTGGAGCTTGAAATTAGATTGGATGGTTTTCTACAAGACTATACAAATTGTACTTGGTTTCCAGCGACCTGACGATCGCATACGCGCTCCTAAGATGACAGATGATCAGATTGTTGATAAGAATCGTGAATAGCGAACTTCAAATTTCACAATGAAGTGTTGAGATGTTTCAATCACCAATAAACAAGTTGGCTTCATGGGCATATAGAGTTGAGGATAGAGGTACTAAGGTATGCTGGTAGAACACTGGTTAGCTAGATATGCTTACACCACAAAAAGTACTTGATACACTTAAGTAATAAACAATATAGATAAATCAAAATGAAATACTTACTCGTAGTGGCTCATCCTGATGATGAGACTCTTGGTGCTGGTGCGTCAATGTGGAAATGGTCACATCAAGGTGATGTGGTTGATGTATGTATCATGTGTACAGAGGCGAAGGCGCGTGCTTTCCGTCCAGAGGATAATGAGTTGGAGGATGATACGAATGCCTCAAATAAATTTTTGGGCGTGAATCGTATCTATGAGGGAACGTTCCCTAATATAGAGATGAATACAGTGTCGCATCTGAAATTGGTACAATTCATAGAGAGTGCCATAAGGAAGAGTGAGCCGGATGTTATCATCACCCATCACCCTGCAGATACGAACAATGACCATCTGCAAACCTCGATGGCGTGTCAGGAGGCTATCCGATTGTTCCAACGCAGACCCGAGGTGAAGCGTGTCAAGGAGTTCTGGTACATGGAGGTTCCTTCGTGTACAGAGTGGAAAATCAACAATGCGATGGTGACGTTTAATCCTAACTGCTATGTGGAGGTTGGTAAGGAAGGAGTGGATGCTAAGATAAAGGCGCTCTCCATGTACCGTGGCGTGATGCGTTCTTATCCTCATCCTCGCTCAGCAGAATATATCACTGGTCTTGCAGCTATACGTGGCGGACAGTGGGGTTGCGAATATGCGGAAAGCTTCGAGGTGGTATTGCGACTTTATTGAGTTGCAATCATAATGAACTGTTGAATATGGAAAAACACTTTGTTGTAGTCTGGAAATTTGTAGAGGTTTCTCGCGTGACCCTTTGTCCGTGCGAAGGCAAATATGGGGTGCAGAGCTCGTTGGGTGTGTGGCATAGCGTGGATGTAAAAGAGCCAAGCACCATCTTTGAAGCTAAAGATGGTGCATATATGGCGTAGACTAACTGATGAGTATTTCTATCTTTTGAAGAAAAAGTAAGTTATGATAAAATCTGACACATGGCAGGTTGACAGATCCAAAGATGTAATGACTTTGCGGGAGTATAAACTTCAAGAGTTACATCGGTTTACCAAATCTTTGGTAGTTGTATATGATACAGAGAAAAGTGAGTGTGCGATGCTTAAAGATTTGTTGGAAAAGATAGCAGCACATACAATGGAAGCCATAAAAAACGGAGGACCATTCTATACTACATCTGAAGTTTTTGATTCTATTGACCGGAAATTTGGATGGAAGTAATTGGGATGCTGTTCTGTCAAGCTGATACAAAGCTATACCGGAGTCGTTAATAAAATGGTTTGGAGGAAATATTGAAACAAAAGTCATGCAACTAATTAATTCAACTTTATTAAACGAAGTAACGAAGCAAGCCCAGGAATCCCCCCGCTTGCGTATGAACCATAACTTCCATGAATCTTTGGATGCTAAGGCTCAGCGTTTGCTGAATGCATTGGAGCCGGGGACTATACTTCCCTCATCAGAAGGGAGAGGAGGCTCAGGTTATGGAAACCGATGCATTTAGCCGGTATATAAAAATAACCCTTGTTATGTGAACGGTGTGAGCAAATCTTTATATCATGATTATATAAAAAAGAATAAAAACTGCCGTAAAAAAATTACAGTAGTTGTTCTTTCTTATATATTTGTTGTGAACTTAACGAAATAATATCTATGCTTAGGAAATTTAGAGTTTCTAATTTTAAATGTTTCCAAAATGATTTTGAATTTGATCTTTCGGAAACGAATGGTTATTCATTTAATTCACAATGTGTGAAAAATGGAATAGTGAATGCTGCGCTTATTTATGGGCATAACGGCATGGGGAAATCAAATCTGGGATTAGCTATTTTTGATATTATTGAACATCTGACTGATCAAAGAAGAGAAGAGCGTAGATATAGAAATTATGTAAATGCTTATAGTACCTCGCCTACGGTTGATTTTTATTACGAATTTCTTATTGATAATAAGGTTGTAAAGTATATTTATAAAAAGAGTGATTATAAGGTTTTGGTTTATGAGGAGTTTGCAATAGATGATACAGTCCTGGTGTCATTTGATAGGACAAACGGGAATACTAACTTCTCTGTTTGGCTGAAAGGTGCAGAAAGTCTGAAAACTATGATTAATGATCCTCAATTATCTGTTTTGAAGTATATTAAAAACAACACAGTACTGGAGGAAAATGAACAAAACAATATATTTAAAGCCTTTTTCTCCTTTGTAGAACATATGTTGTTTTTTCGTTCGTTGGAAGATCGGACCTATATGGGATTACAGGATACCGGAAAGAGATCGTTGACGGAAGATATTATCGAATGGGGGAATGTTGAGGATTTTGAGTTTTTTCTAAATAAGGCAAATATTAGTTGCAAGCTTTCTGTAGTAGAATCATTGGATAGAAAAGATTTGGCATTTGATTTTAATGGGAAGAAGTTGTTGATGACTGAGATTATGTCAACAGGAACAAGTGCACTTACTCTTTTTTACTGTTGGTATCAGCGAATACGAAAAAATGAGGTGTCTTTTTTATTCATAGATGAATTTGATGCTTTTTATCATCATGATCTATCTAAGATGATAGTGGAAACATTGAAAGAAATAGGGGTTCAGTTTATTTTGACTACTCATAATACGTCTATCCTTTCTAACGACTTATTACGTCCGGATTGCTATTTCTTGATGAATAAGAAGAAAATCAAATCTTTGTCGAATAGCACAGATAAAGAATTGAGGGAAGCACACAATATTGAGAAAATGTATAAAGCAGGAGCATTCAATGTCGACTAATATTTTGTTTGTCTTTGAAGGAGAAAGGGCTGAGAAGGTGATTGCTGAAAGTCTGGAAAAGTCCGTTTTTAAGGATGAAAAAATAATCAAGTGCGCTTTTGCTGCAGATATTTATCAGCTATATGCTACTTTTGTTACAGATGAATATTTGGATATGTTTAGCTATATTAAAGCATTGAATGAACAGAATGCCAAGGTGCTTGAAGATTATAATAGAGATGATTTTTCGGAAATTCATTTATTCTTTGATTATGATGGTCATGCAACAGCTAACAAAGGGAAACCAGGCGATGAAAAGATAAAAGAAATGTTGACTTACTTTGATAACGAGACAGAACAAGGTAAACTCTATATTAGCTATCCAATGGTGGAGGCCATCAGGCATTTTAAGGATCATGACAGTTTTAGGGACTTGTGTGTAAAATGTAAAGGAAGGAATTGCCCTAATCAAGAAGATTGTAAGGAGGTGGCTACCTGTTTGAGTGAACCTCATTATAAAACGCGGGTAGGTAATGAATGTCCTAAAATGTCGAATATTCATCAATATAATTCAGAGTGTTGGAATACCCTTATAAAGGCGCATCTTTTTAAGATGAATTATGTGGTCAATGATTCTTATTCTTTACCGGAAGAGTTGGTGTCACAATTTGTGATCTTTGAGAAACAAATAGAAAAATATATCGGACAACCGTGTCCCAAAGTTGCGGTGTTGAGTGCATTTCCTCTTTTCGTGTTTGATTATTTTGGATGTAAAGAAATTATCCGCAGGTTAACATGATTTTTCAAACAGATTTGAGCAAAATTTAAACAGGCTCTTATGAAATAGACAGGGAGTGCATCCCTGACACACCCCCTGTTTCCCTCGAAAGGGAAGGATCGCTTACGCAATAAACCATTTATACAAACACCCGACCCCGCCCATCAGCATCAAGCTATATCCGGACATTCCGAGCCAGTCGGCTTCCCGGTTTTTCCGGCTTCCCCAGTCTCCCTGGGCGAGAGCGAGAGTATCGCCCCGATGCAGGTCAGGGTCACTTCCGTCTCCCGCATCAGGAGGGAGAGGAGGCTCAGGAGGAGCAGGCAGAGGATGAGGACAGGGGCAGTCACCGGCTGCCGGTTTTCGCTTGCGGGGGAAGATGATCCGGGCAAGACTGGTGAGGAAGTTGAGAATTGTTTCAAGGACATTCATGCTAATAATTTATTAATTAGGTAATAACCGTTCTATCGACTTGCAAATCGATACCAGCATACGCTGATAAGCGGCACGGTTGTCGCCATTCACCTCGCTGATGTATTTGCTGTACGCGATCTCCTTGGCGTAGGCCTCAGTGGAGTAGGTGAGGGTCGCGGCTATGGGATAGGCCGAGTGGATCAGACGGGCGAAATCGAGAAAACTATCTTCGGCTGTGAGATACCGGCGGAACCAAAGAGCCGGTCGGCCTCCTGTGGCAGACAAGTCTGTCCGCCCACCATCCCAGAAAGGATTAGGACGGCCGTAGGCGGTGATACCGAAAAAGTTATTATACTCCTTGGCCAGCGAGCTTTCGCCCCAACCCGTTTCAATAGCCGACTGAGCCAGGATGATGATCGGATTCATCCCGAACCGCTCTCCCGCCTTTTGGGCGAGAGGCAGGTACTGTTTGATGTAATTCTGCTTTGTCATGATATTATTCGATTACCGGACGGTCGTCTTCACCTTCCGAGGGGGTGGTAACTGAACCAGGAATGGCCCATTTTTCAAAACTGGCATCGCGAACAAGGTTCATTAACATCGTTCCCGGATAGAAAACGATATGAGCACGGTTGAACAAAGAGGTCTTAAACTCTTCTTCAGTAGCAGCCCCTTTACTACCGGCTACCATACGGAAGCTGCCGAAATCGCCCAAATGGATCGATTCGCCATCGGCAAGGGATTCATTCATGACGGTGATAAAACCGTCTAAAACCAGTAGAATATCACCGCGGCTGGCTGTGCTGTATTTGCTGATACGGGCGCAGATACGGTTGAGATCTACTTTTTTGGTAATACTGGTCTGGGCAAAGTAGAGCTCGGTTCCTTCGGCAGCCCCTTTGCTCATGTCCTTACGTTTTACAAGTCTGTACTTTAATGGCATAGTTTGGAATTTAAAAATTAATAATTGAAAATTGTTGGTTATCGATAACATTACAAAGGTACGGTGGCCTGAAAACCCACAGACAGATAGGTGCAGTAAGAGTGGGATAGGAGCAGATAACGACAGTTAATTAATTGGCTTCAGAACACGGGTGTTTCAACGTTAAAACATATATGTTTTAAACGCGAAACATGTATGTTTTGCATATAAAGGGTATATCATTTCACAATCTCGCAGGCTATATGGATGCCTAATTGGAGAATGAATATGATTAATAATATAAACAAGCAAATTGTACAAAGAATAATCGTTTTTTTAAAAAGACCGTTCGTGAAATAACGGGGAAATATTTGTCGTATCCTTCCCTGGAAGAATCGATTGAAAGAGTGAAGAATAACAGCCATTATATTTTATTACTGGCTTTGTTGTTAGGGGATCCGGAGATAAGAAAAAGGAAAACATGGAACGCTTTGGCTAAATCGTTTTTTACTAATTACAGGGAGAAGATATTGCAGTATTGCGGATATGATATCGGGCCGGCTAATCTGGAGCGAATCCGGATAGTGGAGCCGAAATTGTTTATCGAGTATATGTCGGGAATGTTTCGATATGGTATGTTTGAAGAGTGTTCGTATGAAGAATTAGCCGGATTTATCAATCTGGTGTTCAATACAGGCTACGAGCAGACCTATATTTGCAACCTGCTGAAAGCGGCTCATGAGGATTATCAGCATATCCATGATGGAATCAAAATGGAGATAAAGCTGGAACCTGCCAGGAGAGAAGGAATTTTAAGTAATTAACAAGCTGATATATCGCTTGTTAGATTGTGAAATATACGCGAAAAACAGTTTTTTATATACGAAACCTACTGTCTATCTTTGTTTTAGTCGTTGATATACGGTCTTATTTTCCGAAAAAATGGAAAAATCTTGTATTTATAAATTTCTTATAAAAAGAAATACTTCTTACTATATTAAAGAGGAACCGTTTCCGGTCGAATAGAAAGCAAATAGAGTGTAGGGAAGAAGCGAGATAACTCAATGATTTCTGCAAATAGAAATCGTATAACAACGTAAATACTAACAGATATTAATATTTACGGTTATGAACAAAGATCTTCAAAACAGTAGCCAGGTAACAGATTTCCTGGGAAAAGCGTTTATCAAAATGCCGCGCAAGTTATTAAACCAGTCTTTGCATCCGGAGAAAAAAAAGTGTCAGTTGGCCCGTATATATATGGCACTGATCACATTGAGTTTTTTTCGTGATGGAATAGTGATGCTGGGAAAAAACAAACATGTTTGCCGTAGGGGAGAATATGTGGGTACTTATTTGGAACTGGCCCGTTTCACGGCTATCAGTCTCGGTTCGGTAGGTTATTACCTGAAGATACTTGAAATGGAAAAACTGATCGTGTTGAACGCAGTAAAGGGAGGTACCCGTATCGGGATTTGCAATTATGATCTTTTCTTCGGGCACGAACCGGAAATGAACGGTGGGCAGGATGCTTCGGCCGGAGAAGCCGGACGCAGGATGGCCGACGTTGAACGTACAATGGGAGGTCGAAACATGCAGGATATGAATCCGGAGGAAAGGGGGTATGCCTGATGGATGCGGATAAAACGAATAATACGGAAATGGCAGGTATGACCACCTTCGAACTGGAAAGTACGCTGGTTTGTTGCCTGATGACCTCATTGGATGCTCCGATGCAGGTTTCCACGATGTTACGTAAGGAGATGTTTTCGGATAAATCGCTGGGATTTGTCTTCGGTGTGATCATGGATTTGTACGATCATGGTGTGCAGCCGGATATGGTGACGGTCGAAACCGGAATGCGCCGGCTGGATGAAGTCCGCTGGAAGGAACTGAACGGATTGTCGTTTCTGCTTCCGGCTATGCTGAATGTGCGCAATGCGGAGAATGTAATACGTTATGCCGAAGAGGTTAAACGGCAATATAAATTACGCTGTCTGATGCAGTTGTTCGTGACGTTGAATTTTAGTTCCGGGAAATTCGATGCCGATCCCGACAAGCTGATTGCGGAAGCGGAACAGTCGTTGCAGGAGCTTCGGCGCGACACTGTCGGGGGAAAAGTGATGCGTACGGTAGGAGAATTGGCGGAGGAAGCTTTACAATGGCATAATAGGCGTGCCGAGGCATCGGAGGATGTGACCCGTTTATTGACCGGGATAGAGGAGCTTGACTATGTAACGGGTGGTTTGCACAGGGGTGAAATCATCATTCTGGGTGGTCGTCCGAGCGACGGGAAGACTGCGGTGGCACTACATATAGCCGTCAATGCAGCGAAGGAAGGGAAACATGTCTGTTTGTTCAGCCTCGAAATGTCGGATTTGCAGATGCTGAACCGTATCCTGGCCGGTATGACGGAGGTGAATCCGGATCATTTGCGGATCAGCGGACTGACCGATAAGGAACTGGAGCAATTGAAAGAAGCAAGCCGCAAACTGGAACATCTTCCTCTTTATATGGATTATACGCCTTGTAACACCGTCAGCGATATACGTGCCAAAGTGATGCTGAAAAGCAAACAAGGGGAGTGTGATCTGGTGGTAATCGATTATTTGCACCTGTTGTCGTCTGTCCGCCAGAAGAATGAAACGCAGGATCAGGTTGTGGGGCGTAATGTGGTAGCCCTGAAACAGCTGGCCTTGGAGGCCAATTGTCCGGTACTGCTTGTTTCGCAGATGAACCGGGCCTGTGATACACGTGCCGACAGGGCACATATCCCGGTGATGAGCGACCTGAGGGATTCGGGTACGATCGAGCAGGTGGCGGATTGTGTCGTATTTGTTTACCGTCCCGAGAAGCATGGCATTACGAAAGATGAGCGGACGGGTGAAAGCCTGGTAGGAGTAGGTAAACTCTATATTGTGAAGAACAGAAACGGGGCGACCGGCATTGCACGGTTCCGTTATAATCCTTCGTATACAAAAATCACGGACTATCGTAATACTGCAACATCATGACACATCAGGAAATAAACAATATAAAACAGTCGGCTCCGCAGATCGAAGAGGTCATCGGACGGTATGTGCAGCTGACACGGAAAGGCAAAAGCCTGCTGGGGCTTTGTCCGTTCCATGAAGATCACCATCCTTCTTTGTCCGTTAATCCGGAGAAGCAATATTTTACCTGTTTTGCATGCGGGGAGAAAGGGGATGTGATCCATTTTTTACAGAAGATAGAAAGGGTGTCGTTTGGGGAAGCGGTGAAGAAATTAAAAATTGAAAATGGAAAATTGAAAATTAAATCTGAAGTCAAACCCGAAGTCAAATTGACAAAGCGGGTATGTGAAACAGAGAAACAAAACCTTCTGTTTTTTGCGTCTCTCCTCCCTGCGGCTTCCGGAGACTCGGATCTGACTCCGACCTGGCTTGATTTTGGGGTAGGAACTTCACCGGCTATGGTTGTCGGGGAATGGAAAGCGATGCGTAACCGGCTGGTGTTCCCGATACGGGATGAAGAAGGTATACTGGTAGGATTTGGGGCGCGTCGACTGACGGAGACCTCAGGCTCTCCTAAATATATCAATTCGCCGACCAGTGAACTTTATCGTAAGAATGAGATCCTTTACGGATTGCATATCGCCCGTAAGGTGATCAGGGAAAAACAATATGCCATACTGGTAGAAGGCTACAAAGACGTGCTGGCGATGCATGCAGCGGGATTCAGGAATACAGTGGCGCTTTGCGGTACAGCTTTATGCGATGGTCATATTGCGTTGCTGAAGAAATATACATCACGGGTGCTGGTGATGCTGGATGCAGATACTGCCGGAAGAAAAGCTTCGGAAAAGGCCGTTTATCTTCTTAGGATGCAGGGCATACGGGCTTACGGGGTAGAATTACCGGAGGGAGAGGATCCCGACTCGTTGTTCCGGCTTTGGGGAAAAGACCGGTTTACCGGTTATCTCCGGAAAAAGCTTGTACAGGACTCTCCTTCGGAAGAGGCTTTGTTATTGGAACGTATCCGGACAGGGATACAGACGTTGTCCGGCATTACGGATACAACTGATAGGATGCAGGCACTTCGTCGCCTGAATATCGGGATTGCTCACCTGACCGGTCTGTCGCGGAGGCAGAAACGTCCGGCCACTATGGACTGGAGGTGGGTATGAAACGGGAAGATGAAAAAGGCAAGATAAAGTCTGTGGAAGAAGAAGAGGAAAGAAAGTGGAAGAACCGCAGTTTTACCTGGATGGAACTAGGCGTGTTGTATAGTCCGACACTGACTCCCGCAGCTGCTTCCCGCCGATTGAAAGCCTGGGTGATGGCGAATGGCGGTTTGATCCGTTGCTTGACAAAGACAGGCTGGAACCGTACGCAACGTATTCTGACACCACGTCAGGTAGGGTGTATTGTGGAGGTGCTGGGAGAACCTTAAAAGAATGTATCGATGATGAATATATCAATCCGGTTAAAGAAACTGGTTCTATCTGCCTGTTTGCTGCTGATGGCAGCTTGCCTTCACGCTCAATATTCATTGGGAGTGACGGGGTTGTTGACAATCCCGACAGCAGACATGCAGGCAGACGGAACTTTTATGGGAGGGGCTAATTTTCTGCCTGAAGCAATGATGCCTTCCAACTGGGAGTATAATACCGGGAATTATTTTGTGAATATAACTTTCCTGCCGTTCCTGGAAGTGGCCTATCGTTGCACTTTGCTTCATGGGGAGTTCGAGAAGGGGAGTAAATGGAATCAGGATCGTTCCGTATCATTGCGTTTTCGTCCATTGAAAGAGGGGAAATGGTGGCCGGCCATCGTGGTAGGATCGAATGACGCGTTTACTACCGGCGAACTGAATATGTTTAAGAGTGCTGCAGGCAACCGCTTTTTCTCGTCTGTATATATTGTCGGGACAAAGCATCTGTTATTGGGCGGCCATGACCTGGGCTTTTCCCTGGGAGGGAATATCCCGTTTCGTAAAGATAGTTACCGGAAAGGTATTTTCGGTGGAGTGGGTTATAGTCCGGCTTTTTTGAGGTCTGTTACACTGATGGCCGAATATAATGCGGAAGCCGTTAGTATAGGGGCTGCCGCACAGCTTTTCAATCATTTTTCCTTACATGCTTTTTGTTACGATTTCAAAGCTGTCTCTGCGGGGATAAGATACGAATTTAAATGGTGAAAATATATCATATACTTTGTTTACTCCTTCTGGGCAATCTGTTCTGTTGGAAAGGGAATGCGACGGTGGAGGATAGGCTTGTCAGTCTCGGTATGGAGAATGTAAAGGTTGTGGTACAGGCTGACGGAGTTTGTATCGCTTATGAGGACAATGTGTACCGGGGTACTTATCGCGGATTGTTTGACGTGATCCGGACTTTGCTGAATGATCCGGATGTCGAAGGAGATATACGATTGGTCGTATTGGAAGACCGGATACCTCAGATTACGGTATCGTTAGGCCGGGAAGCCTTGGTCGCTTACCGGCAGGAAGAGGTATCGCTGGCAGCCGTGATGAAGGGGCTGGCGATCAGTTACGATACGGATGAGGTGATGAAGATTTTGAAAGGGGCAAAAGCGGTGAACTGCTCGGCCGGAAAGGTCGATCTGGTATTATACCCGCAGGTCAAACTGCAAAACTCCTGGTTGGATAAGATATACGGAACGGTGTTGAATATCGCTCCGGCTGTGGAGGTGGGGCTTTGGAAAGGAGCTTCTTTCACTGGACAGGTTATCTTCCCGGTGTGGAATAACCTGGTGGGAGAGATGGATTATATCCGTGCCGGGATGCTGGTGTTGCGTCAGGAGATCCGTTTGCCGAAGAATATATTTGCCGCATTGAGTGTGGGTAATTTTAACCAGAACCGGATTGGTGCAGACCTGGATCTTTTGTATCGAACCAATTCGGATCGCTGGGCTTTCGGGTTGACCGGAGGACTGACCGGTTCGTCTACATTCTACGGCGGCAAATGGGAGGTGACGCAATGGAAGAGGATCAGCGGTTCGGCACTGGTACGTTATAATGAGCCGTATTATAATTTGCAGTTCGATCTGTCGGCTCATCGCTTCATCTATGGAGATTATGGGGTGCGTGGGGATTGCAGCCGCCATTTCGGGGAAGTGACGGTGGGTGTATTTGCCATGTATTCCGGTGGGGAGGCGAACGGCGGTTTCCATTTTGCTATTCCTTTGCCACGCAAAAAACGCAGTAAACATAAGGCTGTGCGGGTACGTTTGCCGGAATATTTCGACTGGCAATATGAAGCGCAGTCGGGTCCTTGGTATACCTCACGGAAGCTGGGACGTTCTTACAAAACACGTCCGGATGAAAACAGGAGCCGGGGGTATTACAATCCTGATTTTATTAAAGATAACCTGGTCGATCTGGCTGAACGGTCAAAATAGTATCAAAATAATTATAAACAAAAAAGAAGACAAAATGAGAACGAACAAGTATTTAGTTGTCAGCATGGCTATGTCTCTTGCTGTGACAATTGGTGTAGGATTTAGTTCCTGTAAGAAAGACGAACCGACTCCTGTCATTGTGGAAAATCCGCTGGATGCGGAGGTCTATTATATTGCCGGGAAAGTGATATCGGAGAACAACGCTCTCGAGGGTGTAAAAGTCAGTGCTTCGAGCGTTGAAGCAACAACGGCTGCAGATGGTACGTTCCAGTTGGAAATGAAATCGAAAGATGATTGTATCGTTACTTTCGAAAAGAGTGGCTATGTGACAGTGACGGCGGAAGTCGGTTTCCCGGCGGATGCTAAAAAACAAAGTATCGTATTACTGTCACAGGAGCTGGAAACAAAAAATCCGCCGGTGACAATTTCCTCCGATGTAGAACAGACGGTGATAGAAGTAAAGCGGAAGATGATCGAGTTGACCTTTCCGGCAGGTGCGGTTAAATCGGCAACAGATATAACGGTAACTGCTTATAAAGAGGGTGCTAAAAAGACTCAGGCAGGTACGGTACGTGCCAGTCTTTCTACTGTAAACTGTGAACCCGACGGCCAGTCGTTTGAGAAACCGATTGAATTGCGGATGAAAAATCCGACAGGCAAAGGTGTCTATTTTGCCGATGTAAAACATTATGTGGAAAAGAATGGCGTGTGGAGTGAGACAGGAGCAGCAGATTATAACGGTAACGGATATTATGTGACTTCCATCGATGGCTTTTCAAATCACTCGTTCGGCGTGCCTTGCTCGTCACAGAAAGGAACTTCCAAGACTGAAAATCTGAAATCGATTGTGATTGATAACCTGGGAAAAATGGATTCGCAGGAACAGTCGATCGACGTAACATCACATTTGGGATGGAAAATAGACGGAACGACAAGCGATTTATTAAAGAAGCAATTGGCCGGTTTGAGCGATAGCGATATTACTGCTTTATCCGGTGCAGTCGAACTGACTCTGGCATCGTTGGTAGGGGGAGCTCCGAGTGTCGGCGAAATGACATTGAAGCGCGATGCCAGAATAAGCGGCGACATGAAAACGACTGTTTCCATTGTCGAACGGACAACGACAACCGTATTTAGTTTTCCGGTCGTATTCGGAGGGCAGACTGTCGCTTTGACTATTCCGGTTGTTAAATACGATGGGGTAGACCTGGTTATAACAACTGAAAAGGGGGCAAGTCATGGAACACATTCCGGTGGCTCTGGTGAATAAATAATCCGAAACAGAAGAGTATGAAGGTGAAATATGTAGCTTATCTGGTAGTCTGCATGGCGGTGTTTTTGTCCGCCTGCACGTCTACCAAGAAAATTATCTATCTGCAGGATGTCGTCCCCTTAAAACAGCAGGAGATCGAGCAGAAATATGAAGTGATTATCCATAGCGACGACCTGCTGGCCATTATGGTGAACAGCCGTGATCCGGAACTGGCATTGCCATTCAATATGCCGATGATAACTTATCAGTTGGGGTCTGCCAGTACTGGTCAGCAACGTGTATTAGGATATCTGGTGGATACGAACGGTAATATCGATTTCCCGATTCTGGGACAGATCCATGCGGAAGGATTGACACGTATGCAATTGACGGAGTTGATCAAGAACAAATTGATTGAAGGCGACCTAATCAAAGATCCGATCGTGACGGTGCAGTTCCTGAACTTTAAAATATCCGTGATGGGGGAAGTAAGCCGTCCGGGTAGCTTTACTATTTCCGGCGATCGTATCACCTTGTTGGAGGCATTGAGCATGGCGGGCGACCTGACCATCTACGGACGTCGCGACCGGGTAGGGGTGATCCGTGAAAACGACGGAAAGCGTACGATCCTTTTCCATGACCTGCGCTCGGCAGATATATTTAACTCTCCTTGCTATTATTTGCAGCAAAACGATATTGTGTATGTGGAACCGAACAAGGCGAAGGCAGGCCAGAGCAGCATTAACCAGAATAACTCCATCGGTGTCTGGGTGTCTGTTATTTCATTGCTGACGACAATCGCGGTATTAATATTTAAATAATCGGAGAACCTAATGAATTCTGAACAAGAAACTACTTATTTGAGAGGGGAAGAAAACGAACTGAATCTGAAAGATCTTTTCCATATTGTCCTGGCTAACTGGTACTGGTTCCTTTTATCCGTTCTGATTTGTTGCGGAGCGGCCTTCCTGTATCTGAAATGGGCGCCGAAAGTGTATACGCGTACGGCTTCGGTTCTGATAAAAGATAATACGAAGGGAGGCGGCCTGAGTGAATCGGCTGCTTTTGAAGAATTGAACATGTTCAATGTCAAAAGTAATGTGGACAACGAAGTGTTGGTGTTCAAGTCGAAGCGATTGATGAGTATCGTGGCCGAACGCTTGAACCTGGATATCGGTTATACGGTGAAAGAGGGGTTGCGTACGGTCGAACTCTATACCCAGTCACCTATTGCCGTGCAGTTTCCGGAAGCGGAGGCGACACAGGCTTTTTCGTTGAATGTGACTCCTTTGACGGAGACGGAAGTGATGTTGTCGGATTTTTCAACGGACGAGACAAAAATGTTGAAGGTGGTGTTGAACGATACGGTGATTACATCTATCGGAAAGCTGGTGGTTACTCCGACCTTGTATTATTCGGATAAATATTTCGGCAAGCCGGTGGCTGTTGTGAAAAAGAACAGGGTGGATGTTGCTTTGGGTTACAGTAATACCCTTCAGGTGGCATTAGCCAGTAAAACGGCAACGATCATTAACCTGACCTTGCAGGATGTTTCTATTCCACGGGCAGAGGATGTATTGAATATGTTGATCGCTGTCTATAATGAAGATGCGATAAACGATAAGAACCAGGTGACGGTGAATACTTCCGATTTTATCAATGACCGTCTGATCATTATTGAAAAAGAATTGGGAAGCGTTGATGCCGATATCGAGACCTATAAACGGGAAAACCAGTTGACCGACATCAGTTCCGAAACAGGGATGTATCTGCAGGAGAGCAGCCAATACAGCCAGGAAGGGCTCGGTTTGGAGAACCAGCTGACTTTGGCTAAATATATCCGCGATTACCTGATAGACCCGCATAAAAGCTCGGATCTGATACCAGCTAATACCGGTATTGCAGATGTGAATATCGAAGGCCAGATTAGCGAATATAACAACCTGCTACTGAAGCGTGACAAACTGATCAGTAACAGTAGTAATAAGAATCCGGTAGTAATGGATTTGAACAATTCGTTGGGAGCAATGAAGCAGACTATTATCCGGGCCATCGATAACCTGATTGTCGGACTGAATATCAAAATAAAGAATATCAAGGAACGGGAGGCACAGACCAGCCGTCGTATTTCGGCTGTACCGACGCAACAGAAATATGTGTTGTCGGTTGAGCGCCAGCAGAAAATCAAGGAAGAATTGTACCTCTACTTATTGAATAAAAGGGAAGAAAATGCTTTGTCGCAGGCAATTACCGAAAGTAATGCCCGTGTCATCGACGCGGCCCAGGGGAGCAGAAACCCGATAGCGCCGAAGTCGATGATGATTTTACTGGCGGCTGTGGTGCTTGGATTGTCTATCCCGTCGGGGATTATTTGGTTGCAAGTGGTTATGAACACGACTGTGCGTACGCGCAAGGATGTAGAAGATGCCGTATCGATCCCGTTCCTGGGAGAGATACCTTTACGTGACAGGAAGAATAAGGATGAGATAGTGGTGCGTGAAAACGGACGCGACAGTATTTCGGAAGCATTCCGTATTGTACGTACGAATATGGATTTCATGCGTGTGAAAGCGAAAGACATGAAAGTGGTGATGTTCACTTCTTTCAATCCGAATGCCGGTAAGACATTTGTGTCGATGAACCTGGCCATGAGCTTTGCCTTGACCAGTAAGAAGGTGATACTGGTCGACCTCGATATTCGTAAGGGTACCCTTAGCAGCCATGTTAGTAGCGCTACTAACATGGGGATAACTAATTATTTATCCGGGAAAGTGGATAATATCGATTCTATCATTGGAAAAGGAGAACTAGCGGAAAACCTGGATATCATTCATACCGGGCCTGTACCTCCTAATCCGTCCGAACTATTGTTGAGTACTCGTTTGGATACTTTGATTGAAGAGTTGAAGAAACGGTATGATTATATTATTCTGGATAACGTGCCAGCCGGTTTGGTCGCAGATGCGGCAATTATTAATCGTGTAGCTGACCTGACCATTTATATCCTGCGTGCCGGATTGATGGATCGCCGGCAACTTCCTGAGTTGGAAAAGCTGTATAAACAGGATAAATTCAAGAATATGAGTCTGATCTTGAACGGTGTACGCTATAATCATTCAAGTTATGGTTATGGCTACGGATATGGGTACGGCTATGGCTATGGATACGGGAATGAAAAGAAGAAATAAATATTGAATTTGTTATGTTAACTTGGATTGTACCAAAGAGAAACATTCTTTATACCACATTGCTCGAGGGGATGACGGATGTGCATGCGCATCTGCTTCCCAATGTGGACGGGGGATCGGAGTCTTTAATGGATTCGATAACAGCATTGGAGAGAATGAGGGAGGTCGGTGTGAAACGGATCTTCCTTACTCCCCATATTGCGGAGGAATGTACGAATAATTCATTAGAGCTTTTACAGGCAAAATATTCCATTTTGAAAGAGTGTTGTCCTGTGGATATTGAATTATATCTGGCTGCTGAATATATGCTGGATAATTGTTTTGATGCCCGTAAGAGGGGTAAAGTATTGACTTTTCCCGGTAAGCAGATATTGGTGGAAACTTCCCGTTTGTCGGCACCTGAGAAATTCCTGACATTTTTATTCGATCTTATGCTGGAGGGATATAAACCTGTTATCGCTCACCCGGAATTATATCAGTATATGACGCAGGAAGACTACTATTTTCTGAAAGACAAGGGATATAAATTTCAGTTGAATTTGTTCTCGTTGGCCGGCCTGTATGGGAAACAAGCCCGGTCGGTTGCCCGGATGTTGTTGGATAAAGGATATTACGATTATGTAGGTTCGGATTTTCATCGGTTAGTCGATTATGAAAAAGGCCTGGAAAAGCTCTATTTGTCAGGAAGTCAAATGCAACAAATTAACAAACTATTTGATAATAACGATTTGCTTTGGAACAGTGGATCGTTGGCGGAATAAAAATTTTAAAACTGTAAAGATATGATGAACAAAAGAGAGTTGATATACTCTATTGCTGAAAAGACAGGGTATACGCAAAGTGCTGTACGGAATGTTTTGAATACCTTCATTGACACGGTATTTGAAGAAGTTAGATCTGAAAACAAGGTGAGGATAGGTGGCCTTGGAGTTTTTTCTCCTATACTTCAGAAACCGCGTCCTGTCAGGAATCCACAAACAATGGAACCTCTGATGCTTGCACCCAGAAGCACCATGAAATTTCGTGCAGCGGATGACCTGGTCAGAAAATTGAATAAAGAGGAAGAATAGCTACTTTAAGCTTTCATCCGGTTGAATATTTAACTCTGTATTTTCCAATATTATTTCAATTAAAGTCGGAAAATACAGAGTTTTTTTATGCTGAATTCATAAAGATTCGATATGATGACTAAAATAAACGAACGTTTTTTCTAGTCATTTATTTGGTGCAAATATATTTTATATTAAATGAAAAACAAAGCGTTTTTTATCTTTTTATTTCATTGAATTACAGGAGAATATATGTGATTTTTCGAAAAGTTGCAATAATCATATTATATTGAATTATCGTCTCGGAATAATGACTAGAAAAAACGTTCGTTTATTTTAGTCATTATTTTTTTGTTAAAATGTGAGTGATATTATCTGATATAGTATTAATATTTTTTTGTGATATCTAATATGCGATATAAAAGTAATTATATGGTTGTTTTTGGTGTTATTATGATAATCTGTCGTAAGATGTTTATTAGGCTTTATAGTCCTAAGAGCATGATTTTTATAACAATGATTATCAGTTGTTTATCTGAATTGAATTCTCAGAATATAGCAGTGAAAACAAACATGCTTTATGATTTGACGTCGTCTTTGAATATTGGAGGTGAAATAAAATGCAAAGAAGCCTACTCATTCAGTTCTATTATCAGTTACAACCCGTGGACTTTTGCTGATAACAAGAAGATGAAACATCTGCTTATACAACCGGAATTCAGAAGATGGTTCGGGGAAGTTTTTCAGGGAAGTTTTGTAGGTATACAGGCTCATTATGCGCGTTTTAATTGGGGAGGAATACTATCCGATTATCGTTTTCAGGGAAATCTGGTTGGTGCCGGAGTTTCTTACGGATACCAATGGATGATAAGCCCGTTATGGAATCTGGAAGCTAGCATTGCTTTGGGGTATGCTTATCTGAGTTATGATAAATACAGGCAGGAAAAAGGAACGCCCCGCATAGAAAAGGCGCATACCAATTATGTGGGACCGACACAAATAGGCATATCTCTAATTTACTTTATACAATAAAAAAACGATAAATATGAAAATTAATCCGCTCGTGTTGTTGGGCTTATTTTTTATTAGCAACTCCTTATATGCAAAGGATATTGATGTGGAGATAAAATCGCAATCATGTTTTGTGAAAGGTGATTCGTTGGTGGTATCGGTAAAATGTATTGTCAATACCCATGATTTCACATCAGACGAATCGCTTACCATTATTCCGATGGTAAAAGAGAACAGGCAGGAAAAAGAACTTGCTCCGGTCTTGCTGAACGGTAAAAAAAGACATCGCATATATGAACGGAACCGTGTATTGAATAAACGAAAAGGTATTGAAGGGGAGAAATATTTTCTTGTCAGGGAGCTGTCGGGAGAATATCCTTGTGAAGTGGTCTATCATACGTCTGTGGCTTCCGAAAATTGGATGCGTATGCCGGAACTGTATTTGAAGGTAAACAAGCTGGCTTCTTCCGGGGAAATTGTTCAGGAAACGGTCGGTCTGAAGGAACCGGGAAGGTCATCGGAGGTAAAGAGAGTTACTGCAACCAATGATGTTACACCTTCGCCGAAGGCTTCGGATGTATCCGGTTTAAAGGCTTCATACATTTCTCCGGAAAGCGATGCGACCGATGTCCGGAATCAGAAAGAATTGAATTTTAACCTGGAAGAAGCCAGGGTCGTGGCGGAAATAAATCCCCAGATGCTTTCTTTACGCGAATTGTATATGGTGGCGTTGAGTTATAAAAATGAACCGGGGAAATTTTATCAGATAATAGAAACGAGTGTAAAGATTTACCCGGCTCATCCGGTAGCCAATCTGAATGCGGCAGCGGCAGCTATCGAGCAGGGCAACTGGCAGGCAGCCGGGGAGTATCTGCGGATGGCACCCCATGAAACCCTGGCTTATAAAAATTGCAAAGGGGTGTACGAATTGATGACCGGGAATCTGTATGAAGGCATTCGCCTGCTGAAAGCGGCAAAAGCGGAAGGGTCGGAAGAGGCCGGTATGAATTTGGCTGCATTTTTTGAGAATAATAAACGTCATTAAATGTATAATTATTAACTAAAAGCATTTATCACATGAAAAACAACTTTTTTGCAAAATCAGCATGGCTGTTATGCCTGGTACTGGGTTTGTCCGGCTGCATTAACGATGCGGATGTATTTCCGGAAGATAATTCCGGCTTTGTAGACGGGGGAGAAGGAAATGTCCGGTTTGCTTTTGTCGTTCCTAACAGTTCTTCGAGCAAAGCCGGCAGTGCGGAAACTTCGGGTATTTATGAGACCGGTACTGCCAATGAGTATAATGTAAAGTCGCTTGCCGTTTATCTGTTTAATTCGGATACGAAGGCTTTATATAAAAAGATCTCGCTGGAGAATATAACGCGTACGGCAGGGCCGCAGATTCCGGAAAATGCTCCTTCCGGAAACCAGAGTGAACATATTGTAAAGTACACGGCCAACAGGGTCTTGATAGATCCGGGGACGTATGATATTTTTACGGTTGCCAACGGGGATGTGACAGGTTCTTTCAATACAGAGGACGAGTTTATCAACCTGGTGGACAAATCTACTTATAAAGACGGCTTCGGGGTTTTGACCGAGGATGGTAGTTTATTGATGTCAGGGCGTGCCGACAATAGCGGTTTGTATGAGGGTACTATGGATCCGAATTTGAAAGTGACTATCCGCGAAGTTTTGCCGCCGGCAGAACCTACTATTATAACTATAAATCTGGAGCGGGCTATGGCGAAGGTATTGGTCGGACAGTCGAAAGAGAAATACGAGCTGAAGACTGTTGATGGCGATAAGTATGTTTCCATCAGCCTGTCCGGATTCCAGTATATCAACTTGAGCCGTTGGTTTTACACCTTCCGTCATACGGCGGTCTTGAATGCGAACCAGGCTCCTTCTTCCTATACCATTGCAAATGGAAACTTCGGGGAAATAAATCCTGTTAACGGGTATGTGATCGATCCTTATTTCTTTTCGAAAACAGCAAGCGGAGCTGCCGGTTTCGATAATGCGGACGGATATTATGCTTACCCTTTGAAGACGGTTGCCGAAGAATGGCAGTCTGTACCGGTTAATTCGTTCCATGGTTTTTACTGTCTTGAAAACTGTATGTTCAAAACGAACCAGGTGAATGCTTATTCCACCGGAGTCCGGTTTAAGGCTCGTTTTACACCTGAGACTATTTGGGGAGAGGATAAGAAGGCGACCGATGAGCGACCTGATGTTATTTATTATGCGAACTATAAATTTTATACCGGTATCCAGGCAATGAAAAATGCCGGATTCAGACTGGATGGCATTACGGAAGACTCGTCCGATGAAGAGTTGGCAAAAGTGTTTGTGAAACGTTACCGGAAAGATCCGGAAGTGGCGAGCTATTATTGCTATTATAATTATTGGATCAAGCATCTGGATAATAATAAGGAGAATGAGATGGGAGTTATGGAGTTTGCGATCGTACGCAACAATATTTACCGTTTGATGGTGACCAATATCTCAGAACTCGGCACGGGAACCCCGGAGATCGATCCGGAACAACCGGATGAATATGAAGCTTATCTGAAAATGGATTTTAATGTACTACCCTGGATTGTCCGGAATCAGGGAGGAGACGGAGGAGCAACCCTTAAATAAGTATATATTGTTTTCTGGAGACATCTATTGTTTCCGTACAAACAAACCTGTAGCCCCGGTTTATTCCGGGGCTATTTTTATTAATGTATATCAGAACCACCTGATCTTCCTGAAAATAAAGAACGCTAAAGCCGATAAGGTAATGGAGATAAGTACTATAAAGATAAACCCGTGCGGCATCTCTTCAATATTATTAATCACATTCATACCATAAAAGCTGGCGATCAGCGTAGGCACCATCAGGATGATCGAAATGGATGTCATGCGTTTCATGATCGTATTCACATTGTTCGATATGATCGAGGCGAAAGCATCCATCGTACCGGTAAGGATATCGCTGTAAATATTTACTGTGAGGTGCGCCTGCTTCAGCTCTGTCTCCACATCTTCCAGCAGTTCCGCATCCATATACATCGGCTCCTGGAAGATACTTTGCAGTTTGGAAAGCATCACTTCGTTTCCACGGATCGACGTATTGAAGTAAACCATACTTTTCTCCAGCTTCATCAACCGTAGCAAGTCTTCGTTACGGATACTTTTCTCCAGGGCTTTTTCTGCACGTGCCACTTCGTTGTTGATCTGTTTCAGGTACTTCAGGAACCAGACAGCCGACGAATGGATCAATCGCAGGATCAGATCGTATTTATGACGTACAACAAGCTCTTTCCGCCGGCTGTAACGGATAAAATCGGGCAAAAGCTCTGTTTTGTGGTAACATACGGATATGATGACCTCATTGTTGGTAATGATACCGATCGGGACGGTAGTGAAGGGAATACCACTTTCCGTGCTCTGTACCGGGATACGGAGAATGGTCAGCAGCCAGTTACCTTCATATTCGATACGCGGCCGTTCGTCGGTATCGGCAATGTCGCTCAGGAATGATTCAGGTACGTGAAATTGATTTAAAAGATACTGGATATCTTCCGGGGTAGGGCATTCTACATTTACCCAGCAGTTAGGAAGCCAATTGGTTTTTTCCACAAAACCGGCTTCACAATAAAGAAATGATCTCATTATTGCCTCCTTTTGTTTACTTACACGGGCAGAGGAAATATGAAATCCCTGCCTCGCTAATTTTTACTTGTTCTTGTTTCTCGCGGAATACTGTCGTCCATAATTTGTTAATTACTTTTTACGGGTGCAAAGGTAGAAAAAAGGGGCGAATACCAAATAAAAATTGTAATTTTGATCCCCGATAAACATACAGAAATGGCAGAAGGAACTAGAAATAATAGTGGAAGAGGAAAGAAAAAGCCTGATATGGTGCCCGATATGGGGCGCTTGCAGCCACAGGCACGTGAGTTGGAAGAGGCCGTTTTAGGTGCCTTGATGCTTGAAAAAGATTCTTATTCTGTTGTCAGTGAGTTGTTGAAACCGGAATGTTTTTACGAGAAATCGCATGAGATGATCTATGCGGCAATAGTAGACCTGGCTGTCAGCCAGCGACCGGTGGACATGCTTACCGTAACGGAGCAGCTAAGGAAACGTGGCGAACTCGATCTGGTGGGCGGCCCGTTCTATATCTCGCAGCTGACCAGTAAAGTGGCCAGTAGCGCGCATATCGAATACCATGCCCGTATCATAGCGCAGAAATACCTGGCGAGAGAGTTGATCTCCTTTACCGCCATGATCCAGGGAAAGGCGTTCGACGAGACGATCGACGTGGAAGACCTGATGCAGGAAGCCGAAGGAAAATTGTTTGAGATCTCCCAGCGTAATGTAAAGAAAGACGTTACCCAGATCAACCCGGTCATCAAGGACGCGATGGAGTTGTTGCAGAAGGCGGCAAACCAGAAGGAAGGTTTGAGCGGTACACGTACCGGATTCGATGCGTTGGATAAGATTACTTCCGGTTGGCAGAACTCCGACCTGATCATTATTGCCGCCCGTCCTGCGATGGGTAAGACGGCATTCGTGCTTTCTATGGCGAAGAATATGGCGGTTAATCATAACGTCCCTGTAGCCCTGTTCTCTCTTGAAATGAGTAACGTTCAGCTGGTAAACCGTCTGATCGTGAACGTATGTGAGATACCGGGTGAGAAGATCAAGAGCGGACGCCTGGAAAGTTACGAGTGGGAACAGCTCGACTTCAAGATCAAGGAACTGTATGACGCCCCGATCTTTGTGGACGATACGCCCAGTCTATCGGTATTTGAGTTGCGTACCAAGGCACGTCGTCTGGTACGTGAGCATGGGGTAAGATGTATCATCATCGACTACCTTCAGTTGATGAATGCAAGTGGTATGACTTTCGGTAGCCGTGAGCAGGAGGTAAGTACCATCTCCCGTTCGTTGAAAGGGTTGGCGAAGGAATTGAATATTCCGATCATTGCCCTGTCGCAGTTGAACCGTGGTGTGGAAAGCCGTCAGGGAGCCGAAGGAAAGCGTCCGCAGTTGGCCGACCTTCGTGAATCAGGAGCGATCGAGCAGGATGCGGATATGGTTTGCTTTATCCACCGTCCTGAATATTATAAGATTACGGAAGATGAACGTGGTAACTCGCTGGTCGGACTGGCAGAGATCATTATCGCCAAGCATCGTAACGGTGCGACAGGGGATGTGCGTCTGCGATTCAAGGGCGATTATGCGAAGTTTATGAATATAGATGAAGATGTGGCAGTGCGCGAGTTCTCATCGAATATGAACAGTGAAGATCCGTTACCGCCGATACCACCGGCCGGAGCAGACTTCCTGAATCAGGGTAGTAGTAGCGAGGTTCCGTTTTAATTAATCGAATATTAGGTTATGTGCGGCCTGTTCCCGAATCTGTGAGGGGGACAGGCCGCATTGTTGTTTGGTGAACTTAGTCAGATGGGCCTGCGAAGAGAAATTCCAGTCGAGTGAGATCGCCAGGAAAGATTTGTTCGTGCTTCGGATATCTTCCAGTACCCCCTCTGTTTTACGTTGTAGCATCCATTGATAAGCAGGTTCATTAAAATGTTTTTTGAATTTACGGTTGAATGCCGAGAGGCTGATGTGAGCCAGACGTGCAAATTCTTCCACATTTGCCACCGACCGATAGTTGGATAGAATGAAGTGGTTGAAATCCGTATCCCGGCTAAGGATCGGATGGAAAAAGGCGGCCAGTTGTTCTTTTGTGTAATAAGCCCTGAATAATATAAAAAGTTCTTGCAATTTTAGCTCCTGCAGATGTTTACAGCCGATTCCGTCTTCTATATAACTATTGAGTAAATTTAAAAAAATACGGATTTCTTCTTGGAATTTCAATGTGTTGTGACTGTAAGCTATTCCCTTTTTGTATTTAGACAAAGATTCAAAATGAATACGGTTGCATAATCTGATATCATCGCTGAACCGGCAGGTGAGTATGTGGCTTGCTTTTCTTGCTTCGATGGAATAATGGCTACCTACGGGTATCAATGCAATATTATCTTTTTGTAGTATCTGCTTGTGGACAGCGTCATTACTGAACATAATTTCTCCTTCCAGAATAAAAAGGAGGATAGATCTGGAATTGTCAAGTTCCATACATTTTTCTTCGGGATGAAGATGGAAAACCTGGAAGGTACGTTGTGCTGGTAACCGGAAATTGTTGCAGGAAACATGTTCATGTTTATAAAGTATCCCCATAATGTGTCTTAGTTTTATGTAATTATCAGAATTCGACAAAAGTATGTATCGATTTTTGTTTGTTTGGTGCTATAATTGTCTTTTTTAATGATTGACTGACGTATTATGCGGAGACAAAACGGGCTTTATCGTTATTTTGTCTCCTTATTCGTATGTATTGTTGTTGTTGTGTTGAAATAGGATACTCATATTTCTTGTTTGTTATGATTTACGGTTATTCATTGTTTCCTAATACAACTTCTTCGATCATCCAAGCCCATAGATTAGCCATGATTCGCGAATAGTCGTTAGTCAGATCACCGGCATTGTTGTCGATCCGTGAATTTCTTTTTACGGCATTTCCCGAGCCTATTTCAAAAATCTGTGAATCGCCCACATAAACGATTCGCTTCTTTTTGTCTATTCCCAGTATCATCCGTCCGTCTCCTTCCGGATAGGGACTGTAGGATGGGAGTGAGCCGGAGCCGTCGTCTTTGACCACATTCTTGAAACGGATGAGTGGGATGATGTTAGAGGAATGGACATCCAAACGTCCCCAGATGCCATCGCTTATCCAGTAGCCACAGTCTGTGATCCCTGTAGCCAGTGATTCTGTAAAAGGACCAGTCCGGAAGAAATAGTCATTGTTAGCAGTAGGATCGAATGAGGCAATCAGTGCTGAACGTAAAGGGCCTGTATCACCGATTGATTCATTGTTTGCTCCGTTGTACCAATAAGGGGTTACATCTTCCCGCAGTAATTTCAGTAACTGGTAATTAGTTGTATAGGCTGTTTCAGGCCGTCCGCTACCGCTACTGTCGTTAATGCCGGGGGCTTTCCAGTCGGTACCTATGACAAGTACTCTGTTTTTTCTTGCCCCGAGCCAGTCCAGGATGCGGCGTGCGGAAGCGGAATCAGGCCGGCTGTCGTAGCCCAGTACTAAAATATCTTGTTGTACCAACTTGCTATAAGGCAAATTAGTCTCATTGATAGTGATAGGGATCTGGGAATATTCTATTCCTCCGAGCTGGATCGTTTTTCCGACACCAAAATGGTTGTCGAGTATCGCTTTCATAGGTCTCGATGAAGCATAATCGATACCTCCGATACCGTTGGTACTCAATATATGGATGATTTCGTCTCTGCTGCTGTTTGCCGATTGGGTGATTGTTATCATTATCTTCCAACGGTTTACATGTATCATAATATATTCGGAATAGTCGGAGTAACTATTGTTCGGCTGCTTGGCACGACATTGAATCACTCTCCGGATATTGTTATCGCTATCTGTTTCCTGGGTCAGGGAGACTTCAAAACGGGCGCTCGACAAAGAGGAAGACAATTCGTTATTGTCAATGGGGTTACCGTCTGTATCTACCCATTGCATGAGCTCGCCTGTCAGGTCTGTATCGATATAAATGACACCTTTGGAGTTCATCCGGTATTGTAATTTAAGATGACGGGTTGAAACGCCATAGTGATGTTCCCCGTCGAAATACATGTCGGTCGTATGTTCATCCCATGATTCGACGGTGGCAATGATACCGGAAGATGCGTTTACAGCCGCTTCTTCAGGTGTGTCCCAGCCGGCAGTTGAAACTTTCTGTATAAGAAACATATATCGGTGATTCCGCAGGATTTGTCCGAACGGATGGCCGGAAGGTTTAAAGTCGATCCGGTAATAAACGGTTCGGGCCGGATAGATGCCGTCATCATAAATACCACCGGCAATAAGACAGGTCGCATCGCTTATTTGTTTATCTGTTGCCGGGGCCGGGGCTTCCGGAAGATATATCTGTTCGATTGAAGTTGCTCCTGATGTTGTCTCCTGCTGTGGCATGGGAAAATCTACGGGATAGAAGGTCGCCTGTTCGGGTAGGGAAGGTATATCGACTTTCGGTCCTCCGTTGCTGTTGACGATAGTACTTCCCGGAATAAGTTGTATTTTGTTATAAGGACGGAATACCTGTACGTTTTGTAAACGGAAATGTCCTGTGGCATCATTATTATATATATCGGCTCTGGCAACGGAGCGCAATATTCTAATTTGTATGTCATCATTTACTTTGCCGGCTTCCAGCTTTGGGAGCGAGTATTCTCCATACATGGGCAGACTACCGGTGATCGGTTGTGGGTAGCCGTCGCTATTCCCCAACTGATATACCAGTTTTTCTTTTATTAGGGTTTCTGTATCACCGGCTTCCGGATATTTCTCTGCTATGGTTTGACCGGCATTGGTAATTAGTATCAGCTTGATTGGGTTGTCCGACGATTTGAGCATAGCGGTGAATGTGGTCGTATGGTTGTTGGGATAGCTTATATTCGCTCCCTCCGCGCTGTAAAGGAACTGGTATTCGGATTCGGCGGCCGGCTTTGAAAGAACCAGTATGCGTACTTCCTCTATATGTTCCTCCAGGTTCATGTTACGTGTATCCGGTTTTTGGGTGGCGGGCGTGTTAATTGTCAGCCGGACAGGCATCCGGTTTTCTACCTGCTTGCCGTTCTCATCACCGATAAACGATTCGTCGGAACAGGATAAGGTTGATAGACTGTATACCAGCAGAAGTAGTAGCCAGCCAGTTATCCGGTTTAATATTTGATATCTTTTATTCATATTATTACCATTCGACCCATTGTTCTGTTTTATCCCAGGGACTTATTTTGACACGGACGTTGATCTCTTGACACAAGTCGATCAGCAGGTTTGTAGTCTGGCCGGCAGGAAGAACAATGTGGTTTCCGTTTAAATCAGAATTTATACTCGCTATTAATATATCTTCTCTATTCTCTGTACCGGGTCTTTTTTTGTAAAGACTGATGGTTGCATAGTCCTCCTTATTGCCGTTGGTATGGGTCAGACTGAAAGAGGAGAGAGAGACAAAATCGTTGTTTTCGAGCGTGATGCCATTTTGCTTGATCGTTGTTGCATGCGGGATTGGTGTTCCCTTGAGGTCATATCCGTTATTGTTGAGATCGATCGAAAAATAATAATCCGCAGCATTATACAGAGCCGGAAGTCCCCGGACGGTTATGTACATCCGGGCATTTTTCCTGGAAATTATTATCTCTTCATTTCTTACCTTTGATCCGGTGATCTTCGTAATACCAAAAAAGAGATCGCCACTGGATGTCTCAGGTGGATATCCTTCCAGGTTTCCCCAGACGGATATCCAATGATGACCAATTATTTTCGGGGTAATCAAAACCGGAATTTTTTGCCGGATATGATTGGAGTCGACATTGACCGTGTACCGGAGTTGTTCATTTGCATCAAAGATGAATAACCCGGCATGACCGACTTCTCCGGAGGTTGTAATATCTTCTCCGGTAAGTATGTCCACTACCTTTATTGTGGCAAAATATTCTTCTTCACATTCCTGTAAATCTTCACGGATACAGCTCGTTTGCAATAAGATCAACAAAAACGGAACGATAGCTCTGATCGTTGGTCTTACCATTCCAGATCTTGTACCAGCGGACCTTCCCAACCTTCGGTCGTGACTGTTACTTCTATAGCAGCAGGATCTCCAGGAGTATCCGGGTCAGTTGTTCCACTTCCTAATTTCTTCAGTGTAACATTGAGGATATAGCGGGTATTCCGTTTAATGAGCGTTCCGTCGGCAGTGCCGGAAACGATGCTGTTAATGCGGAATGGGAAATGGGTAATATTACCTTTGTATGTTCCGGTAATGGTCAGCAAAGTTTCGGCTCCCACTTCGTCGTTCGGGAAAACATAAAAGAAGTTGTCGAACACTTTAGGCGATCCGTTCGGCTGATCGGTGGAGATCGCATCCAGTAAATAGTTATCGGGATTGGGAACGGAACTTTCCGTACCACTTAAGCCTCCATAAAACGGGGCATTCGATACAATTGTCACAGGACCTATATTCGCATTCGATTTAGCTTTCTGAATACTGACCTGAGTCAGAACAAACGCTTCCGTATGGCCCGCTTCCGGAGTGATTGTAACGGAGCCTAATTCTATTTTAGCAACTACACGTTTGATACTTACGGTTACCGGAACAGGACTTCCGCTGGTCAATGTCAGTTCTGATGATTCGCCGCTCATGACAAGGCCTGTTATTGCACGGTTTGCCGGATTTTGTAATCCGAGATCGAATGCCGCAGTTCCAAAATCGTCGTAATTGTCGATGGCTGGGAATCCGGCGGGAAGATTGGCTACAACCACTACACGTTTTGTACCTGCTGTATTCAATCCGTCTATCTGGGTTGATCCGGCTACGCCATTACTAACAATTCCGTCTACTTCTTTTTCAAGTACACCGCTGTTATAACTGAAAACATAAACCTTGTAATTTACGATCTTGCGTTCGTCGGTTTCTGTGTCAGAAGTGCTACCTGTTGCTTTAGAAGATAGGTTCTCTCCTTTTAGTGTAATTGTGATAGATGCTTCCTCTCCATTACCTAATTCATTCATTTCATTTTTGCTACAAGCGGTCAATAAGGCCAATGCAAGCATTACAGTGATTAATTTACTCGTTGTTCTCATTTTTTTATTGATTGAAATATATGTTATCTTTTGGTTTTGATTGTGCAAATCTACGATGAAACAAAACTTCGATTCTTATATAAAAATGGCGTTCGCTTATATATTTCGATCAATATATAGTAAAATAGTATTTATTTGGATGGAGAACGAAAGAATAGAACATATTATGAAAGAAATGTGAATTGCATTGTATGCTTGAAAATCCGAACTTTGCACCCTGTCGTTGCTGAATAAATTATAAATAGAAGATGAACAAAGAGCAGATGGCTCGAAAACTATCTGAAAAAATGGATATCAGTCTGGTGGAGAGTCGTACTTATATAAACACGATATTGGATATTATGGTCGAAGGGTTGGAAACAGAAGAGTATGTTTCCATTTATGGCTTTGGAAGAATTTTTCTTCAACCCCAATCGTCGCGTTTAGCCCGGAATCCCAGGACGGGAGAGGGGGTTATGCTTATTCCCCGAAATACTGTCCGTCTGAAGCCAAGCAGAGATCTTCTGGACAAACTGAATAAGACCGAATAATTAACTTAGTTCATACAGAACTCTACCTTTTGCGGTTTCAAAGTTATAAAATAATCTGATATGAACTAATTGCAGGCTTTATTTTATAAAGTATTCCCAAAATATCCTTCCTTTTCCCATTTTCCCTGTTTTATGATCAAATTATAAGCCGGTAGCATTTCAAGAACAAAAAATCCTTATGGCTTGTACCTATATTCTTTTATACTTCTCCAATTTTTCGCGATCGATTATTTTCCGACAAGAAATTCGTGTTGAATAACAACACAAATTTCTTGTCTATCTTATTGAACCATAGTTCTGTATGAACTATGTATAAATTGTATTGTAAGTCTTAAGTGTCTATAAACCAGTCGTTACATGTAGTCCTTGTATTACAAATCGACCTGTGCGATTAGTCGTTTGGGATAAATAATCAGCGAAAAATCGATAAAAAAGCTACCATAATTCTACTGAAAAGCAAAAAATAGGATAAAAGATCGGACAAGATAATAAATGAAAAATAATAAATCCGGATACAATGGAAATGATCAATCAATTTAGAACGCTTTTTACTGTTCTGTTTCATAATAAACAGAAGCAGGAAAAGGAAAATGAACAAGGAGAGACTGCTATGGCAACGCTCAAGCTGGAAAATGAAGAGTTGAAGCGCACCATTGATACGCTGACTATCAAGAATCGTGAGATACAGCAGCTCATGGTGAACAAAATAAAAGAAACAGACAACTGGGGATTGGCGCACGAAGCCAAATACAATGAAGCGATCAGAAGGGCTGAAGAACTGGAAAAACTTCACAATTCCTTTTTTGTCGAAGCCGTGCACGAAATGCGTACGCCTCTCTCGCTGATATTGGGCTACCTGGGGCAGTTGGTTCTTAATCGCGAACTCGACGGGCTTGTTTCCACCCAGGTATTGTCGGCCTATCGTAATACGCTGGCTTTGCAGGATATGATGTATCAATTGCAGGATATACGCCACGGTGACGATGTGGCGAACCATATGCGCATAGCCCGCTACGATCTGGTGGATATTACTAAACAGATATGCGACCTGTTTGTCGACTGGATTGCTATGAACAATATCGATTTTAAGATCAATACCCAGGTGCAGGCTTTGTGGGTATGGGTAGACCGCCGGAAAATGGAGTATGCGTTGCGTACGTTACTATCCAATTCGTTGAAGAATACATTTATGTATGGTAAGATCACGATCAATATAGCGGTTGTTAAGGTAGACGGTAAATCTTATTGTTCGTTGAGCATACAGGATGACGGACTCGATGCGCAGGACAGTGCCCGTATCGGTTTGAAACAGATCACTGATATGGCCGAAACAGTTCGTGCGAAGTTTATACAGGAGACAATGGAAGGCCAGGCTGGAACCCGTTGTACGATCCTGATCCCATTGGGGAAAAGTTCTTTGATGGAATTGCCGGTCGAATTTGTGGAACCCGACAGCAGCCTGGTCAATCTCAACGAATTTCAGAAAGAAGAGATTGCCGGTTTCGTACAGCTTATTCCGCAGAAAAAGGAAACCGGTAAGAAATTGCTGGTGATCGATGATAGCGACCAGATACGTTGGTTCCTCAAACTGGCTTTGGGAAAAGAATATCGGATACTGGAAGCTTGTAACGGTGAGGAAGGGGTGATGATGGCAAAAAAAGAATGTCCCGATGGTATTTTGTGTGATGTCATGATGCCTGTAAAAGACGGGTTTACCGCTTGTCGGGAGATAAAGACAAATCCGGGTACCAGTCAGACGGTGGTTATCATGTTGACGGCTAAAGTGGAAAACGAAGATGTGATAGCCGGCATTGAAGCCGGTGCGGATGATTATATCACTAAGCCTTTCGATCTGGAAGTGTTGCGCAGTAAACTGATCAGTCAGCTAAAACGCCGCGAACAAATGCGGGCATTCTATACGCAATCGGTTCCTGATACAGAAGGATTTTCTGTCGAAGTACCTGCTCCGCTCAACGAGATAGAAGTCGCAGGAAATGCATTTATGAATAAGATTGTGCAGACCATTGAAGAGCATCTGGAAGATCCTTGCTTTGATGCAAAATTCCTGGCGGATGAAATGAGTATGAGTATCCCGACACTTTATCGCAAGGTAAAAGCATTCTCCAATTGCAGTATTCTGGAATTGACGCGAAGTGTCCGTATCAAGCGGGCGGCTCAACTGATCCTGCAGCAGAAATATACTATTACGGAGGTTTGCGAAATGGTCGGATTTAATGATATGGCGACCTTCCGCAAACGATTTATCGAGCAATATGGTGTAAATCCTTCTCAATATGGGCAGCCGGTAAGGGTATAAAGCATGGTATTCTTTAAAATAAATGTAAATAAACGTAGGAATTTTTATCATTTAAAAATTACCTCACATGAGTGATAAATATACCGCCAGCCTATCAAAATATGGCTATCTACATTTGCACTGTCAACAAGAAACAACAAAGCAATCTTAATCTTCAAGACAGTCGATATTTAAGTATAGGGTAGTAAAATGATTTATCACATTTAAAACATATAAGTTATGAAATTACAGAATTTAATTTACGCAACTATGGTTGCATGCGCATTCAGCGCTTGTTCAAACGATGACGATCCGAATATCCCGGATCCGGCTTTGGAAATGGATGCTACGTTTACTACAGCATTTAGTGCTGTCGGTAATTCTGGCTCTTCACTAAAAAGTACAACAAAAGCTAGTGATGATGATGCATTCGGTAATGTAGCGAAGATCGGTCTTGCAGTATTTAATAATGGTGCAATGGGAACCGCTATGGCTACAGATGCTTTGTTAAGTTATATGGAAAAGACTAATGAGTCAGATACAACAGCATGTGTTGCTGCAAAATCAGGAAAAGTAAAGGTACTGGTCATAGCGAATCCTACTGCAAATATGTTCCAGGATGCTGCTACTTTGCAAGATTTTCTTAATAAAATCTCTAAAGAGGCTATTAATACGGGAAGTTTATTAATGTCAAGTAAAGTATATGACTTAACATTAAAGGCTGGTAGAAATGTAATGGTTAATGGTTTAGAAGGCAGTGTTTTTAAAACTAATACAACAAACGATCAACTTCTTAGAGATGAAAATATAAAAGTATACCGTAATGTGGCAAGAGTAGAAGTCCCTTCAATAACCGTAAATCCGCGTGAAGGTTTCGGTAAAGGAAAAGGAGCTACATTGACATTGAGTAAAATCTTCGTTGCCAATGTCCGTTCCGGTGTTAGAGTAGGAGGTAAGGATGCTATTAGTGGTTTATTTGGAGCGAAGCAAGACTGGTGCTCAGTTGTTGATGAAGGAAGTGATCTGAAAGTGGGTACAGTTACAGAAAGTGATGCTGCTTATTCAAAAGAGGTTACTAATGAGATTAAATATACTGAAGCTGATGTTCAATCTGGCAAAAAAGAAACGATTAACGGTGCCCAATTCTTCGTTTACGATAATGCTTCTGCTACTGTGTTCGGAACTCCTATAACAGAAGCAACCCTTTTAGTACTTAAAGGTTCTTATTCATATGTAACAGATGCAGGCTCAACAGTTACGGTAAATAACGCTTATTGGACTGTTGCTATCAATAACTCTCTTGAAAATACTTCAGGTAAAGATTTCCCGGCACATTGTGGCGTACTTCGTAACGTTAAATATGTTATGAATGTAACTATTACAGGTCCGGGTAACGGAACAATCGATCCGGATAGCAATGCTGCTAGTTTAACATCGAAGATAGAAGTAGTAAACTGGGGTGAAGTTGTATTAACTCCTGATATCGACTAACAATCAATTAGCTCATACATCCAATTTGGATCACACCGATCAATCCGGGGGATAATTCCCCGGATTGATTTATTCTTATTCTTAAAAACTTTCCGGTTTGCCGATATATAAAACTATTAATATATGAACAATAGGGTTTTATTTTACAACGTTTTCTTGTTTCTCGCTTTGCTATCCTGCTCCCACGACGGAGGACAGGAAATAGACGAGACCGGGGAAGCTGCACTCTCATTACGCATCACGATCCCGCAGATCGGTTCAAAAGCCAACGACTCCGCGATTGATAGACTTTATGTAGCCATTTTCGGTACTTCGGGCGAGAATGCAGACAAATTGATCGCCGCCCGCGAAGTCAGACAAACAGACACAATTGAAGATATTACCCCGCTCAAAGCCGGGACTATCCGTATGCTTCTCGTTGCCAACGCACCGGAAGGAACTTTCGACGGTTTAACCTCACTGGATCAATTTCTGACCCTCACCCAAAAACTTGAAAACGAAAATACAACCCCGACAATGAGCTCGGGCGTACATTCCTATGTCTTGAAACCCGGTAAGAACACGATCGGATTGCAAAAACAAGGCGCGAACCTGATCACGGCTTCTCCGGTAACTGTCTACCGCACGGTTGCCCGTGTTTATCTGAACAAACTATTCCTGCGTCCCTTAGAGCAATACGCTGATGAGGCAAGTTTCAAACTTGAATCCGTCTTTATGGCCAACGTAAAGAATTATTCCCATTATATCAGTGAGAGCGACTGGGGTGCTGTTGAAGTAACCAATCATTCCCTTCCCGATTTATTCCTGGCAGGCGAAAATGCCGACCTCGAAAATGTCTATAAAGACAATGCACCGAAATTATCCGCCGATCTGCGTACTGCCTATAATTATGATTTCCGGAGTGTGACGGAAGAAACAGGCCTTATCGCAAACTGTGCAGATAATGCTTATTTCGTTTACGAAAATATGAAGGAAACAATCTGGCATACGCTCCTGATCATTCGCGGAACCTACCGCTATAAAGATAAAAGCGGGAATATGCAGGAAATAAAGAATATCGATTACCCGATTGTAGTAAACAGGCAGCACGACGATATCACGAATGTTACGGAACACCTGTATGTTCGACGTAATGTCATCTACTCGATCGATGCTATTATTAAAGGGCCCAAGAGCTCTGATACTACGCTTACAAGCATGGTGGAGGTGCAAGCCTGGGGCGAAATCGTTGAAAACCCGTCGATTGATTAATCCAGATAAAACAAATCCGATATGAAACGAAATAAAATATACATCCTGCTGTTGTCCGGTTTGCTGATGGCTTCCTGCTCAAAGGAGGAACAACCGTCGCCGACTCCGGGCGGTGAAGATGCTTTAGTCACTGTTTCTGTGGCAGTCGATGGCGTTGCCAAAACGAAAGCGGAACCCGAAACACAGCCAGGTAACGAAAAAGAGAACGCAATTAAAAACCTGACTGTGGTTTTTATCGATGCAGCCAGAAATGAAGTGATAGGGCATACTTACAAAAATGTAATTGATGGTGAAGCGGATAATAATAAAGTTACTGTTGCCCTGAAAACCGGAATATATAAAATGCTGGTGATGGCCAACACCAAAGAGGTGAACTCATTCATTCCGAAAGATTATTATGACTTGATAGCTTCGTTGCCTGAACAGGGAGGGGAGAATGGTTTTGTAATGAGCAACATTGCCCAGGATGTAGAGATAAAGGCTATTGAAGGTGATAAAAAAAATGTGAATGAAATAAGTGAAAAAGTGAAACGGGTAGTCGGCCGTGTGGATCTGAGTAAATTGGATGTCAATTGGGAAAATACAGATACAAACAAAGACCTGCAAGGGATAGACGGTCTGGAATTCCGTTTAACCCAGGTGTTTCTGGCTAATGTCCGTCCCAAATCTTATTTGTTCGATATGACAGGTTGGGATTTCATGAATGATGCAGAAAAACATGCTTTGGAAAATAAGGAGGATGGTTATTTGTGCGGTATTGATAAGACAGGTGGTGATATTGTTACCGGAAATATACCCGATAAAAATCTTTTGTATGAATGCAAGGATGTTACAATCAATTCAACAACGAGTAAGATTGACCTTGCCCATTTTTATGCCATGACCAACTCTGATACAAAAGAGAGTGGGAGTGCTCCTGTCATCCTTTATATCAAAGGCGATTTATATGATGGTGCAGGTAATGCTGTCCTTACGAACCGCTACTACCGTATCAAACTTGCCAAAGGCGTTCAGCGTAACACCATTTACAAGATTGAAGCGACTATCGAGGGAAAAGGATCGCCCGAACCCGGAGATAACAAGGATAATGTCAAGATGTCTGTCACTATCAGTGTGGAAACATGGGAAGGTGTGACACTCGACACAATAACAATTGATGAAGAAATCGAAATATAATATGAAACAGATCAATCACCCTTGTCGATGGCTGTTGGCAGCCGTTTGTACCGCAGCTTTGACGCTGACCGGTTGCATTCAGGAAAATCTTGCAGCCTGTTATAAGTTGACCCTGAAAGCCGAAAATGCAAAAGGCGAAGATGTCACGGGATTAGCCCTGACCGACGCCTCCCTCTATGTTTTCGATGAAGACTATTCCTATCTGGAAACGGTTCGCCTGACGCAAAATCAGATACGCAACCGCGAAGAGATCAGACTTATATATCCCGAAGATCGTAACCTACATGTGGTAGCCTGGGGAAATCTTTCGGGAGAAAACCAAACTGTTACGGAAAGCAAGCTGATTGAAGATTTGAAAGTCATGCTTAAAAGCCGTGACGGTTTGGCTCAAACACCCGACGATCTTTTCTACGGCAACCGTCTGGTGCTGACGAAAGCCGGCGGAGGAATTTACGAGGACGATACGATTGTTGTCCGTCCCAAACTCTCGCAAGTAAATATCGTTACGGAGAATATCAGATACGCCTTGGAAAAGAATTTCCCCTCAACGACCCACGAAGATATCGATTGCGATTATTATGTGAACCGTACCCTGAGCGGTTTCGACTACCAGGGGCAGTTGACCGGGGATAGCGTCTATTACTCGCCTGATGCCGGTTGGGATGAAAACAAAGAATATTTCGCCCCCAACTACCGGATGTGCTCAGGCGATAACTTGGGCGTGGAGCTGACGGCCGAAGACCGTACGCTGGCTATTGCTACTCACGATGATGACGGAAAGCCGCTGAAAGCTCCCGAAGCCGGTGTGCTCTACGTCGTGCTCCGTTTCGCTGAAAACGGCTCCCTGCTTTCCGTCCGGCAAGCAATCCGTCCCTGGGGAACGGTGGACGACCATATCGAATTTTAAGTCAATCAACAATTAAACCGGTTTAGAAAGATGATCTTACATAAATTTATATTATTCATATCTGTTGCCATGCTGTTGGCATCCTGTTCAAAAGACGACGAGCCAGTAACGCCTTCGATTGAACAGGCCAATCTTTCCGTCGGGCTGCAATTGCGCAGCCAGTCGGAAAGTAAGGCGGCAGGCGACGACCCGAACGCATTGCCCGGCGAAAGCGATATACACAACCTGACAGCCTATGTGTTCAATAGCGACGGCTCCGAACGGATCGGTTACGGGCGTGTGGAAAATCCCAAATCAGACATGCTGACCGTTACCGATATAGAAACACGGCCGGAACGTATCATGCTTGTCGTGCTGGCCAACCTTCCCGAAAGCGTTGCCGGTTCGATCGGTTCTTATGCCGGGTTGCAGTCGAGCCTGGCCGATCTCGCATCGCAGTCGCAAGAGTCGCTGACCTTCAGCACGCAGGTGATCCGTACCGAGCAGGCGCTTGTAAAAGGGGAGGACAACCTGATCGGCTTTACGGCAGGGGAGAACATCGACAATATTTCCACCCCGCTGCTGCTCACCCGTATTGCCGCCCGTGTGGAAATGAATACCATCCAGACCCGCTTCGCCGGCTCTTCGCTGAAGGGATGTACGGTGCGGATCGACCATATCGCCTTGGCGAATGTTAAAAGTAAATCCTTATTCTTCAGTGAAGGGGACTGGGGCAAAGTGGAAGCCCCGGCCGGACAAGCTGCGCTGATATACGGTGCAGGCGTTTCGGAAGCAGCTTCCCTTTTTGCTCCCGGTTCCCATCCGTCCGATTACCTCGGAAGCGATTTCAACCTGACGGTAAACGACAATACCCCCCGCCTGACACCTGTTTTCGAAACCTACGCTTTTGAAAACAGCTCGTCGGATGCCGCCCCGACCTTACTGGTCGTGAAAGCGACTCTGGTGGAAACGAACCAGACTCGTATCTTCACCTCGCCGATCAACCGCAACGGCGTGCTGAACGGCTACGATCATAATTACGTGAAACGGAATTATATCTACCGTCTCCACGTCACTTTCACGGAAACCAGTTTCGACGACGATGCTTCGCTCGACGTTCGCGTCGAAGTGGCCGGATGGGGATATGTACATCAGACAGAAGAAATAAAATAAAAGAAAAATAATATGAAACCAATCTATATCGCCCCCTTTCTACTGGCCCTGTGTTTGCTGGCTTCCTGTTCTTCCGGCGACGACGAACCCGAAGTGATCGTTCCGCAGGATGCAACGCTGACGTTGTCGGTTGCTCCCGGCTCGGTACTGACCAAAAGCTCGCCCCGTGCAACGACTGCGGTTGAAACGCTAGCGGGTGAAGCAAAGATCAATAATATCTGTGCAGCCTTGTTCAAGGAGGATGGTAGCCTGCTGACTTCGTCTTATGTGGATTACGCGGCAGGAGCGGGGGGAAGCAAAACTCCCGACACTATCCGGATCAGTGCCAAAAGCATTACAAATTATACGTATGTAATCCTTGTCAATGTAGGAAATAAGAGCTTTTCAACGCTCGAGAAATTGAAGGAGGAAACTTTTGCCTTGAAAGATATTAAGGTTGACAACCAACCTATGTGCAGCCAGTTCAAGAATGTGACATTAAAACCGGGTGCCAATTATATCGGTTCCAAAGAAGTTTTTACTAACGCTCCGGCGGATGCGACATTCCTTAACGAGTCAGCTGTCAAAGTCTACCGTACCGCCAGCCGTATTGACTTTGAGAAGATCGGCGTGACCTGGAGCGATGAGAATGCCACCGACCTACAAAAAGCCAATGCCCGTTTCCTTCTGAAGCGGGTTTATGCCACTCAGGTCAAAAGCCATACTTATCTGACAGATCGTAGTACTGGCAACAATGACAATTCGGTCGAAGTGAAAGACGGAACCTCCGGGCTCACCTATCTGGATGGTAAGCAGTCTGGCTCCGCCAGCTATCTGGAAACTCTGAATTTATTTAATCCGTTAGAAGGTGCTGAGTCAGTTATCATTTCTAGCGGAAGTTCCATTGAATCGGAAGACATAAATGGCGGGAACCCTTGGCGCTGCTACGTAACGGAAAATACGGAAAGCGGACTCACCTTGCCTACCACGCTGATCCTGAAAGGAGATATATTGCCTGAAACGGGTGAAGATCCGATCCTGAAAGACCGTTATTTCTTTGTCCGCCTGAAAGATATGAAAGATACCCAAGAGAAGCCGCTCCCCGGTATAATCCGCAATTACGTGATCCGCATCAGCGCCACGATCACCGGAAAAGGCTCCGGTGACGAGACCTACCGCGAAAACGCTTCGGCAATTGTAACCGTCACTCCCGACGACTGGTCTGTCGAGTATCAGAAAGAGCCTGTAAACTGATAAACCCTTTGAAGCTCTGCACAACGTCCGCGCTGTCCCGCGGGAGTTCTTGCAGAGCTTCAAAGCGTCCGCGCCGCCGGATTGGAGGTCTTGCAGCACGTCAGAACCCCCAAACCGGCAGCGCGGACGTTTTGAAGCACGTTTTTTTGTTCAGCGGGACAGCGCGGAGCTTCTGAAGCTCTGCAAGAAGAATATTCACCTAAAAAATTTTATAACATGGAAATCAACAAAATTAGCGTAGTCCGTATGAATAACGGAGCGCATTTCCTCTACAACACCGACTTTTATGCCCGTATCGATGCCGAGACGGCAGTAAAAGAAAAGATCACGGAAGCATTGGCTCGTTATAAACAGGCAATCGACCTCGAAGATGAAGCCCTGAAAGTTTCGCAAAAAAGCCTGAATACGGATAAGATCGCCGAGTTCGACAGTAAACGTGACTCCCTTTTTATTGCTATAAAAAACATTGTGAAGGCACAACTGGCCGTTTCCGATACAACCGTTCACGATGCGGCCATTAAAGTTTCGCAATTGATCAAGGATTATAACATAAAAACCAAAGACCAGTTAGATAAGGAAACCGGTCTGATGCTCAACCTGATCAACGACCTGGAAAACAAGTATGCCGCCGAGGTCGAAAAATTGGGCTTGGGAATGTTTCTCACTCAACTGAAAGAATCGAACTTCGCTGTCCGTAATTACACTGACAGCCGTAACAAGGAATTGCTGGAACAACCGGCCTATAAACTGGCTGAAGCCCGTAAGATTACCGATGCTGCTTATCAGGAAGTAGTCAAACTGATTAATGCGCATGCCGCAGTGGAAGGCGATTCCCTTTATAAAAATCTGATCATTTTGCAAAATCAGGAGATAGTACACTATAAACAGCAGGTTTTAAAACAATCCGTTACTTCTCCGTCGGATGCCCCGTTGATCCCCGATACTCCAACCGACCCCGAGACTCCGGGTGGTGGTAGTGGTGGCGGTGAAGATGATCGTCCGGTAATTGAATAATGACGTGTTGTATTTTTGAGAAGAAAGGGGGAGCGCCGTCATTCTGTCGGTCGTTTCCCCTTTTGGTTTGAAATAAATGCCTCTTCAATGTGGGTATTCATTAAAAAAGCGGATATTCTCACGTTGTATGGTATTTTTCTCAATTTTCATGAGAATATTTTTTCATCAGATTTTTAAGTGATTTTTTTCGTTGAACAGCTGTTTTTTGTAAGGTGTATTTATCGTTTTCATAGGGTGTTTATATCAAAATCAAGGCTTTAAAAAATACCCCGCTTGGGTGTAATATTTGCCTATCGTCCGCTATCCGGGCTTGCCGTACATTTGCATCGTAAACGTAAGGGTAAAATTTTAATAGTAAAAAAACATTCATTCCTATGAACGCAAAAAATATCATCTTAGCAATCTTAATGGTTCTGTCATTCGCAGCTTGTTCTTCTGAAATAGAAGGTATCGACGATAATATGACAAACACAAACGTAAATAACGGAACAACTTCTATATCTGTACGCATGATGACGGAAGGGGCCGGCACGAAAAGCGAAGTCAATACATTGGCATCAGAACAAACAGCAATAAAGAATTATATTATAGCAGTCTTTGAACACGAATCAAATGAACGCATCGGTTATGTAAAAGGTCAAAATAATGTGACTGGTGGGGATGTTGTGGGTTTGAGCCTGGATGTTGATACAAAAGAAGGTTCTGTAGACGTTTTCGTAATTGCAAATCTTGATGAAGCAGATGAAGCACAGTTCGATGCGATTTACACTTCTACTGAATTTAAGAAACAGACTTTTGGCAGTTTGAATAAACTTGTAAAAGTCGGTTCGGCAATTGGAAAGGAAATATCCGGCAGTAAAGCCACTGTGCCTGTTGAACTATCTCAACTTACTGCTCGCGTTCAGGTAAACGTGGAAGAAACAGCAAGTGTAAACGGGAATGAACCGGGTAAAGGAGATGTAACAGCCAGCATCAGAGTTCTCAACTATAGCGCAAAAATACAAAGCACTTCCTCATTTGAACCGGAAGCCGGAGCCGGAGAAACGCCGGACAATGCAACAGGGCTTGACGTTAATAACTTCCATTTCTATACATACAAACTGAATCAGCCTTCTTTGGTATTAAACGTTGAGATAACTGTTTCTGCTAGCGGAAAAGAACCTAAAATAGTTAATAAAGAAATAATGGTTCCTTTCAACCTAAACGGTTCTTCATTATCTGTTTTGGAAAATGGAAAATCTTATCAGCTTACTCTTGAAACAGCTCTATCGGTAAGTGTTAATTGTGATCCGATATTTACTTATAAGTTGCATGAAATTGAAACGATCGAACAAGACGAAATAACATTCAATTAATCTTGTATTTGCTATACATCCACAATTGATAAATAAAAAATAAAATATTATGATACATTCTGGCAAAAACATATTCAGCTTATTGGCAAGTCTTTTCATACTTGTCTCTTGTTCGGATGAAACTCTTGTCGGCCCGGGAAAAGGTATTGAAGTCGAAGAAGGGATACCCGTAACAGCCACGGTTTCATTCGGAACTTCTGAAGCCATGAAGATCGATACAAGAGCTACGGATTTTAATGACGATAAAGATCCGGTCTATACGTTGGCAATCCTGATCTTTAAAAAAGCGGCAGACGGTACGAAAAATATTGTCGGCACACCTCATTTGTTTACATCTGATGAGATCAAAGATAAGACTGTAACATTTAATACTCTTTCCGGTAAAAGGTATGTGTACGCTGTTGCAAATTATAAAAGTTCGATATTCAATAATCTGGAAGATGAATTGAAAAGTGTCAAGAATTTGGATGATTTGAAAAATTTATCGGTCAAATTGCAGGAGAACAATATATCAGTACTCGATAATCAATTTTTAATGAGTGGCTGTTTTGTCAGTGAGAATGCAGCGGGTGAGGATGAAGGATACTGTGTTGTTAAAGATGGCTCTCTACTTAGCTCTGCAGGTGGAAGTGGATATATCGACTTAAAAAGAATAATGTCTTCCATTAGATTTGAAGTTTATTCTAATACTGGTGCAGATTTTGTTGCCGATAGTTGGCAAGTAGTAAATGTCCCTCAATACGCAAAGGTAGTGGAGCAGGATAGCGATTATCCGGGCAATAGTAGTGATTATGAATCTTCCAAAGAAAGTTCGGTTTTTACGACTAAAGAAGGAAAAGTCGGTTTCTCTTTTTTGATGATGGAAAACAGGAAAACGTCTGTTAATACGATTTCTTCCTATGATGAACGTGAAAAACAGAAGTCCAGCCCTTGTAGCTTCGTTAATGCTCCTGCTTACTCCACCTATGTGATCCTGAAAGGAACTTATATCGGACAGACGGATCAAGTAATAGGTTCAGATAAATCTCCAGGAAAGTATGTAAAAGCTTTTACAACCTATTACATACATTTGGGAGATTGGACAGACAAAGGTTATGGGAAGGAATTTAATAATTTCAGCATTTCCCGTAATTACCGTTATGTCTATAAGGTTAATGTGATAGGTGTAGATAAGTTGATAGTCGAAGTAGAAAAGGAAGGTGAAGATAAGCAATTTTGGGGAGGAGACGGTGATATGTTTGTCTCTTCAAATAATGTCCGAACTTTCGATGCACATTATGAAACGACTGTCATTTCTTTTTCAAGAAAGGAAATAGGTGATTTAATATCGAAATATGAAGCAACATTTGATGTGGAAGCAGGAACAGATGAGCAATATGAAACTGCACGTAATATATTCAAGAATAAATTCCTGATATATGCATCAACTCCGAAGAATAATTTCGCAACAAATGGAACGGATGATATTGATTGGGTAACTTATAAAAGGAATACAAAAGGATATGAAGGTTTCATGAAGTATAAGGAAAATACTTCTGATTTCCCTCTGGATTCGGAGGGCTTTAAAGAGGACTTGTTTAATGCTTATTATTATAAGCATAACCCTGCTGCTGATGATCCTTTTGATAGTGATGATGAGTCCGCTTTAATTCGTTACACCTGTTTTATTGATGAATATTATTATGGTGATGATGATGATGATCTGGCTCTTAGCAAATTTATAAATCAGCAACCTCGTACAATCCAAATATGTACTTATTATAAACCGAATAGTGATCCATCAAGTACAAGTACTATTAATATGGCATCATATACATTCTCCCAGAAGTCGATCAGTACGATTTATGATTTGGATAAACTGGATGAATCTGTAAATGGTTATGGAGTAGAGTGGATGCAGGAAGGTGAGAATTTATCTCCAGATCGAAGGATTATACCTCCTCTTGTAAGTGATGGACAACAACCTGCAAAAAGTAGTTTTTATCAAGGCTATTGGAATATGTGGGGATTTTTAATAGATGGTTATCTATGGGATACATATATTGATCAGCAAAAGAATGCATTAAAAGAGAGTTATCGTCATGCTGAATATGCCTGTTTTACAAAAAATCGTGATTTAGATGGTGATGGTACTATTGATCTAGATGAAGTACGTTGGTATCTCCCGGCAATTACTCAATATATGGAGTTGGTCATAGGAGAGGATGCTTTGTCTAAAGAAGTTCGATTGAATAATGACAAGATTACAGTTTTTGATCAGTATATAAGCAGTTCAATATATCGTAATAATTATTATGTACTATCTGCATCAGAAGGACTTTCTTTATCTTATGAAGATACGGGAGAATATCCTTACCGTTGCATACGTAATTTGAGAAATGTATCTGGTGATGCGACAACTTTTGTAGCTAAATCTGATGATTATTATGGTGATTGGACATATAAGAATTATTCTTTTAAGCTTTTGAATCCCAAAGCAAAGCGTACTAATGTGAGTGGTGCGTTAACTTTTGGTCATAATATTTTTGATGAAGAAAATAAATTACCGGAATCTTTTGATGTTGGAGAATCGATAACAGATAAAACTTTTACGGCAGCTGAAGCTGCATCGGGTAATCCTTGTGTGAATTCAGAAGAAGGTTGGCGTCTTCCTAATCAACGAGAATTATTTATTATTTCTTTTTATCTGAAGGAGGAAGGTATGGTAAATACAAGTTTATTTAGTTGTACCAAAAGTGCTTCAGGTAATGAATATTGTGGTTATTCTCGTGGTGTAGGAGATTATTCAATACCAACAATGACTGTGTGGTCAGATGATACCAAAGATAAAAATTATCGTTGCGTCAGAGATGTAAAACTAACAAATTAACATGAACCGATCAGATTTAATAAAAAGAGTAGCCGGCCGACTCTTGTTGGAAGAGGAGGAAGCTGCAATATATATCAGAGTGTGGGAAGAAGAGGTGGAGAAAGCTCTGTTGAAGGACGGCGAAGTCGGTTTGATGGGATTTGGCTCATTCACTTTATGGAAGCAGACGGCAAGACCGGCGAGGAATCCCCGAGAGAATACCGTCTGTATGATCGCTCCCCGCAACAGCGTGAAATTCAAACCGGGCAAATTCCTGCTGGAACATCTGAACCCGCAGAACGAAGAACCCGACAAAAATGTATAACAACTAAATTTCGTGTTATGAAACAAGCACTCAACGTAGAATCGATCTTATTGAATGAAGTAGATAACGAGAAGTACGTTTACCTTTATCTCGAAGGGGATAACTGGTGTGCTTACGAACGTTCTGCTTATTATCTGGCAAAGGAATTTCCGGTTGTTCTCAACAAGGAAATAGTGCACGATGGTTACGAAGTCATTCTGATGAAGGCTTCTTTCAACATCGATAAAATGCGGCTTCCCCTGTTCCGCTCCGCAGTCCTGAAAAGAGTAGGGGACGACCAGGTTCTTTTCCAGATCCCCGGCCGCATCGACGGTTTTGTGGAGTGGAAAGCGGAACAACTCGACGGGATGCCGGCCTAATTGCCGGCCGGCTCTTCCTTCGGGATCGTGGATGCATTCCCGTTCCTGAACGCCATATAATGCGGCGACATGATTTCCACTCCGGCTTTGTCGAAATAATCCTGTATGTTCTGGTGCAAATCCGAATAGATGGCCGTCATCTTATCCGCATCCCGGATATAAGCGTTGATCTGGTAGACAGGGTAGAAGTCCTCTAAAGACGTTTCAAGGACAAAAGGAGCCGGCTCGGGCATTACACCGGGCGTTGCCAGCGCCGCATCTGTCAGAAGCTGGTGCACTTTCCGCCAGGGCGCATCATATCCGATCGTCACTTCGGAATGGATGATCAGTCCGTAAGTTCGTGCCGACGAACTGTAATTGACTGTCTGTGACGACATGATAAATGAGTTCGGTATCGTCACGATCTCGTTCTTTATCGTGCGGAGGCGGGTGACGAAGGCCGTCTTTTCAATCACATTCCCCACCGTATCATTCAGTTTGATCCTGTCGCCCTGCTTGAAAGCACGCATATAAGTGATCACGAATCCGGCAATGATATTCCCGATCACCGTGCTCGACCCCAACGAAACGATCAGACCGACAAAGACTGACACTCCCTGAAACACACCCGAATTGGCTCCAGGCAGATAAGGATAGATCATAGCGATCATGAATGCGTACAACAGGAAACGGATAATATGATAGGTCGGCATCGCCCAGTCCGTATAAAATCCGTTAATATTCAATCTTCCCGCATCTATTTCTGTGGCCAGGTAACGGATGCCCCTGATTACATACTTTATAACCAGGCAGATCACGATAATCGTAAAAAGGTTGGGGATGTAATCCAGTATTCCTACCAGGATGCTTTTCACCGGGTTCCAGATGTAATAGGCAATCTTGTAGGCAAGTTCTTTGGTTTGCGGGAAGATCGAGAAGAGGATCGGTATGGTCAGCACCAATAGGATGAACAACAACAGATAGCGTAGGATGCTTGCCAGAAAGACCAGCAGCTTTACCTGTTTTTGCGTGTCCAGTATCTCGTAGTTCTGGATCGAGATCGGCTTCAGTTTGGTGTCTTTCAGTAACTCGATCTGTGCTTTCGCCTTTTTATACAGCCACGACGAAAGGCGAAACAGCAGGTATTGTCCTAACAGCACCAGCACGAAATAAAGGACGTGTTTTCCGGTTTCCCACCAATTTTCGTGAAGCTTGTCCGTTTTCAGTTTGGCAACTGCCTCCCGGTGCAGCGAGTCTAGTTTTTGGATCTGGCCTGCTTTTAATTTGAATGTGCCGTCTGCTTTCTGTGTGGCGGACGAATCCGTATGGGTCAGGGTTGTATCTGCCTGGAAAATATCCTTGATGACATTCTGCAACTGGGCATTTGCCGTCGTATGCAGAAGCGATAAGAGTAGGAAAAAGCATAAAGCTCTGTACTGTTTCATTTTGGCGTTCGTATTTATTGTTGATTTACATACAACAATATAGAATACGAAACGTTGAAAGGGTGGATAAAAATTCTATCCACCCTTTCCTATGATCCTTCTGTTCCGTCCGCTGTTACCAGGGAGTGATCGTTACGTTACGGAACTCCACTTCTTTACCTTCGCTCTGCAGGCCGATGTAACCTTCTTTTTGCTTGTTCCATCCGGTATTCTGATAAACGCCGTTGATATAAACGTTGATCTTTCCGTCTTTCACGTAGATATTGGCTTCATTCCATTCTCCGGCCGGTTTTTCGCTGCTTGGCGCATTCTTCTTGACCACCGGAAAACCGGGACGGGGTTCGCCCGGCTTGCCCTGATACTGTGCCAGGTCGGAACCGCCCAACAAGACAAAGTCACCTGCACTGCCCAACATCAGGTTACACTCGATTCCGTTCGGGAACGGGTTTTTCGGTTCGGCAATCAGCAGGAAGATACCGCTGTTCGCATTCTGGTCGCCGTTCGGCCAACGCCATTCCACGTGCAATTTATAATTGTCGTATTTCTCTTTCGTGTACATGTAACCGAAAGGCTGTCCGGTGATCTTGATCACGCCGTCGCTTACGGAATAAACCTGTTCGGGCGGGACTGAATTTTTATCGACAACGAAATTCCAGTTTGAAAGATCTTTTCCGTTGAACAACTTGGTTGTCTTTTGTGCGTTCGCATCACTTCCGAAACACAAAAAGGCGGCAGCAACCGCTGCCATGCAAAGCATTCTTTTTTTCATGGTACTAAATGAATTATATGTGATTAATCAACAATAAGTTTGCGGTAACGAACGCGCTTCGGTTCGGTGTCGCCACCTTGTTTGCGCTTGTATTCTTCGTATTCGGAATAAGTTCCCTCATAGAATACCACATTCGAATCGCCTTCGAACGACAGGATATGCGTACAGATACGGTCGAGGAACCAGCGGTCGTGCGAAACGACAACGGCACATCCGGCGAAGTTCTCCAGACCTTCTTCCAGGGCACGCAGCGTGTTCACGTCGATATCGTTGGTCGGCTCATCCAGCAGCAATACGTTGGCTTCGGCCTTCAGCGTGATGGCCAGGTGCAGGCGGTTGCGTTCTCCACCGGATAATACGCCGCAAAGCTTCTCCTGGTCGGCTCCTGCAAAGTTGAACCGTGACAGGTAAGCGCGCGAGTTGATCTCTTTGCCGCCTACACGGATAAATTCCTGGCCGCCAGAAACGACCTGGAAAACCGTTTTCTTCGGGTCGATATCCTTATGTGTCTGGTCTGCATAGCCGACTTTCACTGTTTCGCCCACTTCAAATGTCCCCTTGTCGATGCTTTCCATTCCCATGATCATCTTGAAGAGCGTCGTTTTACCGGCACCGTTCGGGCCGATCACACCAACGATACCGTTAGGAGGGAGCATGAAGTTAAGGTCGTCGAACAGTAGCTTTTCGCCAAAGGCTTTGGCCACATGTTGTGCCTCGATCACCTTGTTACCCAGACGAGGGCCGTTCGGGATAAAGATTTCCAGCTTGGCTTCGCGTTCTTTCTGGTCTTCGTTCAGTAAGGCTTCGTATGAGTTCAAACGGGCTTTACCCTTAGCCTGACGGGCTTTGGGAGCCATGTTGATCCATTCCAGCTCGCGTTCGAGTGTCTTACGGCGTTTGCTGACTTGCTTTTCTTCCATCGCCATCTTCTTAGTCTTCTGATCCAGCCAGGAAGAGTAATTGCCTTTCCAGGGAATACCTTCGCCACGGTCGAGTTCAAGAATCCATCCGGCCACATGGTCGAGGAAGTAACGGTCGTGCGTGATACATATTACCGTACCCGCATATTGCTGCAAATGCTGTTCCAACCAGTCGATCGATTCGGCATCCAAGTGGTTGGTCGGCTCATCGAGCAGCAGCACATCCGGTTGCTGAAGCAGCAGGCGGCAAAGGGCCACGCGGCGGCGTTCACCACCGGAAAGCGTATCCACGATCTGGTCTTCGGGCGGACAGCGCAGGGCATCCATCGCCCGTTCCAGGCGGCTGTCGAGGTTCCATGCGTCGGTTGCGTCGATCTTGTCCTGAAGTTCAGCCTGGCGTGCGATCAGCGCATCCATTTTATCCGGATCATCCAGTACTTCGGGGTCGCCGAATTTTTCGTTCACTTCTTCATATTCCTTTAATGTGTCTACGATATCCTGCACACCTTCCTGTACGATCTCTTTTACCGTCTTGCCGGCTTCCAGTTTCGGGTCTTGTTCCAGATAACCCACCGAGTAGCCGGGCGAAAATACAACTTCTCCCTGATATTCTTTTTCAATACCGGCAATGATTTTCAGCAACGTAGATTTACCGGAGCCGTTGAGGCCGATAATCCCGATCTTAGCTCCATAGAAGAAGGACAGATAAATATTTTTCAACACTTGTTTCTGAGGAGGGAAAGTCTTGCTCACACCCACCATCGAGAAAATAATTTTCTTGTCGTCTGCCATATTTTTAAGTATGTATATTATGATTTTTTTTCCAGGACAAACATACATAAATATCTTTAGATTTTAAAATAATTATCCTGCTTCCCCCTTGATTCGTCTCATTCTTCCTCTTTATTATGCAGATGATTGGGGCGATAATGAACAGGCGGAAGTGTTACTACAGAAAGTATGCGGAAAATATACTGTTTCGTTATATGCAGTAAGCCAGCAAGTTCTGTCTCCTATGTGAAAAAACCTGCAAAAAAATCATTGGAATATTTGCATAATATAAATCAACCCCTTATCTTTGCACCCGCATTACAGAAGTAACGCACCGGATGATTCGCTAGCTCAGCAGGTAGAGCACATCCCTTTTAAGGATGGGGTCCTGGGTTCGAACCCCAGGCGGATCACTGAAACAAGATGAAAAATAAAGTAAATCCCTGATAGTCAATCACTATTGGGGATTTCTTTTTTCCCTCAGTCCACCATTTTAGGCAGATTACAGCAAGAAATACAGGTGAAATAGGTGGACTTTGTTTAGGTCCGATTTTAGTCCACCGAATTGAACTTTACTCTTTGATTCACTGTGTTTTGCGTAACAGGATTTCAGGCTTGAAATAGTATTTTTGAACCATTAAAATTTAAACTTAAAAGTATGGACAGAAACTATTTTTCAATCCTCTTTTTCATCAAGAAGAGTAAGTTATTAAAGAATGGCGAGGCACCGATTTGCCTACGCATCACAATCAACGGCCAACGTGCGGAAGTTCAAATCAAACGCAGTGTCGAGGTTTCCCTGTGGAATAGTAATAAGGAATGTGCGATTGGGAAGGAACGGAAGCATCAGGAACTCAACCACTATCTTGAAACGGTTCGGACAAAAGTACTACGTATCCACAGAGAATTGGAGCAAGACGGCAAACCCATTACTGCCGAAATCCTGAAACGCCATTTCTATGGTGAAGGTGAATCTCCAAAAATGTTGCTGGAAGTTTTCAGGGAACATAATAAGAAATACCGTGAGCTTTTGGATAAAGATGTGGTATTGGGTACGGTTTTACGGTATGAGAGAACGGTCCGCTATCTTGAAGAATTCATGAAAGAGAAATATCGTTTCTCTGATATTCCATTGAAGAATATTAATCAGGAGTTTGTGAAAGAGTTCGAGCATTTTATCAAGACGGAGAAAGACTGCGCCCAGAATGCGACAGTCAAGTATCTGAAAAATCTGAAAAAGATAATCCGGAATGCTCTCGTGAACAAGTGGATGGATGATGACCCGTTTGTTGAAATCCGTTTCCACCAGACTGCCAGTAACCGTGAGTTTTTGACGGAAGAAGAATTAAATAAACTGATTGAAAAAGAATTCACAATTCCAAGAATGGAAGTAGTCCGTGATATTTTCGTCTTTTGTAGCCTGACCGGACTCGCTTTCACGGATGTGCAACATCTGAAACCGGAGCATATCTTCCGCGACATGGACGGTAGTTATTGGATTCGCAAAACAAGGGAAAAGACAGATAATATGTGCAATATACCTTTACTCGATCTTCCTATGAAGCTAATTCATAAATATCAAAATCATCCCGAATGTGTTCGAAAAGGTGTTGTGATGCCTGTTCCCTGTAATCAACGAATGAATAGTTATCTCAAAGAAATAGCTGATATATGCGGAATTCAAAAGACGCTGAGCACGCATTCAGCCCGCCACTCCTACGCCACCTCTATATGCCTAGCGAATGGCGTGAGTATGGAAAATGTTGCTAAGATGTTGGGACACGCAGATACAAGCGTGACTAAACACTATGCACGAGTACTGGATCAGAATATTTTCAAGGATATGAAAAAAGTAAATAGCTGCCTGTCGGAATTGGCTATATAATATTATCTGGCAGTCTGTCCTTTCACACTTCAAAACAAAAGGATGGACTGCCATTATACAAAATAAATACAACCTCAGTTTTTAAAATTTTCTAATAGGCTTATCTTATTTGTAATATGTGATAAAGCAAAAATTCCTCTATATTGATGTTCTGTCCATTCTAGAGCTTCAACTAAAGTCTTATTATCCATAAATTTTGTAGTAAATAAAAGTTCACGATTTTTATTTGGTTCTTTGTCTGTTATCAATGAAACGTGAGCATATCCTTCGACCGCATAACATGCTATTAACTGAGCAATAGTAAATAAGAAAAAACGATTGCGATACTTATTATATGATTCATCTACTTTAAATATGCATTGAGGAATACTATTTTCTAGCTGATCTACCAAACCTTGAATATCATAATTCTTATGGCATATCTTCTCATATAAGTCCGATTCGCATATATGAAAATAAGTTAGCAAGAAAAGTACATCAGGACAAACATATTCATTATGCGAAAACATTTTTAATGACAACCGAGTATTTGTGAAAATTTTCTCTATTTGCCTTAAAGTTAAATTCTTATGTTTAAAAAGAGCTTGAGCGATTTTGAGAAAGTTATCCTGTTCATTATCTCGTTTAAAATATTGCCCCCTTTCTTCTGTTCCAAAGAATGCATCAAAATCATAAAATTCATATAAATAGCTACTGAATTTATCTACATCAGGATCTGGTAAGGTATATTCAATATCAATAAATCTCTTTAAGTATTCATCTGCATCTATTAAATCACTACCATAATATCCTCGTATAGAATTACTTAATTGTTGTTTATCTATGGATATAACAAATACAATATTAGGTATATTGAAAAGATGTTTTATCCTTTCCAATACCTTTACAGCATAATAAGGATTACACCTGTCTAGTTCATCAACAATGAAAACCAAAGGTTTGTCGTTGCAAATATCTAACACAAAATTCGATAATTCGGCATGGAATTGCTCTAAACATAATTTCTGCTTCTCATAGCTTTCAATTTCTTCCTTTAATAAAGAAGCTCCTTCTTCTATACTATCGGAGTAAATATCAACAACATCTTCACCTGCATATTTTTTTAGTATTCCTTTAGCTATTGCAGGAGCTGCTTTCAGAACTATTTTTCCTGCTGTGCTTATAACTGATAAAAGTGCATCTTCTTTCTTCTTTTGTGAACTTACCTTTTTTAGTTCACCTAATAAACCAACAATCGGATCTGAAATAAAATCATTTTCCCATGCATTAAAATATAATGTATGAAAATCATCTAGTTTCAAATATTTTGCCCACATCTCAACAAACGTAGTCTTCCCGGTTCCCCACTTTCCATTTATAGCTAATACACAACCCTCATTGTAAGTCAAAACAATTGCTTTCAATATATCTGCATATTTTTCTCTGCCCAACTTACAGTTTAAGAAAGGATTCTCATCTGGTATATCTAGTTTTTGCAGTTTACATTTCATAAACGTATTATTATATTGTTAGAAATAAATATTCAAGATCTATAAATATCACAGCAAATATAGCGCATTTTAATGATTTAATTTTAAGTAGCATAAGTTTTCCAGAACTTAATATGAACATTGACAAAGGTAAGTTCCATATTTAGCCTGTTCAAGTCCGAGCCTTCGGTTTAGATGAAAATCTTCCTCTCATTACATTTCGAGCGTATTTTCATCTAAAGACTTGCACAGACTAAATACTTCACTGGAAAAGTCAATGATTCAAATTAAATTCCGAAAAACAATGTTTTCGGGGCTGGCAATGAGGTAAGCAACTTCCACTTGAATAGAGTTTAAACAAGTTTCTCATATAGTTTGAACCAGTCCAGCCCATAGTTGCCAAAGCCTAAATCTACGGTATCAATGTATTCAAAACCGCATTTCTCATAGAGGGAGATTGCCGGAAGATTATTTTCATACACATCCAAACGGATGGATTTTATACCTGATTGTTGAGCCAGTTCAAACGAATAATCCATCAAAACACGACCGATACCCATTTTCAAGAATGAGGGATGCACCACAAAAGTGCGTATCACAAAGATACGACTGTAGTCAGCTTCTATTTTCCACCTTACATTATTATAGGCTTCATCGGGGTGATGGTCTAAGATAATAGAGCCAGCTATTTTTCCCTCATACCTGACAACAAAAAGAGTATTATTTTCTATGCCAGCAATCGCATCTTCACGAATAGGATAAATGCCTTTTATCCATCCGGGATAGTTGGTGGTAGCTGATAGATAATCATTCAGATCATCATACAACTTTTCTAATTCGTCAATATCGGCAGGTGTGCCGGATTCTATTACAAACTTCATAATTGTAACTGTTTGGAATGCAAAGGTATAATTTCCACCTTAATAAAAGAGGTTTCCTTTTAAGATAGTGGAAATCATACTCTTTTAGGTAGTTATTCTTTCCAGCTTTCAAAGTAGTGCTTTTGGAGCAGCTTATCAATATCGCTTTGGCGATAAATGATTTTACCTTTTATCTGGATAAAGGGGATTAGACCTGTATCTCGCCATTCTTGCAGGGTTCGCAAACTGACATTCAGTTTCTTGGAAACTTCATTGTTAGAAAGAAAACGCTCCCCGTTCAGGTGGGGCTTGTAATGCTTGACTATAGATTCAATACCATTCAGCATCGAATCAAGCGAAGAAATAAACTCTTTAATTTGCGGGGTATCTTTATTTATTAGTTCCATGATTGAAAGATTGATTTCAAGATTGCTATATGGCTGATTAGTTGCGCAGATAGTCACCAAGTGATGAAATGCTAAGTACATCTTTTGCCGGATCATAATCAATATAGAGCCGTTTGGATGCAGTGGCAATAAAATACAGGCTACTATCCTGCTGTATCTCATAAGTAGCGGGTGAAGCCTGTTTAGTAGTTTCTGATATATATATAATAGAAAGGAGATACTCTTTGTCGCTCCGATAGATGATAACCGTAGGATTCAGATTAATGCTTTCCCATGTGCCTACAATGGAAAACAGATTGAAGGACGGATAATCTTCTTTAGTTCTTTTCATAAGGCGTGGTTTGTTTGGGTGATTGATTTTGTGTTTCACTGTCCACAATAATTCTTTCAATATCGGAAGACTTATAATAAATCTTGCTGCCGATTTGAGAATGAGCCAGTCGTCCACTACTTCGGTAATATTGCAGCGTTCGTTTACTAAAACCTAACAACAGGCACACTTTCTGACTATCCAGCCAGTTTTCTACTTTCTGGGTATGAGTGCTGCACAAACTTTCTATTCGTTTGGCAAACTCAGTGAACCGTTCGCAGACATACGAAAAGGTTCTCTTTTCAATGGTTACTACTTCCATACTTTCAATTTTAAAAGGTTTATAAAACGTGTTGATCTAACTTTCATCGGCAAATGAAAGAAGAATCAGGAGCCGTTTTCAAAACTGTCCAAGGATGGCATAATAAAACCACTACTGTCTCTACGAGCTAGTTTCCCAAATAACACTTAAATCTTCATGAGAAATACCATGAGCACACTCCAAATTTTACTATATTGCAACAATTTATAAATGTAGTCAGCATGAAGTTCAAAGACCTTTCAATTACGTTCCATACAAATAAAGTAAAGGAATGCATAGATTTCTACACCGAATATTTTAAAGCTATGTCAGCTTTTGATTCATAGTGAGAGGTAGCCGATATATAAAGTTGATAAAGTAGTAATCTAAGTTAGCACTCGTAATTTGAAATTGGAATACAACATAAGAAGCCTGTACACTCCAGTACAGCCAGCAGTAATAGGTACTAATGGCGAGGTCTCATATATTGAGTTGCCATCTGACGCACAACTACAAGACTTTATTTATTGTTATTGGAATCTAAAGACTATTAAGCCACTAGATGATATATACAATTATCGTGTAGTTGCTGATGGGTGTATTGATATCGTTTTTAATTGTACAAATTATGATGAAACATATATAATGGGGTACTGCAATTCTTTTGTGAAGATTGGCATTGATAAAGAATTCAATTATTTCGGAATACGGTTTCTTCCGGGTATATTTCCATTACTATTTAATATAGATGCGTCAGAATTAAGCAATCATTACGAACGTTTAAATACCGTGCAACCTCGTATATACAATGTAATTCAACAATCGAAAGATAGATGCTTATGCCTTCAGGATTTGTGCGATGAACTCAATATCTATTTTATTAAGCATATTAATAAAATAGATAAACCTTTTGATAATAGATTTTTCTGTGCATTAGAAACTATTTTAAAAAGCAAAGGATCGATTATTATTGAGAAAGATTTGAATGGTGGAATAAGTAGTCGTCATTTACAACGACTTTTTAATTTTTACATAGGAGATACAGCCAAGTCTTTTTGCCGAATTGTTCGTTTTCAGAATCTTTTAAAGATTGACCCTTCAGTTAAATTAATAAAATCCGAAAAATCATTTCATAAAAGAGTTTAAATTATTTTACGGTAAAACGCCCTCAAAGATCGCCGCTGAATAAAATGTCCGATTTTTCCTATTTTTGAAAAACTCTATGTTTTAACTTTGCGGCATGGAATTATATAGCATAAAGCAACTGTCAATACTTTATGTAATAACCAGTAAGGATGAAGTTAAAGATAAACGGTGATTAAAGAAATCGCTAAAAATATAAAAGCAACTATTGAAAACAACTTAATAACAAGATAATGAAATATTTAGATAAATATATTGTTGTGTGCAAATGGGTTGAGAGCTATGAAAATCCTATTATATTAAAGAAAGATGAAAAAGTTGTAGTCAATTTAGCTATAAAAGAAACTGATCCAGAATGGGTAAATTGGGTTTGGTGTATAGCGGGCAATGGAATGACAGGTTGGGTACCGATTAGATGTTTAAAGCGATCTATTGAATTATTGTAGAATAAGTATTGCCGAAATGATAAAATATTACCGAATTTGTAGAAAGAAGATTATATTACGTAGTCCATAGTAAAAATGAAATCAAAAATAGACAACAATTTAAGAAATGCGAAGAACATAGGTGCAACTATCGAGAAATACCTTAATGAAATTGGTATATTCACTTTAGCCGATCTTGCAGAAACAACCTCTGTCAAAGCTTTTATAAAGATACGTGAACAACATCCTGAAAAGACTATACCTGTGTGCTATTATCTCTATTCTTTAGAAGGAGCTCTATTAAACTTACACTGGAATGATATTCCATCAGAATTAAAAAAAGAACTAAAAGATAAAATTCAGGATTAACTATTAGAACAAATTTGATTAATGATTAGGCTATTAAAAGAATTAGCAGATTGATTCATTTTTACACTTATTAATATGACATATGAGATTACCTTTGCAAAAACAATAAGTACATTAAAATGATACGATTACAAAATATAAACCTAACTCCACCTGAGGATATACAGCAATTAGCAAATAATCACGCTATCGCTGTAAACTTACGGGACACCTTTCCATATCCTTATAAGATTGAAGATGCTACTACATTTCTTGATTTAGCTACAAATGGATCATTAGGAAACGTCTTCGGGATATATGAGAATAATACATTCGTTGGTTGTTGCAGCCTAATACCACAGTATGGCGTATATCGTATTAATGCAGAAATTGGATATTGGATTGGAGAACCTTATTGGGGCAAAGGATATGCCACCGAAGCGGTAAGGTTATTGATAAAATTTGCTTTTGAAGAACTTAACTTATTGAGGATTTATGCGAAAATTTACGAGTATAATATAGGCTCAATGAAAGTTTTGAAAAGGAAGCCATTATTAAGTCCTCGGTTATAAAAGAGGGACAAATAGTTGATGAACATTTATATAGTATTAGGAAAAAATGAAAAAAGATATAGGCGATCACATTATTAGTAAATTAGATTTGCAAGATATAGTTAAAGTGTTGTCCGATGAATTAAGCGGGTCGGAACTGAACACTGTTTTACTGGACGTTTTTAACAAGCGTGTTCAACAGGAAACTCCCTCATCTTTACTAAGTAAATATGAGGGCAACAAGCTTGTTAAGCCCGCCTTATTAGAAGATGTTTTAGAATATAAAGAAAATGAATTACGGTGCTATAAATTAATGGCAGGTAGAGGATTTGAACCCATAGAACTTTCCCCGGTCGCTCAATTTGGGACAAGTAGTGTTATAGCAACAGTAGATCAAAAAAAAGTCCTTACTTCTTTAAGAAACACAGAAGTACAGGCAGACCCGACGAATGCAATAGCATTACATTACGCATCGTTAAAGAAAAAAGGAGAATTAGATAACAAAACCTATAATTACAGCAACATTTCACGGGTAATAAGGACACAGGTATTTAATAATCCTAATTTCACTCCTCATTTTACTGTTCTCGCCCTTATTTCATGCGGCAGAGATACTGGTAGCTTTAATTTTGAGAAAGAAGAACTATTAAAACATTTAACTACATCATATGAAATATGTAAAAGTTACGGTGTGGAGAAAATATATTATGAGATTATTCCATGCAAAGGTTATGACAGTCAAAGCCCACTAATAATGGAATCAATATCGTATGTCCGGGAAAAAAATAGTAATCTTGAGGTCTTGGTTATAGCACCGGAACATGATAATAACTATTATCATGGTTTCAGAATAAAGCAGCAAATAGTGATCGGCGGCAATACTATTGAAATTGCTGACGGTGGATTGCTTGATTGGACACAACAGCTATTAACCAACAAAAAAGAGCGAATGATGACATTCGGGCTTGGTATTCAGGTATTATATCACCTAACTAAATAAACATGGTAAAGAGTAAAGTCATATTTGAAGATGAAGAACAAGTAGAGATTAAATATCCTTGTTTTGAATTAAAGGATATTGTTGAGTATTATTTTGAAATATGTACTCCTAACAATTCTATAACTCCATTTTCACTTGTGGCTTTGCCCAATGCTAATATCTTAGTTTCAATTTATATCTCCGATAGTAGTCAGACATTCAAAGTACATCGTGAACATGGTATAATTGATACATCGGGTGATAAGATATCTGGTAGCTTAACAGAAACGATCACTGTAATACACGCTCCCGGAACCCATGAATTTTCAATAAAATTCAAGCCGGGAGTTTTGTACTCCTGTTTATCTAAAGATATTTCAACTTTGGTGGATAATCATTTGTCTCTGCAAAAGTATCTAAATCAAAAAGTAATAGACGAACTAAAATTGCAAAGCTCTTTTGCCGAGCGAGTTCAGTTTGTAGAGAATTGGCTTTTAAGTAATATGAAAATCTTTAGTTCTGATTTCAAACTCAACACTGTAATAAAAACAATTTACTATATCAATACTAACCGTAATTACAAATTGAACACAGTAAGTAAGGAAGTTGGTGTGTCAAATCCTACACTCAATAGATATTTCAAAGAAGTATTAGGTATATCACCCAAACAATGCTTTAAAGCTTTACGCTTTAAAACTGCATTGAAGAACTATCGTGCAAATGGTAGTTATGATTTATACGACGAATTGGGATATACCGACTTTTCCCATTTTGTAAAAGAAGCTAAAAATTTGGCAAACACAACTCCATCAGAACTATAAGAAAAAGAGAAAGTAATAAAGACTATAAAAACACATTAATAAAATATTATCTATGACAATGAATGAAAATATGAAACTTTGGAAATACAGTGGGACATTCCTTGTTATAACAGGAGTAATCCACACCGTATATGCACTATTACTTGGGAAAGAGGACTTTACGGACATGATAAAAGATGGATTAATAAACTCCACAGATGACAGTTACAGCCGTGCTTTCGCCCTTTGGTTTTTAGTATGTGGGATTATACTTATTCTTTGGGGGCTAACACTCCAATGCTATATCAAAAAAGAGCAGAAACCCGCACCTCTGGTTTTGGGGTATTGTATTTTGGCATTTGCTGTGGTTGGATGTATCATAGAACCGATTTCCGGTTTTTGGCTGTTTTTGCCGCAAGCATTAGTTATAATTGCTGCAAATAGAAAAAGGAACATATAATAGACAACATTATGAATATAATATCAGTAAGAGAACAATCTCAATACACCCAACAAATTATAGCGTATTTACAGCAGGTAAACTTCCCTACTTTATGATTAGCCATAAGACTTACTATCGAGCATCCGACATTCGGATATTTGTTCAAGAAAAGTTTAACCGCAGGCAGGTACTTTACAAATAGAGCTTCTTGTCCCCGTACTTGACACGGGGTCGCAAAAGGACAGGCCTTATCAATCAGTGGTTATACGGCCGTTTATTATGCGTTCCCGTGTCAAGCACGGGAACAGGATACTTTTTTACAACCTATAAATTATTCTATTATCCCATGAAATTCAGCCTATTCTTTTTCATCATCCTATTTTTTGCAAACTGTTCGACCCGCAAACAAACCAATTCATCCCGGCAACAAACCGATAGTTTACGGCAAACCAGCCG